>Ga0134093_1002185_pt1 | contig 16362 bp, 14 predicted proteins | sample 4_1taG_FD_94452 | JGI IMG/M metagenome (GOLD analysis project Ga0134093, IMG submission 94452) | Switchgrass degrading microbial communities from high solid loading bioreactors in New Hampshire, USA - 4_13_20_68_A1 metaG | ecosystem: Engineered > Bioreactor > Semi-continuous > Anaerobic >...
AATTAAGCATAAGCAAAACCTCCTGTAAATGATTGTGGGTTTATTTACTCGGTAGGTTTTCGCTTATGCTCTATTTTTTTCCTGCTGCTTACCCCAACATTTATTATAGAACCTTTTTTTGTTTCGTAATTTTTTTGTTGTTATCTGGTAAGCGCTCGTAAGCGCTCAATAATCGGTAAGCGCTCAATATTCAGGTGATGTTATATAAAACAATACCCGTATAAGCACGGGGATAGTGTTTTATACGAACATTGTTATTATGAGCCCATAATTTAACTTTGTTGCAAAAAAAGAATGCTGACCATTACCTGAATATTGAGCGCTAACGAGGCTTTAGTCCAAAAATGCACGAAGCACGCAGATATATTCGTTTCTCATAAGCGACTCATTTCACAAATAAATAAAGATAATTGGAATATAAGGAAATATAGGGGAATACTAACATTTATATTGAAAAAACTTAATTTGAAAAATAAAAGAATTAATCAAATGTGCTTGCTGACGGTTTTTTGCCGAATATATAAGGAAAAAGATATCTTTTATTTTTTAAAGCTATGTTATAATTTTAATTAATAAAATATTGAGGGATAGGAGTTTGAACGGTAATGAAATTAAGTCCATTAACTCAAGACTTGTCGGTATTTAATAAGCTTGATTTTCAATATCCTCCCATTGGGGTTAAATTTTCTTTTTTCAGACCTGAGGGGATAGAGCAATTGGCAATGGACAAGAATTTGTCTCTTTGTGAGATGGTTAAAGAGGCTCAGTTGACGGGAAAACCATTTTATTTTTCCGCTGAAAACAACGAAACTTGCGTTGGCAAGATTTTATTGGGAATGACAGATATGGCTCCCTTTGCCGAGAGTGGTCAAATCGGAGTTAGGTTAGGAATTTTTAAAGAAGCCCGCAACAACTATAATCTTTATAAATACGTTCATAAAATGGAAAAAGGCGTTGTGAATTATGTTGTCTTTTCGACTATCGATAAGCTAAGCTATGATCCTGATGTTTTGGTTATTACTGCTAATCCTCATCAGACAGAAATTGTATTGCGCGCTGTAACCTATTCAACCGGTGAAATGTATACTTCCCTTGTAACACCTGTTATGGGATGCTCCTGGTTTTTAATTTATCCTTTTAAAACGGGAAAAGTTAATTATCTTATGCCATCTTTGGTACATGGTCCTAAGGGAAGGCAACTATATGCAGATGATACACTAATTATTTCAATTCCGCATCAATGGCTGCCAACTGTAACTAAAAATTTGCAAGAAATGAAAATAGACTTGCCATCCCACATTGATAAAGAGCATTATTATGCCGAGTTTGAACAAATCCTGAGCGACCTGGAGAAAGAATCTCAAAATCCATAAAATATGCTTGAAATTTTTAAGTTTAATTGATTTTTAATTAAACTTATTAAAGGCTAGTGTTCTTGATAGCAGGGATATCTATTCCTGCTATTATCAGTATTTAATTAATCAACTGCAGATTGTCGATTACAAGCAGTAACAAAGTAAAGGATTTAAATCTGTGATATGGAAGTATATCTAATAGTTGCGTAATTACCCGTTTCTCTCGGGATTACTTACTGCTGGAGGATTGAGCGTGGCCTCAAAAAAGTTAAAAAGAAAAAACAGAAAAAAACAGGATAAATTTGATGTTTTAAAAAATGAAATAATCGGAATAATCTTTGTAGGTATTGCCTGCTTGGGTATAATAGTTTTATATGCCAACGATGGCAGTATGGTTGCATCTTTCATAGCTCGAGTATTAAAAATCGCGGCGGGTATTGGCGGAGCAGGAATTTTTGTTATGCTGGCTGTTTTAGGACTTAGTTTAATGGCCCAGAATAAAGAGAATATCAAAAAAAGAATGGCCGGTATTGCCTTGCTCTGGTTGGTTTTTGAAGGTTTTGCTCATCTCGGTATTGCTTATAGTTATGATACTGCCGAATTATTGCAAATTGGCAGGTCAGGTTTTGGGGGAGGACTTGTCGGGGCGGTTTTGAGCGTATTCCTGGTTAAAGTTTTAGGAGTTACCGCCGGCTATATTGTATTGGGTGTTGCGGCAATCATTGGAGCAATTTTATTTTTTAACCGATCATTGGTTCAGACTTTTAGCGAATTGTTTATGTTTATAGGTAAAGTCGGTGGAATATTAAAGTCACACGTTGCCGATTTTGTAAAAGTTGTAGCCGACAATGAGAAAAAAAGAAAAACAGAACAAACAGCCAAAGAAAAAGTCAGGAGCAGTAAGGTCAAAAGTCCGTCATATGATGATATAGCAACGGATAACCCAAATTATATATATTATGAGGGCTTGCAAACTGAGCAAAGCGGTAAAAGCATGCAGGAAACAGAACCGGCTTTTTCCACCTATGATGATAATATTGAGGAAGCAAGTACCGATAAACCTGCGGATCAAACTACCGACCAAAATTGGCACGATTTGAATAAGCCTCCGGTTGTAAAACTAACGGGCACGCCATTATCCAGGAAAACGGAAAAAACGGAGAATTATAAATTGCCTCCGCTGCATTTGGTACATAAACCAATGAGAAAAGGACAAAAATCCAATAAAGATCTCGCTGAGCAGGTAAAGTTATTGGAGGACACTTTAGATAGCTTCGGCGTGAAGGTGAAGGTAACAAGAGTTACACAGGGCCCAACTATAACCCGTTTTGAAGTCCAACCGGCACCGGGGGTAAAGGTTAGCAAGATAACCAGTTTGGCTGATGATATAGCTTTAAGTTTAGCGGCACCTGATGTTAGGATAGAGGCTCCGATTCCAGGCAAATCGGCAGTGGGAATTGAAGTTCCGAATAGGGAGATATCTGTTGTTCATTTTCGTGAGGTACTGGAATCGGAAGAATTCCAAAGTTCCCCAAGCAAACTGACTTTTGCTTTAGGGAAGGATATTACCGGTGCCCCGGTAATTGGAGATCTGACTAAAATGCCTCATCTATTGATTGCCGGAGCAACCGGGTCCGGTAAATCAGTTTGTATCAATACGTTGATAGCCAGTATTGTTTATAAAGCCAGACCAGATCAAGTAAAACTGTTGCTTATTGATCCCAAAATGGTGGAATTAACAACATACAACGGGATACCGCACTTGATTTCTCCAGTAGTAACTGAACCGCAAAAAGCGGCCGGGGCTTTAAAATGGATTGTTATGGAGATGGAAACGAGATATGAATTGTTTGCCGCAGAAGGTGTAAGGGATATTGTGCGTTATAATTATATTGTTTCCGAGAAAAAAGAAGGTGAGCAAAAAACTCTTCCTTACGTGGTTGTGATAATTGATGAATTGGCTGACCTGATGATGGTGGCTCCGGCCGAAGTTGAAGAGGCTATTTGCCGTTTGGCCCAAATGGCCAGAGCGGCTGGAATTCATCTGATCGTGGCTACCCAAAGGCCTTCTGTTGATGTCATTACCGGGCTAATAAAAGCTAATATTCCGTCCAGAATAGCTTTTGCTGTTTCTTCTCAAATTGATTCCAGGACAATATTGGATATGGGAGGAGCGGAGAAACTTTTAGGTCGTGGAGATATGCTCTATCATCCTATAGGCGTTAGCAAGCCGATAAGGGTCCAAGGGTGCTATTTAGCAGACAAAGAGGTAAGGAATATTGTAGAATATCTCAAGGAGCAAGCTAAACCGGAATATTGTGAGATACCGACAGCGAACCTGGAAACATCTTCTGTTACGGAACCTGAAGATGAGCTCTTTTATAAGGCAGCCAATATTTTCTTTGAAAACAATACTGCATCTGTTTCTCTTTTGCAAAGAAGGTTGAGGATCGGCTATACCAGAGCGGCACGCTTGATGGATATTCTGGAGGAAAAAGGAGTTGTAGGCCAATACGAAGGTTCAAAACCCAGGGAAATTTTAATCAGTAAAGGCCAATTTGAGGCAAAATTTGGCAAGTTGGACAATCAATGATTAGCCAGTAAAAAAGTAAAAAAGAGATTTTCTTTACTTTTGGCAGAAGGATTAGAGAAGTTCTAGAAATAAGAAATTAATTGGTGGAAATATGCTGCAAGAAATTACTGTTGAGGAACTACTAAAACTTGAAAACGCCGTTTTAATAGATGTCCGTTCAGAAAATGAATTTAGCCAGGGCACAATTCCGGGAGCCATAAATATCCCTCTTTTTACCAACGAAGAAAGAAAGGAAATCGGGACGGTTTATAACCAAGAGTCCGCCAAACAGGCTATGGAATTAGGTTTAAAAATCGCCGGCGGGAAGTTGTATACCTTATATGAACAGATAAACCGTTTAGCGGTCAGAAAACCGTTAGTTCTTTTTTGTTGGCGAGGTGGGTTACGAAGCAAATCTCTGGCGGTTGTGCTGGATATCATGGGGCTTCATGTTCTGCGTCTCAGCGGTGGATATAAAGCTTATCGGCGCCACGTTGTCCGGTTTTTTGAGGAGAAGTTTCCATATCGTGTTGTGGTCCTCAAAGGCAATACGGGAACAGGGAAGACGGAAATATTGCAGGAGTTAAAAGCCCAAGGGTATCCTGTGCTTGATTTGGAGAGCTTAGCCAATCATAGGGGTTCGGTTTTCGGAAGTATCGGCTTGGGTGTCCAGCCGAGCCAAAAACAGTTTGAATCTCTTATATATCACGAGTTAATTAATTACCAAGAATACGACTATATTATTGTAGAGTGTGAGAGCAGCAAGATTGGAAAGTTGAATCTGCCTAGATCTTTAGTGGAAGCGATGCGTGAAGGTACGGAAATACTTATTTATGATACAATTGAAAGTAGAGCGGATAGATTGGTCCGTCAATACATTTTAAGTTCTGAAGCAATATCAGAACTTAAACAAGCACTTGTAAAATTAAAAAAATATCTGGGGACAACAAATTTAAACGAACTTGTGCAGATGCTGGAAAAACAAGAATATCATGAGTTTGCCGTTAGATTGATGAGTACATATTACGACAAATTATATGGTTATCCTAATGAAGAACAGGACTATGAGTTCTGTATCAATAATAAAAACCTTGAACAAAGCATAAGCAAGCTCAAGGATTTTTTGGATAAAAATTTTGGCTTGCCTAAAAGTGTGAAAGATAGGTGGTGTCTACATTGGCCGGAGAAGGAGCAATATTGAAAAAAGCACGGGAAGAAAAAGGATGGACATACCAGGATATCGAGAATGTCATTAAAATTCGTGCCAGATACCTTAAAGCTTTGGAGCAAGAAGAGTATGATGTGCTTCCCGGAGTAACCTATACCAAGGGTTTTTTAAGGAATTATGCTAAGTATCTTGGGCTTGATCCTGAGGAAATTATCGGTCTCTATAATATTTCCAGGCAACAAGAGGTTGAAAATAAAGTGCAGATGCCACCCAAACCGGTTGGCCAAAAGGCTTTCTGGTTTAAGCCGCTGGTTATTGTCCTTTTTGCCGTTGTTGTTATAGGAATTATTTATGGTATTAGTTATTTTGGAAACAAGAATGACACATCCCAAAATGCCGGTTATAACCCGCCACCTTTGCCTAGCGCACCTGTTGTTGAAGAGCCAAGCGATGAAGAGGGACAGATACCGGACGGCTCATCTCCCACACCGACTGAAGAATATTCAGGAATTGTGGCTGAAATAACTTTTACTGATAGATGCTGGATGAGGGTTAAGATAGACGGTGGACCTCCGGTGGACAGTATGAATTATAAAGGAGAGACAAAGGTTTTACGCGGGTCAAGGGAAATAGAATTTGTTTCTATCGGTAATCCTGGAGGGATGATTATGAAACTGAATGGGGTAGAAATCGAACCTTTAGGTAAGCAGCCTGTCTTTAATATAGTTATTAATCAAGATACCATCGATAATTTGCCACAGGACAGAAATTTACTTCCTGAAGAATGACATCGATATGACTTTAAGAAATTTTAAGAAATCGATTCCGGGTGAGGGGACAATACGTTGAGGGGTGTTGTCCCCGTTCTTGCTTTATTTTGATAAAATGCTTTTGACATGTTGTGACATATTGTTATATACTGAATTGAACTATATTAAGATCCAAAATTACATGGACGAGGTAGAAGTGAAGAAAGTAGCGGTAATAAACTTGGGATGCCCCAAAAACCAGGTTGATAGCGAAATAATTAGTGGCATCCTGGCAGAAAATTACAGTTTAACTTCTGATCCGGCAGAGGCAAATATCATTGTGATCAATACCTGCGGTTTCATCCAAGATGCCAAGGAAGAATCAATTGAAACCATCTTAGAGATGGTGGAGTTTAAAAAGAATGGTATTTGTGAAAAGGTTCTGGCTACAGGATGTCTTGCCCAAAGGTACGGTAAAGAATTGTTACAGGAAATTCCCGAACTGGACGGCATATTGGGTGACGGTGATCTCCGTGCCATACCTTTTGCTTTGGAGAAGGCTAATATAGGCAAAGTCTATACTTATAAAGAATGTCAAGACTTTTTATATACCCATGATATGCCCAGAATCCGCTTGAGCCCTTCCTATTTTGCTTATGTCAAAATAGCTGACGGCTGTGATAACCGCTGCAGTTATTGTGCCATTCCCCAAATAAAAGGAAGATATAGAAGCAGACCGATGGAGTCTATTGTTGAAGAAGTAAGAAATTTGGTACAAGAAGGAGTTAAGGAAATTGCCTTAATAGCACAGGATACTACCCGTTACGGTCTTGATAGATATGGTCAACCTTATTTAACGAGACTTTTGCCCGAAATTACAAAAATTGAGGGCCTGGAATGGATAAGGTTGATGTATTGTTATCCGGACGCATTTTCTGAAGAATTAATCGAAATAGTAGCCAAAGAACCTAAAATATGTAAATATATTGATCTTCCTTTGCAACATGCCTCCAATGCCATACTTAAAAAAATGAACAGGCGCAATACTGCGGAAGAAGCAATGGATTTGATCACCAAGTTGCGGCAAAAAATACCGGGTGTTTTTATCCGCTCTACCTTTATTACCGGATTCCCAGGAGAGACACAGGCGCAATTTCAAGAGCTTCTTGATTTTGTCCGCTTGGCGAAGCTGGACCGGGTGGGAGTATTTGCTTATTCCCAGGAAGAAGGAACACCGGCGGCTAAAATGAAAGGTCAAATTCCTCCTGAAATCAAGAACGCTCGTAAAGAGGAGCTTTTGGCTCTTCAGGCAGAAGTGGCCCTTGAAGTTCAACAAAAAAGGATAGGGAAGGTCCTAAGAGTCATCCTGGAAGAAAAAATATCCCGCCAAGAATGGCAAGGTAGGACTGAAGGAGATGCCCCTGAAATAGACGGCCAGATTTACTTGAAAGTTAAAAAACAACACGTTGCCGGCGATATTATTAAAGCACGAATATTGGAAGCAGACAGCTTTGATTTCAAAGGGGAGGGTCTTGAGTGAATCTGCCCAACAGTTTATCCTTGGTCAGAATATTGATGATACCAGTTTTTATGGCCATATTGCTGATCAAACTTCCGGGTGGGAACCCATATTTTGCTTACCAGGATTTATTAGCAGCCTTTATTTTTATCTTGGCGGCTGTTACTGACGGTGTGGATGGTTATATAGCCCGTAAATACAGACAAATTACTAATTTGGGCAAATTTCTTGATCCCTTGGCAGATAAACTGCTCGTTTCGGCAGCCCTCATCTCCTTAGTAGAATTGAAAATAGTAGCGGCCTGGATCGCTTGGATAATTTTAGCCCGGGAATTTGCTGTTACTGGCTTAAGAGCAATTGCAGCCGCCGAAGGCACGGTAATTAGTGCCAGTAAACTTGGCAAATTGAAAACCGTGTCTCAAATAATAGCTATTGTGGCTTTAATTTTGCAGGATTGGCCCTTATCCCATTTTAATATCTACGTTGGAAAACCATTACTTTATATTGCTTTAGCTCTTACAGTGCTTTCCGGCATTGATTATTTTGTTAAATCCAGACACTTTCTTTTTCAGCGCAAAAAGTGAGCAAACTTAATTATTAAATTCCCTGGTTTATTCGCGGCCTTTTCTGAAATAAAGCTGTTATTTCACTATCCTTATTTCCCTATCCAATAGAGTTTTCTTTTGAAAGAGGACTCTTTCTTTGTATGTGAATTCGGATATGGTGAAATAATGAAGAAGGTATGTTGCGTATATATATTGGCGGCACTTCTTAGAAATAAACGGGGAGATGGGAATAATGAAAGCTGAAATAATTTCTACAGGGACCGAATTATTGTTAGGAAAAACTTTGAATACAAACGCTTTTTATTTAACAGGCCAGCTTTCAGGAATGGGAATAGAAGTTGTTTATCATCATACAGTGGGCGACAATAAGGAAAGGCTGCTTTCTGTTGCCGGCCAGGCGCTTGGTCGTTCCCAATTGGTTTTTTTCACGGGGGGCTTGGGACCCACTGCCGATGATCTGACCAAGGAAGTAATCGGGCTCGTGTTGGGGCTCAAAATGGATTTTGACAGCAAAAGCATGGACCACATAAAAAAGTTTTACGCTCCTGCAACTGAGTTGCCCCCAGGCTCAGCAGACCAAGCTTTCTTTCCCCATGGAGCAAAAATATTGCCAAACGATATCGGTACGGCACCGGGAGCCATAATAGAAAAAGACGGCAAATACTGTGTAGTATTGCCGGGCCCTCCTGCCGAAATGGAATGTATGTTTGAACGCTATGTTATCCCCGAATTAAATGCCATCCTTAAAAGCCAGGAGAGGTTATATGTTGAAGTCTTGAAAGTATTTGGTTTGGAAGAATCCGAACTGGAACAACAATTGCTCGACATTAGGCAACAATCCCCACCTTTCTTAACTCTTTTAGATAAACATACCTACATGGATGTAAGAATAACCATGCGCAGCAATAATGAGGATTTGGCCTGGGAAAAAATAAACCAGACAGAGAGTCTTATCCGTCAGAGACTTGGCAGCAGGGTGTTTGGAGTTAATGAAGAAACCCATGCCCAGGTTGTGGGCAAACTTTTAAGGTCCCATAAGCTGACATTGGCAACGGCAGAGTCCTGTACAGGGGGACTTTTAGGCGGGACAATTACTGCTGAAGCGGGCAGTTCAGATTATTATTTGGGGGGAGTGGTAGGCTACGCCAATTCAACCAAGGAAAAATTGTTGGGTGTTTCTCAAGACAGTTTGCTGAAAGAGGGGGCGGTCAGCGCTAAGGTAGCGGCTGAAATGGCTGAAGGGGTACGGAAAGCCCTGGGAGCGGATTTGTCCTTAGCCACAACAGGGATTGCAGGCCCCGGAGGGGGTTCAGCGGTAAAGCCTGTCGGTTTAGTTTATATCGCCCTTGCCCACCCTAAAGGAACTGATGTTAAGAAATTCCAATTCGTTGGCAATAGAGATTCTATAAGAAAAATAACAGTCGAAACGGCTTTAAATATTTTGAGGGAATTTCTATTAATTTACAATTAGTCAATTGACAAAAGGTAGCTCTCAAAAGTATAATAAAGATCGAACATATGTTTTATTAAAATGAAATGCTTAAGCTAAAGTATGTAAATTTTTCAAAATGGTTATTAATTTATATAGGGATGGGGAGGCAATAATGGTGGCTACTCCGGATAAATTAAAGGCGTTGGATATCGCTTTAAGTCAAATAGAAAGACAGTTTGGCAAGGGAGCGATTATGAAGTTGGGTGAAGCTTCTGCCAGACTGTCAGTAGAGACAATTCCAACAGGTTCGTTAGCTTTGGATTTGGCGTTGGGAGTTGGCGGGGTTCCGCGGGGTAGAGTGATTGAAATATTTGGTCCGGAATCTTCCGGTAAAACCACAGTCGCTTTGCATATTATTGCAGAGGCTCAAAAAACAGGGGGAGTAGCTGCTTTTATTGATGCGGAGCATGCGTTGGATCCCATATACGCCCGCGCTTTGGGAGTCAATGTTGACGATTTGCTTGTATCTCAACCGGATACCGGCGAACAGGCTTTGGAAATTTGTGAAGCTCTTGTCCGCAGTGGGGCAATTGATGTTATTGTTGTCGACTCGGTAGCAGCACTTGTTCCCCGGGCGGAAATTGAGGGCGAAATGGGAGATTCACATGTGGGACTGCATGCCCGCCTTATGTCTCAGGCCTTGCGTAAACTGACCGGAGCCATTAGTAAAAGCCGTACTTGTGTTATTTTTATTAACCAGATCCGGGAAAAAGTCGGCGTTATGTTCGGTAATCCGGAGACAACGACCGGCGGTAGGGCTTTAAAGTTTTACGCTTCTGTCCGGCTGGAAGTTAGGAAACAAGATGTGATTAAACAGGGCCAGGATATTATTGGCAACCGTACAAGAGTAAAAGTTGTAAAAAACAAAGTAGCTCCTCCGTTTAATTCCGCCGATTTTGATATAATTTATGGGGAGGGTATCTCCAAAGAAGGAAGCATTATTGATATGGGAACCGAGACCGGCATTTTGGTGAAATCCGGATCATGGTACTCCTATAATGGGGAAAGGCTTGGCCAGGGAAGGGAAAATGTTAAGGAATTTTTACGCCAACATCCTGAAATTGCGCAAGAAATTGAAAACAGGATAAGGGAAGTCGTTTTTAACAACAAGGATAAGAAATTACAGAGTGAGAATATAAACTCAGCTAATCATGATTTTGATGATGATTATGATCAATGATCCGGAAAAATCTTGTTTGAGCGTAGCGTTAAGTCTTTTAGGCCGAAGGAAAATGGCTTCTTATACGCTTAGAAAGAAATTGGAGAACAAGGGCTATACCCCTGACGAAATACAGGCTGCAATTAACAGATTGCTGGAATGGGGGTATCTGGATGACCGCTCCTTTGCCGTAACTTTAATTAGAAATAAAAACACAAAACAATCCAAAAGAAAAGTTTTCTATGATCTTATAAAAGCGGGAATAGATAAATATTTAGCCCAAACCCTCTTGGAACAGTATTATCCGGATGAATTGGAAATCGAAAACTGCCTGGCGACAGCAACAAAGTTGCTGGCATCTGAGCGCGGTAAGGTCCCCAAAAAAGCTGCGAAGCAAGCAGCGGAAACAGAAGCCGATATTTACCAAAAAATACATGCTAGGCTAGTTCTTAAAGGATACAGTGTAAATAGTGTTTACACGGCATTGGAGCAAGTATTTGAAAGAGAAAACTATTAAAGAATGATTATAAACATAACTTGACATTATTTACACATTTCATTAAACTAATATTGAAGTTGTTTCTGGTAAATATTGACCTTTCGATAATTGGAGCTGTTTCTGGTAAATATTAACCTTCGATGGTTTTCTCTTATATAAATTGGCAAATAAATACACGATGTTTTCAAGGCATAAGTGTAGCTATTTTTAGGGAGAAAAATTTAACGGATAAGGTTATCTTTATGAGAACTGGTCCATACCAGTTTTTTTGTTGTGTAACCGATTAGCTTCTCTTTTTTTGGATATTGCTATTAAATTAAGGAGGTGAACTATTTGGAGATATCTACAATAGTTGCAGTTTTTACGGTTTTGATTGGTTTAGCAATTGGTGCTTTAGTTGGTTGGATATTAAGAAAAATGGTTGCGGAGAAAGCAATTGGATCAGCTGAGATGGAAGCCAAGAGGCTTTTACAAAATGCTGAAATGGAAGCTGAGGCGAAGAAGAGAGAAGCCATCGTTGCTGCTAAAGAAGAAGTGATGCAAATCCGCAATGAAATTGATAAAGAAACGCGTGAGAGAAGAAACGAGATTCAGCGTTTGGAAAGGCGCGTACTTCAAAAAGAGGAAACCCTGGAGAGAAAGGTTGAAGCTTTAGAGCGAAAAGAAGAAAATTTACAGAAAAAAGAAGCAGAAGTAGAAAAACTCAAAGAAGAATTAAACGAACTAAAAGCTAAACAGGTACAGGAATTGGAAAGACTTTCGGGGTTGACACCGGAAGAAGCCAAGCAAATCCTACTTAAGAACGTCGAAGAAGAAGTTCGCTATGAATCCGCCATAATGATTAAAGAGATTGAAACCAGAGCTAAAGAAGAGGCAGAAAAACGGGCCAAAAATATTATTTCTTTGGCTATTCATCGTTGCGCCGCAGACTATGTGGCGGAGAGTACGGTTTCAGTGGTAGCCCTACCTAACGATGAGATGAAAGGAAGGATTATCGGCAGAGAGGGTCGTAATATCAGGGCCTTGGAAACTTTAACGGGTATTGACCTTATAATTGACGATACTCCGGAAGCTGTTATTCTGTCTGGTTTCGATCCGATCAGAAGAGAAGTTGCCAGAATAGCATTGGAAAAGCTGATTTTGGATGGACGGATTCATCCGGCAAGAATTGAAGAAATGGTAGAAAAGGCTCAAAAGGAAGTAGAACAAAGAATTCGAGAAGAGGGAGAACAAGCTACTTTTGAAACCGGCGTTCATGGATTACACCCAGAACTTATTAAACTGTTGGGACGTTTACGTTTTCGTACAAGTTACGGGCAAAACGTTTTGAAACATTCTATTGAAGTTTCTCACCTGGCCGGTTTAATGGCCGCCGAATTGGGTGTGGATGTTCAAACGGCAAAGAGGGCTGGACTTTTACATGATATTGGGAAAGCAGTGGATTATGATACCGAAGGCACTCATGTCCAAATCGGTGTTGACCTTTGCAAAAAGTATAAAGAATCCTGGGATGTAATTCATGCTGTTGAAGTTCACCATGGTGATATTGAACCAAAAACTATTGTTGCTGTCCTGGTGGCTGCAGCCGATGCTATTTCCGCCGCCAGGCCCGGTGCTCGCAGGGAAACCCTGGAAACATATATTAAACGGTTGCAGAGGCTTGAAGAAATCGCAGAAAGTTTTGAAGGTGTGGAAAAATCATACGCCATTCAGGCCGGCAGAGAGATTCGCATTATTGTCAATCCTGATAAAGTCGATGATGTTCTAGCTCCCAGAATAGCTCACGATATATCCAAACGTATTGAGGAAGAACTGGAATACCCCGGACAGATTAAAGTTGTGGTCATAAGGGAAACCAGAGCGGTTGATTATGCTAAGTAAACATTATGTTAAATAGGGAGTCCTTTAAAGGGGCTCCCATTTTTAATCCTTTCGGGTATTTTGCCTGAAAATTATATTTCCTCCAAAATAGAGTACAGTTGCTATGTTTTACATGAAGGACTTTTGTGCAGGGTGAAGAATTATAATAGTGAGTTTATATTATTTTTTTAGGATATTAAGAATAAAATTTGTTTTTTGAGGAAAGGATAAAAAAATGACTGCCGTAGAAATTGCTGATTTAAACTCCGGTTATTTAACCCATGGAACAGGATTGCTGGTATCCATTTTATTGCGTTATCCGGAAATCGGAACAATTAGTTGTTGCAACGAACAACAGACTTTGGTTTTAAAATTTTTAATTTCGAAGGAATATGATTTTGAACCTTTGAAAAATAAACTACTCCTGGCATTGGAGTTGTTCAATCAATTCGAAGGAAGAAAAATATCTGTTTGCAGCATTGAACAGCATAAACAACAAGAAGTCGATCTATTAGTAATCACTAGAGACTTAAAAAGCATTACAAAAAATGAAATTAATCTCATAGTTGAATTTTTAAAAAGCAACATAGGGAAACAATTGATTGTTGAGCAGGGTAATTTATCCGAAGAGGAAATACTTTTACAGGAAGATGTAATTAATCATATGTTAACCGTCATCAAAGCCAATGGGACCGACAAAAGTTTTACAGCTTTGAGGGAGGATGGAAGAGTCTTAGTATTTAACAGCTAGTATTTATTGGAGTGGAATTTTCGTATGCAGATCCTATTTATCGGTGATATTGTTGGAAGGCCCGGAAGAGAAGCAATAAGAAGTTTATTGCCCACAATAATAAAAGAGTATAAACCTGACTTGATTATAGCCAATGCGGAAAATGCCTCGGGCGGACGAGGCCTGACCAAAGAAGTGGCCGAAGAATTGTTTTCTTATGGCCTGGATTTTTTAACTATGGGCAATCATGTTTGGGATCAAAAAGAAATTATCAAGTTTATTGACGATGAACAGCGGCTTATTAGACCGGCTAATTATCCCAAAGGAGCACCCGGAAGAGGTTATGGGATTATCAATCGCCATGGGTTTAAAATAGGGGTCATCAATCTTTCGGGTCGAATATTCCTAACGCCCTTAGACAATCCCTTTACAATGGTTATACCTCTTATAAATACAATTGCTTTGGAAACACCCATTATCATTGTTGATTTTCATGCCGAAGCCACTTCCGAAAAAGTTGCTATGGGCTGGTTTTTAGATGGTAAAGTGAGTGCGGTAGTTGGAACCCATACTCATATCCAAACCGCCGATGCCAGGATACTCGAGCAGGGTACGGCCTATATAACCGATGTGGGAATGACCGGACCAAGAGATTCGGTACTGGGTATAAAAAAAGAAATTGTAATAAACGGTTTTTTAACCCAGATGCCTACCAGGTTTGAGGTTGCCAGCGGCCCAAGACAACTTAATGCGGTTATCCTTGACATCGATGAAATAACAGGTAAAAGTAGAAACATTATTCCAATTCAACTAATTTCCTGATAAAATATATATCAGAATATTCAAAAATTTAAAAAAAAAGCTAAAAGTATCCAAATTAAAAGAGGATTTTTATGCTGCTACTAGAATAATATATAATAAAATCCTGCAAATACATAGGAACTGGATGAGTTGGGAGGTATTAGATAATGGATGTGTTAAAAGTCTCAGCTAAATCAAGCCCTAATTCTGTGGCCGGCGCTCTCGCTGGAGTCCTAAGAGAAAAAGGCGGGGCTGAATTGCAGGCGATTGGTGCGGGCGCATTAAACCAAGCCGTTAAAGCAGTTGCCATCGCCAGAGGTTTTGTTGCTCCTAGTGGTCTAGACTTAGTTTGTATTCCAGCCTTTACCGATATCCAGATAGAAGGGGAAGAGAGAACGGCAATAAAACTGATTGTAGAGCCAAGATAATAGATATTATGAACAACCTGTCTGACCAAGACAGGTTTTTTTTGAGTATAAACAAATTTCTTTCGACCTATAATATTTCCCTGGCGGGAGGTCATTTTGATTGGAGAGGAAAAAATGAACGACTTATGGATTGCCGATGGACATTGTGACAGTTTAGGGGATCTGGCCAACAAAAAAAGGGATTTGAGAGGAACAGCCAATTTCGGTCATTGGGATTTAAAAAAAGCAAAACAGGCCAATATTGGCTTACAGTTTTTTGCTGCCTATATCGAAGAAGAATATAAGCCCTTTCTTGCCGGACAACGTGGGCTCCAACTTCTGGAAGAAGCCTTAAATTTTATAGATGAAAATCCTGAAGATGTATTTCTGCTCAAAAGCAAAGAAGATTTATCAAAATTGGGCCAAGTAAAGCAAATGGGAATTCTGATTAATATTGAGGGTGGAGAAATCCTGGGTGAATCGTTGTTCATGCTTAATCTGATTTTCAGGCTAGGGGTTAGGAGCATGGGGCTTACTTGGAACGGGCGCAACGCTATCGCCGACGGTGTCGGAGAATCAGGAAGCAGAGGAGGACTTTCCCGATTTGGTTTTAAAGTAATTGCGCGTATGAATGATTTGGGCATGATTATTGATGTCTCTCATTTGAACGAACCTGGTTTTTGGGACGTGATAGGACATAGCTCCAGTCCTGTCATTGCTTCCCATTCCTGTGCCTATAAATTGTGCAACCATCCCCGGAACTTGAAAGACGAACAGCTGCGGGCACTGGCCGAGAACAGAGGTTTGGTGGGGGTAAACTTTTGCCCCGATTTTCTTTGTGCCAACGGGCGAGGGTCCATTGACGATGTGGTGAGGCATATATGCTATATTGCGGAAATCGCGGGCGTTGATACTGTTGCTTTTGGATCTGATTTTGACGGGATTCCTATTCCCCCGGTTGGTTTGGAAGATGCTTCAAAATTCCCATTGTTAATCCATAAACTGGCCGGAGCAGGGTTTAAAGAGGAGGAAATCAGAAAAATATGCCATGGTAATTTTGTCAGAGTTTTAACCGATGTGTTAAAATAAGCTGTATACATACTTAATAACAAGATCAGGTGAAATACTAATGTCCATTTCCAAATTCGAGGCCGATCTGCACTGTCATACCATCGCTTCGGACGGGGAATTTTTACCGGAAAAAGTGGTAGAACTTGCTAAAAAAATTGGGCTTAAGGCTTTAGCAATTACTGATCATGATACGCTTGACGGTTTGGCTAGGGCAACCCAAAAAGCAAAGGAAGTCGGATTGTATTTACTGCCCGGGATAGAAATCAATACCGATGGTGAGGGCAAGGAAGTTCATATTCTAGGCTATGGTTTGGATGAAAATAATAGTTTTTTTCGACAAAAGTTGCGGGAACTTAGGGAAAAAAGAGTAAAAAGAATTAAACAGATCCTGAAAAAATTAAATAATTTAGGTCA
>Ga0134093_1002186_pt1 | contig 16360 bp, 12 predicted proteins | sample 4_1taG_FD_94452 | JGI IMG/M metagenome (GOLD analysis project Ga0134093, IMG submission 94452) | Switchgrass degrading microbial communities from high solid loading bioreactors in New Hampshire, USA - 4_13_20_68_A1 metaG | ecosystem: Engineered > Bioreactor > Semi-continuous > Anaerobic >...
AATCTGGTATTGAGCCATTCAAATTCCTCCTCTTAGAATTTAGGTTTGTCCAACTTCTATTCTAACTGAGGAATTTGTTTATGGCTCCCTTATTTTTCAGGAAAACCTTTTTACACAATTATACGGACTTAACTTTAAGAACATGGAGTTTCATTAAATATAGAACAATAAATCATGTATTTTCTGTCCTGAACAGCATAAGCATAGTTCCACCGGAAACATTTAAATCATCGGTTTGTGTCATAACCCCATTAAAAGAGCGAAAAACCCGCTCTTTTTTTATACTCATGGCCTATTCCCAGGAACTACGGAAAGTACACGCGCATATTGTAATAATGTCGAGATATATATGATTTGAGTACGAAATGTCATCTTGAAAGGAATGGTGTTTTGTTATGTATAAAATAATAGAAGAAAAATACAACTGGAAGCCTGGTGCGAAATTTGTTCTGCAGACACCCGATACTATAGTGATACACCATGCCCTCAGCCGGAGCTGTACAGCCCAGGACATACATAAATGGCATCTTGACCGGGGCTGGCAGGGTATTGGATACCATTTTTTCATCCGCAAAGACGGATCGATTTATCGTGGAAGACCTGAACAGTTTGTCGGCGGACACCTCCTTTCAGAAGAAAACAACAATACTTTAGGAATATGCCTGGAAGGTTGTTATACGGATTATGTAAATGAAAGGGGGCAGGTATTGACCGAGAAGGTTGTGCCCGAGGCCCAGCTCAATGCCCTTGCATGGCTTTGCCTGTACTGCAAATCAAACTGGCCGATACAAACCATCAACGGGCATCGTGATTACAATTCCGCCAAAACTTCAGGCAAGGATTGTCCGGGTAAGTATTTCCCCTGGGATAAATTCTGGCAGCTGTTAAAGCGCGAAGAAAACAAGAAATTAATCCAGACTTTTGTAGGCTTCCATAATCCCCAGGGTGTCTGGGACGCTATAGAAAAACATCACAAATATCCGGATGCATGGTACCAGCAGTGGGCAGACAGCTATAAAAAAACCTTCAGTTAATGGAATTTGCAGGTTTATCCGGAACAAGCCAGGCCACAGGCAATATCCTGTGTATGAATAAGCTTGACAGCATAAGGAAAACATAAAATTTGTCCTGAAGAATACATTTGAAAAATCAAGGGGTTAATACTTTGAATACCAGAGATAAATACGGCAATGCGCTTAAAGGTCCTGAGAGATTTTTTGTCTGTGTGCTGGCTGCATTTTTGGTTTTTGTACTGACTTCATCCTTGATAGTTCGTGCAGAATACTGTGGCTATAAATACAGGGACAATCCCGCATGGATAAGGCAGGATTTTTTTTCGCTTATTGGTTTCACATTATTGCTGTTATTTATCTGTCTTTTTATTAACCGGTTTTGTCACATATTGGACAGGTTCAGGAGAGAATATGTGATATTCTGGATTCTTTTTTGCTCAGCGCTGGTTCAGACAGTAATTGTCCTGATTTTTCCCGTAAAGCAGTTTGCTGATCAGGATGCCGTCAACATAATAGCGGTAAATGTCATCCACGGGGATTATACCCATTTTCAGAAAGGGGGATATCTGTACATATTCCCTAATAATGTAGGCATAACCCTGTTTTTATCCCTGCTCTACAGAATACTGCCATATCAGCTTCTTCTCCCGAAGCTTCTGAATGTATGCTGCACCTTAATTACATCCTGGCTTACCTTCAGAATATATGAGGAAACAGTGGCAAGGGAAAGCGGAAAAAGAGAGGGGAGCTACACCGTATTGATTTTTTCGGCTTTTTTCCTCCCGGCCATATTATTGAATAACCTTGTTTACAATGATATATATTCAACCACATTATTTCTGGCATCAGTTCTTTGCGCCATCAATTATATCAATCACAGGGAAACCAGGTATTTAATATATACAGGCATCCTGATTGTGGCAGGGGATTTTTTAAGAAAACTGGGAGCCATATTCCTGATAGCGGTCACGCTATATTTCATAGTAAAAAAAGTCCGGCTTGCAAAGGCATTTGCATTTTTTCTGACTGTCTGCATCTGTTTGAGACTGCCTTTGTTTGCAGTCAATAAAGTTATGATGGCTTCCGGCAAAATATCAGAGCCCCTTGGCAGAAATTCAATGCCTGTCTATATGTGGATTAACATTGGTATGGGGCAGAAAAAATTCGGCTATTGGGATGATTCATATTCATACAGCGTCTATTTTAACGAGGGAAAATGGAGTAAAGAAAAAAGCAGCGAAATATTCAGGAATCTCATCAGGGAGAGAATTGAAACTGAGGGCATTTCAGGTATTGCCAGGACATACCTGAAGAAGAATATATGGCTCTGGACGGAGGGTACCTATCAGGCAGAATATTACGGTTTAGGTTCATGGGGATATCTGTACCCGACGGCTGCCACCCGGATGGCAGAGAGTAACTGGCCGTTGCGTGACCAGATAAGGTGGATGCTTCATGGATCAAACTTCCTGCTTCTTTTTCTTGCAATGACAGGACTGCTTGCCTCAATCCTCCGCAAACAGGTTTATCCCCTGATACTGCCTGTGATTAATGTCCTGGGATTTATAGGCTTCTATACGATTTGGGAGATAAAACCCCGCTATATCTTTCCCTGTTATCCATATCTGATCCTTTTGTCGTATTATGGACTGACAATATTATATGGCAAGTTGCAGAATTCCTTAAGCAAAGCATTTTCAGGAAAAGCCCGTCTAATGGATGCATTTCAGAAAATGTAGGAACCGGGAAGACGAAGAAAGAGGCCGAATGCTTTCAGAATGATACAAAAAGGACTGTCTTTAATTGAAAAGACAGCCCGATATGTTTTCTCTGATTGGCCGATAAAATGATTGCAAAATACCGAAAGGATTTTGTTACAGCTTGTTCACTATTTCATACTTCTCTTTCACTTCATTGAGCCATGTGCTGTATTCACTGTTTATTTTTTCTTCTTTCAAAGCCTCTTCGACCAAAGCCCTGCTGTCTTCCAGTGTGGCCACCTGGGCTTCCTTCTTATCTGTTACTTTAATTATGTGATAGCCGTACTGGGTCTTCACAGGATCACTGATTTCACCGACAGCAAGGGAAAATGCGGCATCCTCAAATTCCTTGACCATTTCGTTTTTCCCGAAATATCCCAGATCTCCGCCGGCTTGGGCGGTGGCATTATCGGTTGAATATTCCTTGGCAAGTGAGGCGAAATCCCCGCCTTCATCCAGCAACTTTTTAACTTCCTTTGCGGTTTCCTCATCTTCCACAAGAATATGGCTTGCCTTTACCTGTTCTTCCTGGTTAAAATCATCTTTGTTTTCCTCAAAATAAGCAACTATTTCTTCTTCGGTTATATTTATCCTGGGTTCGAGCAGTTTGACTACTTTCAGGTAACTCTCAATATCCTGTTTTACATCTTCCATTGTAAGGCCTGCATACGATAGCTGGAAGTTGAACATATCCTCGCCACCTGACTGATCTATCAGCTTGTCAAGCTCTTTTTGAATTTCATTGTCAGTAATTGTGATATTGGCCTTCTTAGCTTCCAGTTCAATAATTCTGTCTGTTATCATGCCTTCAAGTGTCTGTGCGCCGTACCTGTCGACAAGAGTTCTATATAACTCCTCCTTGTAAATTTCGGTGTCACCAACTTTTGCGACAACTTCATCGTTGTTCAGCGACAAAGCCACAATCAGCGCCGCCGCAATAACTATTACTATTGCCGCAAAGATTATTACTTTGTTTTTCAGAAAATTGTTCTCCATTGCTTTTCTCCTTGTCCTATAATTTTTGTTTGAGATTACTATATCATAATAAAACAATATGTCCAAATTGTGAACAGCAAGTTACTTTAATGTAAAAAATGTATGTTGCGGAAATATTACAATCTGGTTTTTAAGAAAATAAAAAATTTTGTTACACTTGCAGCATTCAGTCTCCGACAATATTTCCCGATTTATTGACAAATTTAGATGCAAGAAGTCATGGTGGGAAATACTTAAAAAGGTCATGCAAAAGCTTTATCTTTTATTCTGACACAAAATTATTAATATCGTCATACAAAGTTTTTCTGATTTAATCCTTTACTGATTTGGAGAGTCGAAGGTTTATGCAGGATGGATTTTGTTTAGCGGTATCATACCCGCTTATCTTCAGATTGTATAACTATGTCTGATAACTCGTGATGTCTTACTGAACAAATAGAATTGACAAACGAAAATGACAATTATTTAACAAAGGAGCGTTGTTAAAAATGAACAGCTTAAAAAAGAAATTGTCCCTCGTTCTGATTATTGTCCTACTTACAGGTATTACACAAATCAGTGCGATTAACGGGGAGGAGACAAAAGACAATACACCGGCATTTACTGATATGCCTGATAACTGGTCCACTGCTGCTTTGGTTCATGCGGTTGAAAATGGACTGTTAGTGGGTTATAATGGCAAAATATTGCCTGATGCCTATTTGACAAGAGCACAGATGGCCGCGGTAATTGTGCGTGCCTTTGGTTCACCTGAAATAAAAGATAAAGTTGCGTTTTCAGACATCAAAGGGGACGAATGGTACGCCGCGGATATGATAAAGGCCTATAAAATGGGAGTTATTTTCGGGTATGATGGCAAGATGTATCCCGAAAGATTCATAACACGTCAGGAAGTATGTGCAATCCTTGCAAGAGCGTTTAAACTCACCCCTTCAAAAACCATAAACAAGGAGTTCAAAGATGCAGACAAGATATCCGGCTGGGCTAAAGAAGATGTATATGCCGTTGTAAATGCCGGATACATCCAGGGATATAATGGAATACTCGACCCGTTGGGCTATATGACAAGGGCACAATTTGCCCAGGTTTTATATAACTTCATCAGGCAATATATAAGAGAACCCGGAAAATACACAAAGCTGGCGGAGGGCAATGTACTGATCAGTACTTCGGGAGCGGTTCTTGAGAATGTCATTGTAAAAGGCGACCTTATCATTGGCGATGGAGTGAGAGATGGCGAAGTTATCCTGAAGGATGTGGCAGTTACGGGAAGAATAGTAGTTCGCGGCGGAGGTGCCAATTCCATCATAATCACCGGGAATTCCTATGTTAACAGCATTATTGTTGCACGGATGGACGGCAAGGTAAGGGTTTATACCGAGGACGGTACAGAGATAGGTGAAGTTATAGTTGACGGTAAGGATGATGTCATTATAGAAGGCACCATAGGAGCTTTGACCATACTTGCTGAGAATGTGAAAGTGATTGCTGAAGGAGGAAACATTAAATCAATAACTGTAGAGGGCTATAATTCCGAACTTCTGGTCGGGAAGAATTCATTTGTGGAGAAACTGCTGATAAACGCTGAAAATATAAGTATAACTGCAGAAAAAGGGTCGGAAGTAAAAGAGGTCATTGTGAATAACAGCGGTGCCAATATAGCCGGTGATGGAAAGGTTGAAAAAGTCACAGCAAACGCCGGTAATGTAAAAGTAACCACTTCCAACACAAGTGTAACAGCAGCGCCAGGCACGACCGGAGTTACTGCGGGAGATAGGATTGTAAAACCGGGAGAAACCGTTACTACAGAAGGCAAACCTGAATTGCCTGGCGGCATCCCGGGCGGCGGAGGCGGAGGAGGCGGCCCGGCTGATGAAACAATTGCTGTACAGGGTATAAAGGTTTATGGTGATGCGGTGGTTGGCTGCATGCTTACCGCGGTGCCTTTGCCTGTGGACGCCGAGGTCAGGTATCAGTGGAAGATTGCAGATACACCGGATGGTACGTACAGGGATATAAATGGCGCTACTGAAAACAAATACACACTTTCCGAAGAAGATCTTGGAAAGTTCATAATGGTTACTGTGACAGGCACAGGCAAATACACAGGGACGGCAAGCAGCTGTGCAATAGGGCCGGTAGTTTATTCGGATGCTGAATTAACGGTGATTTCCAATACATTGGAGGCTGATATAGAGGTTACCAGGTAACCTGATGCACATATACCATTAATTTAACATCTGATAGTCTGAGGAGGTGAATCCGGGAGAGAGCAGGCAAGCAATTACATAATCAGAGTTACTGGTCCTGAAAGGGACAACATCCTGTTAATTGAAAAGGGCAAACCTGTCGAAAGGCAGGGACGCAAAGCTATAGGGCCTTTCTAATATATAGAATGGCAGCCTGGCCGCCAATTAATTTGAGGAAAAAGAGAGAAAAACAGAATTAATTGGAGGTAAAGAGTATGTTAAGGAGAAAAAGTGTATCATTTTTGGCCCTTGTACTGGCATTTTTGCTGGCAGTTTCTTCGCTGTCCTTCGCAGCCGTTGATATCGGAGAAATCATTTCCAACGAGTTGACAGGAGAAATCACGGTTAATTCTTCAATTGAAGTAAGCAGTCTAAATGAGCTTAAAGCTGCATTGGCAAACGAAAATATTGCGACTATTTTGCTGGAAAAGAATATTTCCATTGATACTGCACAAATTGATATATTCCGCCCGGTAACCATTAACGGAAATGGTTACAAAATAACCTTCACCGATGACAGCCAGGGCTGGAATGGCAGTTATATTTTCAAAGTGTACAGGACAACCGGAGTAGTATTTGAAAACATAAATTTTGAAGGCGGAGATGCTGCAATTCTGGTAAATGGTTCGGAAGTAACGCTCAAAGGCAATATCGGGATAAGCGGCATGGAATTCGGTGGAATTGAAGTATGCCAGGGTGTAAATGTGACTGAGAAACCGGAACTTAACGTGGAAGGGACAATATCATTTGTAAGCCCTGAATCGGGGATATTGCCTGTTATATGGATAGACGGGAAAGATTCCAATGACAGCTGGGTAATTGTACAGCCAGGTTTGTTTGAAGAAGTTTCAACACAGCAGGCTCCAAACGGCAAACCGCAATATTATTTCTTCGATAAAAATGAATATGACAATTTTATCAGGATAGCCAATGTCAAAACTCTGGGAGAATTGAGAGCAGCCCTTGCGAACGAGAAGGTAGAAATTATCAATATTATGAATAATATTTCAGATATTGGTGAAAGACTGGAAGTAAAGCGCAAGGTAACCATAAACGGAAACGGTAAAACCCTCGGGTTCGCATATCTGGGAGACAAGGATTATGGAGAGAGACACGGTATTCTTATTCAGGCAGACGATGTTGTTGTAAATGATCTGAAGGTTGAAATGACCGATGAAAATGGATGGCAGGGCTTATACGGTGTCCAGGTCTATAATTCGAAGAATGTTACCATAAACAATTACACAGGCAGCGGAGCAGATGCGGCACTGTTTGTGAATAGCTCGGATGTGAAACTTACCGGCAATATCAATGTTGGCGGGAATGAATTTGGCGGAATAGAAGTCTGCAAAGGCACCGGTCTTGACCATAGTCCGTCCCTCGATGTAACCGGCGCAGTATTGGAAAACGCTGATGAAGCTCCCGGCAAGCCCACTATCTGGATTGACAGACTGGAAGGTGAAGTAAAAGGATTTGTCAACAGGGCATACAAGTTTACCAAATATGATGGAAATAAACAGTATCATTATTATCTTGACCTGAAAAACGCAGAACTGATTAAGTTATCATGGGACGTCCGGGATGAATATACAAGTCCTTTCATAGTCACTGTCTCCGCAGAAAAGAAAATAGATGACCCGATTGTCAATGTTCTATATATTGTGGAAATTGAAGGTGGAAAAGACAATATAACCGCTGTTGAAATTGAGAACGGAGAGCTTAAAGAACAACTCGGGTATGATGCAGAGGGAGGCTTCTGGTACTGGGGCGACAGAACAAAGGGGTTCACCTTCGATTTTGATTCTGCTACCACACAATTCAAAGTCACGGCGAAGCCCGGAACTTATAAGGTAAAAGTCTATGCTGTCCAGTTGGATACGGAAAATAACTGATTTTTATTAAGCTGTTCCCTCCAGGAACCCCGCAGGTTGTCTGCCTTTCCTGCGGGGTTCAATGTATAGATTGAAAGTTATCCCCGGGATTTATTTGAATGCGTGCTTCGACAGGCAAATCAGAACACCTTCTGCACCAGCAGCATATACACAACAGTTCCTGCGCCTATGCTTAAAAGCGTATTGTTTTTCCAGAGATGAAGAAGGACAACGCAGAGGATTGCGATGGCTTCGGGTATTCCATAGGGACTTTGCACCAGGGAGACGTTTTTGAGGCAATATACCACCAGCAGGCCCATTACAGGGTAAGGGAGAACTTTTCCGAGGTAATTAATATATGCAGGAGCTTGCTTGCTGTCAGGGAACAGGATAAAGGGCAGCATCCTTGTAAGCAATGTCCCCAATGCCATTACTGCTACTGTAATAAAAGCCTCAGAAGAAGTAAGGGTCATCATTCCTCCCCCTTTTCGACAGACTTTCTGAATATTGTCAAAGCTGCTATGATCAGGACCATGGATGGTATGATAAAGTTTTCGGGCCCAAACAATAAGAGACACATAACTGAGGCTGCCAGGCCTGTCAATGCCGGTACATGATTTTTTCTGGATTTCCACTGATTTATGAAGATAACCGTGAACAAAGCTGTCATGACAAAATCAATGCCTTCGGTGCTGAATGTGAACATGGATCCCAGCAGCGCGCCCGCGGCAGATGCAACAACCCAGTATATGTGATTGAGAAAAGCTATGAAAAACATAAACTGATTTTTGTCCACATTATCGGGTATGTCGCATGAGCACAGAAGAGAATAGGTTTCGTCTGTGAGTCCGAAAATCAGGTAAGGCTTATACTTTCCTGTTCCTCTGAATTTGACTAGCATCGATAATCCATAGAACAAATGCCTTGCATTGACCATCAGGGTAATCATGAAAGCATTGAGAGGATTTAATGCTGAAGCCAGCAATTCTGCACCTACGAACTGCATTGACCCGGCATATATAAAAATACTCATGGCAACTGCCCAGACAAAGTGATAACCCTTACTGGTCAGAAGAATTCCGAAGGCAATGCCTAAAAACAGGTATCCTGTCATTACAGGAATGGTATGAGGAAAGGCAGCCTTGAATGCTTTTTTTTGTCTTTCCAATTTATACCTCCACAACCTGTGCAATTTCTGTAACAATCTCCCGTATAACCGGGCCGAAAGTTTTTTGTATAAGCAATATCCTGCTGTTTTTTATATTTATATCATTTTAGCATGACTCTCTGACAGTTGGATATGAAAAATATCATCTCAAATCAGTTATTGACGCTTAAGCTCCCGGGAAGCGTACGGCTCAGAATAAACGGCGGAGGATTATAAAATAATTATTAGTGGCTTTCCGGGAAAGAAATAAAATTGATAATAATTCTGCCGGAAGATATAATTAATTTAAATCTCTTTAATTCGTAATCAGTAAACATGGATATGAGGTTGGATATGGAAGCTAAAAAAGTATCGGAATCAAAGGTAGAGATGCGTGAATTAATTCTCCCGAATGACACAAATCTGCTGGGAAACCTTTTGGGGGGAAGGCTTCTTCACTGGATGGACATAGCGGGAGCCATGGCTGCCTCGCGCCATGCCCAGTCAATTGTGGCGACTGTTGCCATCGACAGCGTGGATTTCAAACAGCCTGTCCATGTAGGTGAAATGATTGTGCTTAAAGCAAAGCTTACATGGGTGGGAAGAACATCCATGGAAGTCCTGGTAGAGGCATGCTCCGAAAATTATCTCACGGGGGAATCAAAGTTTACCAACAGGGCTTATTTCACTTTTGTTGCCCTGGATGACGACGGGAAGCCCCGCCCGGTGCCCCGGCTCATACTTGAAACCGATGAGGAGCTAAGGGAATATCAGGAAGCATTAAAGCGAAGGGAGGCAAGGCTTAAAAGGCGGGAAATCAGCTCAAGCTGCTCCCAGTGCGAAAACAGGTAGCGGATTTCATTTTATTGACAATGAATAACGGTACGGCTACAATAACTTTTATAAATAACGGATCATATTATTTCCATGAATAAGAGATCCGGACAGGAGTGAAACCAATATGCTTACAAAAGCGCCCAGAGGTACAAGGGACATATTGCCGGATGAGATGTATCTGTGGAATTTTGTTGAAAAAGAATTTTCTGACTTATGCAGGAGATTCGGATATAAGGAGATTCGTATTCCTGTATTTGAACATACAGAACTGTTCCAGCGCGGAGTGGGCGATACCACCGATATTGTCCAGAAGGAAATGTATACCTTCCAGGACAAGGGTGGCAGAAGCCTGACCCTCAGACCAGAGGGAACTGCCGGGGTGGTAAGAAGCTATATTGAGCATGGCATGTCTTCATTGCCTCAACCGGTAAAGCTGTTTTACCAGATTTCGGCCTACAGGTATGAAAAGGTTCAGGCAGGAAGGTACAGGGAGTTCCATCAGTTCGGGGTCGAGCTTTTGGGATCCAAAAGCCCGTCTGCAGACGCGGAGGTTATTTCCATGCTGGCATTGTATTTCAGCAGACTGGGGATCAAAAATCTGGATCTCAACATAAACAGCATAGGCTGTCCGGAATGCAGGAGCAAATACAATGAGATCCTCAAGGATTACCTGAAGGACAGGATTGACGGTATGTGCGATACATGCAGGGACCGCTATAACAGGAACCCTCTGCGCATTATAGACTGCAAGGAGGAGAGATGCCAGGAAACGGTAAAAAATGCTCCCGCACTCCTTGACCATATTTGCGACGAGTGCAAAGAACATTTTGAGGCCGTTCTTGAAAGACTCAGCACTATAGGCATTCCTTTCAATATAGACAAGAGTATAGTACGGGGGCTCGACTATTATACAAAGACCGTATTTGAGTTTGTTTCCAAAAATATCGGCTCCCAGGGAACTGTCTGTGGGGGAGGCCGGTATGACCGGCTTGTTGAAGAATGCGGGGGTCCTCCTACTCCCGGCATAGGTTTTGCTTTGGGAGTTGAAAGGCTTCTGCTTGAGATAAAGAGCCAGGGAATAGAAATACCCAAACCTGAACCCCCTGACATATATATTGGCTCTATCGGGAACAAGGCTGACCTTGTCTGCGAAAAACTGGCATGGCAGCTTAGAAACAAAAATATTTCATGTGTCAAGGACATTATGGACAGGAGCATAAAAGCCCAGATGAAATATGCTGACAAAATCGGGGCCAAATATGTCCTTGTTCTCGGTGACAACGAAATTGAGAGCAATAAGGCAGAGCTTAAGGATATGAGGACAGGGGACACGAAAATTATCAGTCTTGATACGCTTGTTGACAGACTTGTTAAGAATAAATGCGATGGTTCTTTATAGTGGAGGGGAATTATGGAGAATATAAAAGGACTGAAAAGAACTCGTCTTTGTGCTGAATTGTCGGTCAATGACGCAGGAAAAGAAGTAGTGCTGATGGGCTGGGTTCAGAGGAGAAGGGACCTTGGAGCCCTGATTTTTGTCACTTTGAGGGACAGAAGCGGGATAATGCAGGTGGTTTTCAACAGTGAAGCAGATCCGGAGCTTCATAAGAAAGCTTTTCAGCTCAGAAGCGAATACGTGATTGCTGTAAGAGGGACCCTTGCCCTGAGAAGTCCCGAGGCAATCAACAGGAACATGCCTACAGGAGAACTTGAGGTATTGGCCAAGGAACTAAGGATTTTGAGCAAAAGCGAAACACCGCCTTTTCATATTGAAGAAAATTCCGAAGCCAATGAAGCTTTAAGGCTAAAGTACAGATATCTTGACCTGAGGAGGCCCAACCTCCAGAGAAATCTAATTCTCAGGCACAGGGTCGCCAAAATTGCCAGGGATTATTTTGACGCCAACGGTTTTTTGGAGATAGAAACCCCTGTCCTGACAAAGAGCACACCCGAAGGAGCAAGGGATTATCTTGTTCCAAGCCGTGTCCATCCCGGCAAGTTCTACGCCCTGCCCCAGTCTCCCCAGCTGTTTAAACAACTGCTTATGGTTTCGGGTTTTGACAGGTACATGCAGATAACCAAGTGTTTCAGGGACGAAGACCTGAGGGCGGACCGTCAGCCTGAATTTACCCAGATAGACCTGGAAATGAGTTTTGTTGATGTGGATGATGTAATCAGGATAAACGAGGGCTTTATCCAAAGGGTATTCAGGGAAATTCTGGACATTAATCTTCCTGTTCCCTTTAAACGCCTTACCTATAAGGAAGCCATGGAAAGGTACGGTTCAGACAAGCCCGACACCCGTTTCGGACTGGAACTCCAGAATGTATCGGATATTGTCAGGAATTCAGGATTTAAGGTATTTTCAGATACAATAGCCAATGGCGGGACTGTCCGTGCCATCAATGCCAGGGGCGGAGGTTCATTTTCCAGAAAGGAAATAGATGCCCTCGCTGAGACGGTGAAGACATACGGAGCCAAAGGCCTCGCATGGATCGTCATTGAGGAGGACGGGATAAAATCCCCGATAGCAAAATTCCTGTCCGAGACTGAACTTGCTGGTTTAAAGGAGCGGCTTGATGCCCGGAAAGGCGATCTTCTGCTGTTTGTGGCCGACAAGGAGGAAATTGCCCTGAATTCCCTCGGGCATCTGAGGCTCGTGCTGGGTGATAAGCTGAACCTTATTGACCGCGATAAATACGATGTACTTTGGGTAACGGAGTTCCCGCTCCTGGAATGGGATGAAGAGGAAAACCGCTGGGTTGCCAAGCATCATCCCTTCACATCCCCTATGGATGAGGATATTGAATACCTTGACACGGATCCAGCCAGAGTAAGGGCAAAGGCTTATGACATAGTGTTAAACGGATATGAGATCGGTGGCGGCAGCATAAGAATCCATGACCTTGAGCTTCAGCAAAAAATGTTTAATGTAATAGGTTTTTCCGAAGAAGATGCGAAAGCAAGATTTGGATTTTTGCTGGAGGCTTTCAAATACGGCGCTCCGCCGCACGGAGGACTGGCTTTTGGCCTGGACAGACTTGTCATGCTGCTTGCCAAAACCAATAATATCCGGGATGTTATAGCTTTTCCGAAGGTCCAGAATGCATCAGACCTCATGACAAATGCCCCGGATTACGTGGATCAAAAACAGCTTGATGAGCTTTGTATCAAGACGGTGGAACCCAGTGAATGATTTGACGAAAGAGATCAAAATATTGATTTTGCAGGTAATTGTCGCTGCAATTGTTTCCATTGCGGTTATTGAATTTTTGGGCCGTATAGTCATAGTGGACGGTATTTCCATGCAGCCTTCGCTGAACGACAACGATGTTTTGATCATAGAAAAAATATCTCAGCGTTTTGGCGGGATAAAACAGGGGGATATAGTAGTCCTGAGGATCCCCGAGCTCCTTGAAAAAAACAGGCGCTATGTTATCAAACGGGTTATAGCCATCCAGGGGCAGCACGTCAAAATTGAAGACGGAAAAGTATGGGTTGACGGCAAAGTCCTGGAGGAAAGCTATATAAACGGGGATGATACGACCATAGACAATACCCTGTATAATGATATTGTTGTTCCCGAGGGATGCGTGTATGTGCTCGGAGATAACAGGCTTCCCGGGAAAAGCCGGGATTCGAGGGTGTTTGGCCCGGTAAATCTTAAAAGGATCATAGGCAAGACCTGGATAAGGATTTTCCCGTTCAATAAATTCGGGGTAATACGATAGATGGGACAAAGCTTTGTCCCATTTTTATTTTCGGTTGTTTTTCAGGGGGAACCCTTCCGCTTTTTTTAGCGGGATATTTGAGCCATGATGTTCAGATCTGAATGCAATCCGCAGGAGCAGCAGAAATGCGGCCGCAAGGGTTTCCCGCTCCGAACAGCCTCAAAGCACCAAGGTCAACCTGACCAATTGCCTGAAAATGAGGACATGGCTCCGTCAAGCTCCGCCATGTCCCGGCGTCGAGGTCTGCTCCCTGAAGTCCGGCGGACTGTTCCCATATACTCAACCTGGGCTGTCATCTCCTCCGCAGCATTCGGCTGTTCTTCGGAGGAAGCCCTTGCGTTCGCTTTTTTATGTTATCCTGACTTGCAGGAAGATCTGAACATCTTGGATTGTTAAAATGCGGCCGCAAGGAGCAACATCCCAAAACGACATAAAATAATTCTGTTTTTTCTTCTTTCACTATCTGGTTTACCCCCATTGCCTCCTGTGATAGAATAATGACGGATGTACATGTATAATTTTTAAGCTGCACCTGTTTTCATAATATACGTTGATATCAAAAGGGAAGAAAGGAAGTACTTCATGGATAAAAGCGTTCTCAACAGGCCTTCGCTTTGTGAGGCGTTTAAGGACATAGCAGACAGCGAACTGATAGATTCTTTTTCTTCTGTTTATATTACCAATCTCTGTTATTGTAAATCCCAAAAATCCCTGGTCCTTTATCTGAGATGCCATCAGAAGGTTGAAATACATCAGATCAAGATCCTGGAAAAATTCCTGGCAAAACATTTCAAAGCAAGTGTCAACATACATCCGAAATTTGAGACCAAAATAGGTGAGGTACTGGAGGACTGGCAGAAGAGTTTCATTTTGAGCCGTGTCAAAGAAGAAAAGGAGTACATATTCCAGTTTTTGAAAGATGCGGATTTTGAAACTGACGGTAAGAACCTGAATATTTACCTTCCCAATCAGTCATCTGCCATCCTTTATTCGGCAGGCATTGATGCCTGCATTGAGAACGCCGTTCATGAGCTTTTTGACCAAAGATTGAAAATTAATTTCATAGACGACAGTTCGGATGAAAAAATCGTGGATTACCTGGCAATAAAAGAAGAGCAGGAAAAGAAAATAGTGGCCGAGGTCCTAGCTGCCGGGCATGCTTCGGAACAAAAGTCAAAAAGGAGTCCCGGAAATAGTTCGGATAAAGAGCAAAATAATTCAGAAATGATATTCGGTAAAAAGATACGCGGGCCGGTAGTGAAAATGAATCAGATAGACATCAATTCAGGGATGGTCACCATTGAAGGCCAGGTCCTGAAAGCCGAACAAAGGCCATTGAAATCAGGAGGTATTCTTTTTGTTTTTGACATAACTGACTACACGTATTCGCTTACCTGCAAACTCTTTCCGAAGGACAACGAGCTCGAACTGATAAGGGAAAAGATCAGGAAAGGCCAATATCTGAGGCTCAGCGGCGAGGTTCAATATGACATGTTCGCCAAGGAACCTGTGATTCTGGCCCGTGACATTATGCTGGTAAATGGTGAGACTGATACCAGAACCGACAATGCACCGGTGAAAAGGGTGGAACTTCATCTGCATACCCGCATGAGCCAGTTGGACGCCGTGTGTTCTACATCAGATGTTATAAAACGTGCCGCCAAATGGGGGCATAAAGCTGTTGCCATAACCGATCACGGGGTTGTCCAGGCATTCCCTGAAGCGCAGGATGCGGTGAAGGATCTAAAGAAGAAGCATAACAAGGAAATCAAGGTTATATACGGCATGGAAAGCTATTTCATAGCCGATGAAAAATATGATTCCGCAGGTAATATTGACTATAAAAATTGTGATACATACCATGCGGTGATACTGGTACAAAATCAGACAGGTCTCAAAAACCTGTATAAAATCGTGTCGGAAAGCCATTTGAACTACTTTTACAAAAGGCCGAGAGTACCAAAATCGCTTTTCGAAAAATACAGGGAGGGGCTTTTGATAGGAAGCGCCTGTGAGGCCGGAGAATTATACCGTGCCCTTATAAAGGGAGCTTCCCGGGAAGAGCTTGTAAGAATTGCCTCATACTACGACTATCTTGAAATCCAGCCGACGGGCAATAATGCGTTCCTTATACGGGACGGCATAGTACCTGATGAAGAGACCATACGGGAATACAACAAACAGATTGTAGAGCTGGGCAAGGAACTGAACAAGCCGGTGGTAGCCACCTGCGACGTACATTTTCTGGATCCTGAAGACCATATATACAGGGAAATCCTTCAGGCCGGACAGGGATATAAGGACGCGTCGGTTCAGCCGCCCATTTATATGCGGACAACCGAAGAAATGCTTGAAGAGTTCTCTTACCTCGGTGAAGCTGATGCATATGAAGTTGTGGTTACCAACACCAACAGGATTGCCGACATGATCGAGTGGGTTGAGCCCATCCCAAGCGGCACTTATCCTCCACATATTGAAGGGGCTGAAGAGGATATTAAAAGGATGAGTGAAGAAAAGGTCAGGGAACTTTATGGGGATAACCCTCCCGAAATTGTCCGCAAACGGGTGGAAAAAGAGCTCAACTCAATAATTAAAAACGGCTTTTCGGTCATGTACATAATTGCGCAGAAACTGGTCCGGAAATCCCTGAGCGACGGATACCTTGTCGGGTCCAGAGGTTCGGTCGGATCAAGTTTTGTAGCCTACCTGATAGGGATTACTGAGGTCAATTCGCTGCCTGCCCATTACAGATGCGG
>Ga0134093_1002189_pt1 | contig 16312 bp, 8 predicted proteins | sample 4_1taG_FD_94452 | JGI IMG/M metagenome (GOLD analysis project Ga0134093, IMG submission 94452) | Switchgrass degrading microbial communities from high solid loading bioreactors in New Hampshire, USA - 4_13_20_68_A1 metaG | ecosystem: Engineered > Bioreactor > Semi-continuous > Anaerobic >...
CGGGCACGCCGCCAGCCTGCCGCAGCTCCTCGCGCAGAGCGGCTTTGAGCTATACATCCACTGCCGCCCGGTCGCCCGCCAGTTGGAACTGCCCGCCCCGCTCTACCGGTGGCGCGGCGTGGATAGGACAACCGTCCTCGCGCTGCGTCCGGCGAACGTCTTCTATTGCACGCCTAGCCGCGAGTACAGCGTCGAGCGGCAGGACGCTGTGATGCAGGCGCGCACAGGCATCGAGCTCGCGCGCCAAACCGGACTGGACGTGCTCGTTCCATGGGGGTTGGGCGATCACGGCGGCGGGCCAACGCGCGCCGATCTCGACGCGTTCCGCGCGTTGTTCGACGAGCTAAAGGGCGCGGATGTTGAGGTGCGGCACAGCACGCCGGAAGCGTACCTTGCGCGCATCCAAGCCGCCGCGCCGGAGCTTCCGGTGGTCGAGGGCGACCTGCAGCGCACCGCGCCCGGCTGCTACACCTCGGTCGCGCCGATCAAGCGCCGCATGCGCCAGGGCGAGGCATTGCTCGTGTCTGCCGAGCGCTGGGCGGCGATCGCGTGGTGGCGTCAGGGGCGCAAGGTTCCCGCCGAAGACCTGCGTGAAGCCTGGAAGCGCCACACCTTCAACACCTTCCACGACGTGTTGCCTGGCTCGCTGATCGAAGACGCCGTGCCCGGCGTAATGGATATGTTCGGCTGGGCGGCGGACACGGCGCGGCGGATCAGCCTCGGGGCACAGAGCGCGCTGGTCCCGAACGTCTCGCCACAACCGGACACCGTCCCGATCTACGTACTGAACCCGCACAGCACCCCGCTGCGCGCGTATGTCGGCACCAACTTCCTGCGCGCCTATCACCCGGTCCAGAATCGCGGGCCCTTCGCGCTCTATGACGATGCAGGGAATCGCGTCCCGCACCAGCAGCGCGGCGGCTCCCCGATCATCGAGGACAGCGCCATGCAGCCGTTCCTCGGGTTCGTGGCCGAGGTTCCGCCGATGTCCGCCCGGCGCTATGAGGTCCGCTTTGAGGACACATCCCTGCCAGACACCGCGCCACTCGATGTGACGGAAGACGAAGAAGGTGTCACTGTGCATAATTCGTGGTGGACGCTGCGCTTCGACCGCGCATCGGGCGGGCTGGCGCAGGCGACGCTCCACGAAGGCAGACGCGATTTGCTGCGCGGACCGGCGCGCCTGATCGTGGCGGACGACACGCCGAACGCCTGGGGCGGCCGCCGGGACTCGATCCACAGCACGCCACTGGCGCCATTCGAGCCGCTGGATGCCGCTGCAGTCGGCGCGTTCGTCGGGCAGGAAGATGACCTCAGCGGGCGAGCGGTGCGTGTGCTGCACAATGGCCCCGTCGCGGTGACCGTCGAGTGCCTGACCGGCTGGCAGCACACCCGCGCCAGCGTCCGATGGACCGTCTACGCCGACCTGCCCTATCTCGACGTGGCAGTGAAGCTCCACATGCAGGCGCGCCAGAAGATGATCAAGTTCGCACTGCCGTTCGATCTGCCCGAAGTGCGCGTATTGTGCGAGATTCCGTATGGCGTTGCAGAGCGCGCCGCCGACGCAACCGAGCACTCGTCGGTGCGCTGGGTGCGCCTCGACGGGCGCGACTGCACGGTCGGCGTGGCGAACAACGGCGCGCCGGGCTTCCATGCTTACGCGGATGGGGAACTGGGGCTGAGCATCAGCCGGGGCGCGGTCTATTCCTGCGGAGACGAGAACCCTCGGCTCGATCCAAACCGCGCGTACACCTTCATGGACCAGGAAACTATCGACACACGGTTCCGGCTGGTCGCCGGGGCGGATCGCGAGGACACAGCGCGGGCGCTGGTGCTAGCGGCGCTGGAGCTCAACCACCCGCTAGAGCACTTTTTCGCGTATCACGTGCCGACTCTGCCCGCCGATGCGCCCGCGCACCCCGCACCGTTCCTGGCGGTCGAGCCGTCGAACGTGATCGTCAGCGCGCTAAAGAAAGCCGACCGCGACGAGGCGTTGATCGTGCGCCTGCACGAAACGGCGGGCGCGCCTACCCGCGCCGAAGTCCGGCTGGAAGGCGGCCCGCCCGTTGAGGTCGATATGGGCCCGTACGCCCTGAAAACGCTGCGCGTCACGCGGCAGGGCGGGCAGATCGAGTGGACGGAGAGCAATCTGCTGGAAAGCTGAGCGCGCAACGAACCGAATGACCCTATGCGAAGCGGCTAGGTCGTCTATCGTCGGGCATAAGTAGCGCCCGCCAGAAAACCTCACCCCTTAACCCCCAGCCCCTTTTCCCCACTCCACGCGTGGAGAGGGGCCAGGGGTGAGGTTCTGCGCGCCAGCGCATACGCCAACTGCTTTCGATGGATCGTCGCCTAGCTCACCGGCTCGGGCGCCTCGCCGGTGTACATCTCGCGCGCGGCTGCGATCTTCCGCACGCTGTCTTCCAGCCCGCCGGGACGATTGCGCGCCAGCCACACCGCGCGATGCTCCGTGATGATCGCGTCCAGTTCCTCGGCCAGCGCATCCGCAGACAGCGCCGTGCCCTCAAGCTGGAACAGCGCACGCTTCGCCCCATGACGCAGCATTTCGGCGGCGTGCGCAAACTCGCGCTTGATCAGGTCGGCGTCTGGCCGGGCCATCTTCGCGCGGTCCAGCGGCGCCATGATCTCGTCGATCATCGCCAGCGCCCGGTACAGGCGCGGCCGGATCCCCGTATCCAGCTTCACTTCCGGCTTCAGCGGCGACACATACACGTTGAACAGCATGTTGCCGGGACGCCCCGGCACCTTGTAGATGTTTCCCAGGTCATACGCCAGCCGCCCCATCACGCCTGCTTCGTCCTCGAAGGCGTACAGGTCGAGCAGTTGGGGCAGGTCCGCGCTGACATTCGCATCGTACGCCCAGCTTAGCGCCGCACCCCACGCGAAGCCGAGGTAACTCACCGGAAGCGTCTGCCAGTGCCCGTGATCGCCCCAATCGGTGTTGAGCAGCCCTGCCGCGCCACGCGCCCGTCCGTGGTACGCCGCGTTGCGGATGTTCTCGATGCAGTTGTCCGTCCGTCCGGAGATGCTGCTCCAGCTTGACGTGCCAGGGCAGACGTAGAACGGCAGGCCCGACTCGGCGTACAAGCGCGTTGTGCGCTCGAAGTCGTAATCGTGGTCGTAGCCCCATTCCAGCGCGACCGTATCCTTCGGAACTTCCAGCACCAGCTCCGGATACTGGTTGATGATGTCGCCCCAGAACTGCATCGTGCGCCCGTGCTTCTGCACGAGCCGGTAGATCTCCAGCAGGAAATCGAGGTACACGCGCCCCTTGCCACGCTCCTCGACCAGCGCGCGGCTCTTGCCCAGGCCGAGGTCAAACGTCTCGTCGCAGCCAACGTTGAACTGCGTGCTGGTGAAGTTCGGCAGCAACTCGGCGTACAGCCCTTCGAGGAACGTCAGCGACTCCGGCACGGCGGGCGACAGGCTGAACGGCGGGAGCATATCGCCCCATGGCGCGCGGAAAGGCTGGTCGATCTCGGCCATGCTGCGATAGCGCTCGTGGTCGAACCAGCGGTGCATGTGCCCGAAGCTGTTCTGGTTGGGAACCAGCTCGATGCACCGTTCGCGGCAGTAGGCGTCGAGCTCGCGGATCTGCTCCGGCGTCATGGGCGAGGCGTGTTCCCACACCTCGCGATGATCCTGGTAAGCGAAGGTGTGCTCGGTGTAAAGCTGAAGCTGGTTGATCTTCCAGCCCGCGAGCCGGTCGACAAGCTGGTAAAGCGTCTCCATCGTCGGGACTTTGTCGCGGCTGATGTCGAGCATTACACCGCGCGCCGGAAAGTCCGGCCAGTCGTCGATCGCCAGCGCAGGCAGCGTTCGCCCGTGCGTTTGGAGAAGCTGCGCCAGGGTCGCGACGGCGTAGAAGGCGCCCGGCACAGCGCGCGCTGTGACCTCGATCTTCCCCCCGCCGATCACCAAGCGATACGCGTCGTCCGAGGACAGCCCATCGTCCCAGGCGAAGACCAGGGTCGCCGCAGGCCCGCTCTCAGCAACCGGCCACTCTACCCCGGCAAACCGCGCCAGCGCCGCCTGCGCGCGCTGTGCAGTGAACGCCAGATCGGCCGAGCGCGCGGATGGCAGCGCGATACGTCCGGCTTCTGGCACAATCATCTTTTCGCCCGTCAGCGCGACCCGCTGCGGGCACGGTAAAAGGGCAAGCTCTTGCGCTGTCAAGTCCGCTCTCCTGGGTGAAAATATACAAGTTTATAGTACGTCAACGGTCGCTTTATTATAGGTCCAGCGCGCTGCAAGGACCAATCTGTCAGCCTTCTGCCGCAGCGTCGCGCACAAACCCAATCCGTTCCAGCGCAGGGACAATCTCCGGATTCGCCATGAACAGCCGCCACGGCAGGCCGGTGCGCCAGTTCTCGATCATGACGACGATCGGCGCCTGGTTGAGCCCCATGAAAATCGGCGAAATGTAGTTCTCGGTCAGATTGATCGCATCGCGGAAGCCGTAAATGCCCCACAGCGCGGCCCCATGCTGCCGGTAGAAGCAGCGCAGCGCGCGCAGCGATTCATCCGGAGTGTACGGGAAGGCGCTCAGCGCGGCGGTCGGCGTGATGGTCCCATTGTCCTGCGCGGGGCGCGGCTCGTGGGCAAGGTAGCCGGTGTGATCGTCGCTCGCCGTCAGCCCCCAGAAATCCTCGCTATAGCCCTCGTACCCGCCGGGGTTGGCGACGCAGTAGCGGTGGTTGATCAGCGAGAGCCGACGATTGTTGTCGAAGTAGTTGGCATAGTCGTCACGCCAGCCGCGCGGATCGAAGCCGAGAAACGAGTAGTGCGTGAAAAACAGCGGCCCGCCCGGCCCCACGCCGACCGGCAGCTCGATGTCAAAGTAACGCTCGCCGTTGCGATAACGATCCCCGGCGGTCGTCTGGCCCCAGTTCTGCCGGTAACGCTGCGCCCGCTCCGACTGCGACGCCCAGCCGGTGTAATACAGCGAGGCAGGGACCGGATGCGTGGGCGAGGCGATCGCCAGCAGGTAGGTGATCATCGTCTCGTTCCAGCCGATCAGCGGGTGGTTGATGTGGAAGCCATCGGTGGGCGACCAGTGCCACATCAAGAAATCGGGATCGGCGGGGTTGCGATACCAGTCCCACTCGACTTCCTCCCACAGGCGCGTGATCGTCGCGCGCAGGTCGCGTTCCTCAGGCGCGTCGCGGTCGAAATACTGGCGCGCCGTCAGCAACCCCTGCATCAGAAACGAGGTTTCGACCAGGTCCCCGCCGTTGTCGTACGGGCCAAACAGCGGGATCACCTTGCCGTCGCGCCCGTCGAGGAAGTGCGGCCAGACGCCGTGAAAGCGGTCGGCGCGGTCGAGGAACGCCAGGATTTTGCTCAGGTGCGCGATCGCCGCCTCGCGCGTGATGAAACCACGCTCCACCGCGACCGGCAGCGCCGTGATCCCAAACCCCGACGCACCGAGCGCGATCAGATGCTCGTCGCCGGGCACACACTCCAACGCCATCCCCGCGTCGGGATGCGCGCGCTCCCAGTAGTAGCGAAAGCTCGCTTCCTGCACCATATCGAGCAACAGTTCGTCATCAAATGGGCGCGTCGTCACGGCGGGCGTTTCCGATGGCTCCGAGCGCTGGTAAGCGTGATTGACCGCCGTCACGCGATAGCGCACGGTCGCGTCGCTGCGCCCGACAAAATCGGTGTAGCGGTTGAACATCGGGTTCTGAATGCCGACCGGCTCGAAATGCTCGCCATCCTCAGAACGCTCGATCAGCATGTACGCCAAGTGCGGATCGGCGGTCGGCTCCCAGCGCAGGTCGATGTGCCGCTCATAGGCGCGCGCCTCAAGCCCGGCGGGTGGCGCGGCAGGCTGATCATCGGGCGCAAAGCGGACTTTGATCTCGTCCAGATAGAGCGTGTGCGGCGTGTCGTCGTCCAGCGCCTGCAAGAAAACGACCTGCGCGATCCGCCCGAAGTCGATCGGCGCGGTGATCGGCGCGAATGCGGCAAACGGCACTTCGACGTAGGTCCACTCTCCGGCGGGGAGGTCCGGCGCCACGTCGAGCAAGCGCAGCGGGATCGTGTGCAGGCCGGTGTCCAGCACGATCTGGATCGACGGCAGGTATTCCGCCGCGATCGCTTCTTCCGCGCGGCACCAGAACGTCAGCCGGTCGCCCCGGAAGCGTAACGCGCGCCCGCGCCAGCGCTCGGCTTTGATCGCGGCGCGCCAGTCTCCCCCACGGCGTGAGCGCCAGCGCAGCACCAGGCTGTTCGGCGGGCTGATGGCGTATTGCTCGCTGACCGGCAGCCGCCCGCCGATCAGGTCCAACGTGCTCGGCGCAGTAGCGCGCCCCTCGCTGGACCAGTGGCTGTGCTGTGTCAGGCTGTTGTCGAAGAGCAGGTGGCTGTAATAGTTTTCCGGGCTGACCGGGGCGGCCATCGGCTTTTCTCCGTAAATCATGCGATCCCTCACTTAAGCGCATCGTACAGCGGCAGGGAAAGGGGCGGCTCGCGGTGAGCCACCCCGGACGATAAGCATTACACGCGGCCCGCTAGCCGCCAGACTGCTCGAGGAACGCGGGCGTCACGGCGTAGTCGCCCTCGCTCTCGACAAAGCCCATCAGGTCCAGTGCCCGCTGAATGTCCTCGATCTGGCTGAACAGATTCCACACAAAACCGTCCTGATAGTTCGCGATCATCAGCAGGATATCGCCCTGGTCGATGCCGATATGCTCGACCGAGTACCAGTCTTCGGCGGCGTTGATCGCGCTGACAAAGCCGTACTCCCGCCAGACACGTGGCCCGAACTCGCGGAGCATGGCGCGCATCCCCTCGAGCGCCGCATCAGGCGTGAACGGCAGGCAGGCGATCGAGGCGTAGGGCGCGACGGTCCCGTCATGGTTGCCGCCGTTCGCCCCGTAGGCCCGGTAGCCGCGCGGCCCGTCCGACGCGCTGATGCCCCACACGCCGTTCTGGTAGGTGGCGAAGATATCGGCGTTGGCCGCGCTGAACGCCTGATTGCGCTCGCACGCCATACGCGTGTTGTTGAAGTAGTTGGCGTAGGCGTCTTCCTTCCCGCGCAGGTCGAGGAACGCGAGCGGATACTGGTACACGAACAGCGGCTCGGAGGGCAGGTAGATATACCCCTGCTGCCGGTTGACCGGGCGATCCCACCGGTCCCACGTCTCGGGGGGAACCGGGTGCGTGGGCGAGCCAATCGCCAGGGCGTAGAGCAGCATGCTCTCGTCGAAGTGGTCCCACGTCGCGCTCAGAAAGCCGATGTCCGGCTTCCAGCCCATCGAAACGAAGTTGGTGTTGGACATCATCCATTCCCAGTCCATCGCCTCGTAGAGCTGCCGAGCCAGCGCCTCGACCTCGGTATCCGCGAAGTATTGCCCGGCGGTCAGCGCCCCGGCGATAAACAGCGCCGAGTCGATCGAGGAAAGCTCGCTGCTCCACACCCGCTCGCCGGTGTCCATGTCGACGAAGTGGTAGAAGAAGCCATGCTCTCCCTGGACGCCGCCCTCGGCAAACGTGGTCAGCGTGGTGAGCGCGCGCTCATAGCCCTGGTCGTAGGTGATCCAGCCGCGATCGACGCCGATCGGGATCGCCGCCAGCCCGAAGCCCACCGCCGCGATGCTCGACGCGGAGTCGGGCGTGCTGCGGTCTTTGATCAGCCCGTTCTCAGGATTCGCCTCGTACCAGAAGTAATCGAACGTCTCATGCGCGACCGCATCGAGCAGCCCGACGTCGTCCAATGACAGCAGCAGCGCCACCTCGCGCTCGTAGACGACATCGGCGCTCGCCGTCGCATCGTCAGCCTCACCTTCCTCGGCGGGCGCGGATTCTTCCGGCTCCGGCGCGGGCGCAAGCGTGATCCCACCTAGATAGAACGGCTCGGTCAGCACCACCTTGTTGTCGTTTTCATCCGCGTTGAAAAACGACAGATACAGGATGTACGCGCCGTTAGTGTTGATCCGCTGCATGACCGGATCGAGGACGAACACCGCGCGTACCCATTCGGACTCGCCCTGCACCTCGCCAAAGACGCTGCCTGCCCAGGTCCACTCGCCGGTGATCTCCGCCAGCCCCATAAACACGCGATTGGGGTTGACCTCGTTCTCCGGCGGCAGGTAGAGTTCCAGCTCGACCTGACCGTGTGTCGTCCAGTCCTGCAGATTGTTGCCGCTGACCGGGAACGAGAGCTTTGTCTCGTCCGCCATACCGCTGGGGATCACTTCCAGCGCCTGCGCGCCGGATGGCGTCAGCACGTCGGCGCTCTGCGCGAAGTCCGAGCCGGTGTTGTCGTCGCCAAGCATGCCGGGGTTCTTCGCGTCCCACGCCGCAAACGCGACCGCTTCCGTTGCCGGTTCGGCTGCTTCGGGTGCGGCTTCCTCACCCATGAGAAACATGCTGCCTACATAAAACGGCTCAGTGAGCGGTGTCTTGTTCGCGTTTTCGTCCTCGTTGAAGAACGAGAGGTAGAGCGTGTAGCTGGCCTCAGGGTCTGGCGCGCGCATGGCGGAGTCTGGCACGAAAACGATCTGGTTCCAGCCGGGTTGCGCTTCTGTCTCGCTAAACACGCCGCCCACCCAGATAAACTCGCCGCCAGTGTCCGCCATGCCCATGAAGAAGCGGTTGGGGTTCAGGGCGTTCTCTTCGGGCAAGTAAACTTCGAGCGCAACCTCGCGGTGCGTCACCCAGTCCTGCAAATCCGCTCCGCTGACTGGAAAGGCGAGCTTGGTTTCCTCAGATGTGCCGCTCGGCGTGACCTGCAACGCGGCGGATCCGCCCGGCGTCTGGACGTCCTCGCTCAGCGCCCAGGTCGAGCCGGTGTTGTCGTCCCCCAACGCGGAAAGGTCTTTGTCTTCCCACACGGGCCACATCAGCCCGCCATCCTGCGCCAGCGCCACCGGCAGGCGCGGAGCAGAGAACACCACCAACGCAACGACCAAGAAAAGAGAAAGCAAGGAAATCAAAGACTTGCGCATGCTGAACTCCTTTCACTCACTAACACTCGTTAAACCACTTTCAAGCGTGAGCCGGACGATGGTGAGAAGTTCAGGCAAAACCCCTCTTTGCTAAAGCGCTTTTACACGCAAGCCGCAGCTTGTGAGCGAACAAAGCGCAAAAACAAACCGCTTGCATCGCCACAAAGAACCTGATACGATAAAAGCGTTTACAGAGAAGTCTTTTCTATCGTATCACAAGATTCGTCCATGGCCGCAACCATTTTTGATGTCGCACGGCACGCAGGTGTTTCGATCGGCACGGTATCGCGCGTGACGAACAACCGCGACCGCGTGCACCCCGAAACCCGCGAGCGCGTGCTGCGCGCCATCCGCGAGCTGAACTATCGCCCCAACCCGGTCGCACGCGGCCTCGCCGGGCAGCAGACCAACACGCTCGGGCTGGTTATTCCCCAGGTCAACGATCCGTTTTTCTTCCAGATCGTGCGTGGCGTCGAGGATGCTGCCTCGGACGCCGGATACAACCTGCTGATCGCCAGCCAGCCGCAACAGCCCGGCGAGCACAAGTACCTGAGCTTCTTCCATCGCGGGCATGTGGACGCGATGGTGCTGGTAGCGATCGACGTGCGCGCAGACGAGGTGCAGGCGATCACCGACCGCGGCCTGCCGATCATCCTGGTTCAGCAGGATGTCGGCGCGAATATTCCGTCGTTCCTGGTGGATAACTACTACGGCGCGCGCGCCATGACCGAGCACTTGCTGGAGCATGGCTATCGCCGCCTGGGGTACATTGCGGGGACCGACTACACGCCCGACAACCGCGAGCGGCTGCGCGGCATGCGGGATGTGCTGTCTGCACACGGCCTGCCGCTGCCCGACGATCACATCGCCCACGGCAACTACCTGCGGGATAGCGGCTTCCACGCCATGCAGAAGCTGCTCGCCCTTTCGCCGCGCCCGGAAGCGGTCTTCGCCGCGAATGATCAGATGGCCGCCGATGCGATCATGGCGGCGCAGGCGGCCGGGCTGAGCGTGCCGGACGATATCGCAGTCGTCGGCTTCGACGATGGGCCGGTTGCCCGCTACACCAACCCCCCGCTGACCACCGTCAGCCAGCCGGTCTACGATCTCGGCTGGCAGGCGGCGCGTCTGGCGCTGGAAGTATCTCGCGCCGACCGCGACACCCTACCCGTCACACCACGCCTCGTCCAACTCCCGACAACGCTGGTCGTGCGCCAATCGTGCGGCTGCCCGCCGTCTTACGGCGGATCCGATCCGGCTGTTTCAAGCTGGGATAGTGTTTTGGCAGAGCACAGGCCGCCCACTGGCTGAGCCGCCTGATCGCTCCTGATTGCATATTGCATCGAATTGTTCTTTTTGGTGGAAGGAGCTTTTCAATGTCCTACGGACGCACTCACTCGTATCGATTAGTGTTCGTTCTGACCCTGGTGGCCGTTCTGCTGACCGGAACGGTTGCCAGCGCCCAGGAGCAGCCGATGGCGGATGAAATCCGCGTGTCGGTTGTGGCGGGCGCCATGCAGGATACTATGGCCGAGCTGGTCGAAGCGTACCAGGAAGCCAATCCGGGCGTCACCATCACGTTGGAGCTTGAGCCGGAAGGCGGCGCGTTCCAGGCGCTGATCGCTGCCGGGAACCAGCCGGACCTGATCATCACCTCGTTTGGCCCGCAGCTTGGCACGCTCGCCGAGCAGGGCGCGGCGGTTGCGCTGGAAGATCTGCCCGGCGCGCAAGAGCTGTTCGACCGCCTGGAACCGGCGTCCGTCCAGCGTCTTTACGGCCACAACTACTATGTCCCGGTTGGCGCGGACGTCACGCTGATGATCTACAACAAGGCGCTGTTTGAGGAAGCCGGGCTCGATCCTGACAACCCGCCCGCGACCTGGGACGAGTTCCTGGCGGCGGCTGAGGCGATCGACGCGCTGCCCCCTCGCGAGAACGGCGACGAAGTTTACGGGACCGTCTTCTGGAACGAGGCGCTGCAGTGGGGTGGCTGGTATTGGAACATGCTCCAGCCGATCTACCTCAACGCCAACCAGGGCGAGTGCCAGCTTCTGAACAACCTCGCAACGGACATCATCTTTGACCGCGAGGAATGCGCCCTCGACCGCTTCTTCGAGTTCGTGCAAGCCGCACAGCAGTACGCTCCCCCGACGATGGAGAAGAACTTCTTCGGGCGCAATATCGGCATGTGGCTGCAATACGGCTACTCGTGGGAGCCGAACCTGCAGTCTGCCGCTGAGGAGCCGATGGTGATCGGCGAGGATGTGGGCGTCGCGCCGGTGCCAGTGCCGGAAGAGGGCGATACGTCCTTCACGACCTTCGGCGGCCGTGCTGCGGTCATCCTGCAAACCGAGCCGGAGCGTGAGGCCCGCGCCTGGCACTTCCTGCAGTTCCTGATGGAAGACGAGAACAACTACAAGTTCATCACCGAGCTCGGCTACCTGCCGGTGCTCACCGCGCTGGCGGATGATCCGTACTTCCAGGATCCGGCCCGCCAGCCGTTTGTCGAGGCGCTGGCAAACGGCGTCGTGCCGGAGCAGTTCGCCACGGCGGACCGCGTCGCGGCGGCGCTGCAAGGCGTCTACCAGGGTGTCGTCGTAGATGGCTCCATCCCGCTGCAAGAAGCGGTTTCGGCAGCAGCCGAGGCGGCGCGTGAGGCGCTCGTCGGCGACTAACCTGACCCGTTTCTGACAGGCTGGCGGCGCGCCCAGGTGTGCGCCGCCAGCTTTCACTTGCAAAAGAAGCGATTAGCGGTTAGCCGCGAGCAGTTAGCCAAGAACTCAATCGGGCGCGTTTTTCCTGCGCTCAACTGCGGCGGCAACATCTGTGGGCCTCATGCTTGTTGTCTTTGCTAACCGCTAATTGCAAACCGCCAACTGCTGGGAGTATCACCGGGGGATCCGCTATGACGTCGCTGTCAGCCGCGCACGATACCCCGCTTGCAGCGCCGGGGCGCGCGAGCCTGTGGTTCAGGGTCCGGCGTGGTGCATGGGGCTATGTCTTCGTTTCGCCCTGGGTTTTGCTGTACTTGGTCTTTGGCCTGTATCCGCTTGCCCTGTCCTTTTACCTGACATTTTTTGACTATTCTTTTGTCAATCCTGAAAATCGGGCGTTTGTCGGCATTGGGAACTGGGTGCAGGGCATCACCGACCCGCTTTACTGGAGAGGGATCTGGAACATCGTCCTCAATCAGGCGGTGTTCATCACCCTCAAGAACGGGATCGGGTTGATCACCGCCGCACTGCTGTTCCGGATCACCTGGGGCGCGCGCTTCTTCCGCACGATCTACTTTTTGCCAGTCATCACCTCAACCGTCGTGCTGATGACCATCGGGGACAACATCGCCAGCCCTGGCGGCCCCGTTCAGCGCTGGATGATCGACGCGGGCATCCTCGACCAGCCCGTCTTCTGGAAAACATACGACACCCTGCCGATGATCGTAATCGCGCTGATCAACACCTGGAAATGGTTTGGCATCAGCACGGTGATCCTGCTGGCAGGGATGTACGGGATCGATCCCCGGCTGTACGAGGCGGCCGCAGTCGACGGGGCGCGCGGCTGGGATATGTTCCGCCGCATCACGCTGCCCATGCTCCGGCCGCAACTGTTCTTCCTGCTGGTGGTCGACGTCATCAACGGGCTGCAGATGTTCACTGAGGTGTTCAGCATCGGGTTCAGCATCTATGGCGGCGTCAACAACCAGGCGCTGACGCCGGTGCTGTACCTGTACGCGCAGGCGTTCGACCGCGCCAACGTCGGCTATGCGTCGACGCTGGGCCTGCTGCTGGCGTTCCTGATTGCCGGGCTGACCGCTCTGCAGTTCCGGTTTATCCGCTCCGATGCTGATTAAGGAGGGCGCCGTGGAAAAGCTCAAACGCGTGTCGCCGTCCCAGGTGTTGACTTACCTTATCCTGACGCTCGGCGCGATCGTGGTGGTTTACCCGTTCTTCTTCATGGTCAACAACTCGGTCAAGACGGGGCGCGAGATCCTGCATTCGTCCTGGTCCCTGCCCAGCAAAATCACCTTCACCGGATATACCGGCGTCTTTGAGGAACTGGACGTCCTGCTGCTGTTCAAGAACTCGCTGATCCTGGCCGTCTCGATCACGCTGCTGAATGCGCTGCTCAGCGCGCTGGCGGGCTACGCCTTCGCCAAGATCCCGTTCCCCGGACGCGGGCGGATCTTCGGCTTCATGCTGTTGACGATGATGATCCCCGGCGTGCTGTTCCTGATCCCGACCTACGTGCTGATCTACAACATCGGCTGGGTCGGACGCTACGAGGCGCTGATCATCCCATCCGCCGTGTCGGTCTTCAACATCTTCCTGGTGCGGCAGTTCATGGTCGGCATTCCGGACGAGCTGGTCGAGGCAGCGCGGATCGACGGCGCCGGGGAGATCAGGATCTTCCTGCGGATCATCCTGCCGCTGGCGCGCCCGGCCCTGGCGACCGTCGCGATCCTGACCTTCATGGGCAGTTGGAACGACTTTTTCGGCCCGCTGCTCTACCTGAACCGGCCCGACCGCTGGACGCTTCAGCTTGGACTGCTCCAATTTCGAGGAACCGTCCCCGGCGAAAACTCCGAGCAGATCTGGGCGCTGACGACGCTCATCACCCTGCCGATCGTCGTGGTCTACTTCTTCATCCAAGAGCAGTTCGTCAAAGCGTTCGCCAACGTTTCGCTGAGCAAGTGACGCCATGGCCGAGCAGACTGTTCAAGCGACCCCAGTTGTTCCCGCCGTCCCGGCACGCGGCCGGTCTCGCGCCGCGATTCTGATCGCGGTCGCCGTGCTGCTGTTCGTGACGACGTACGTGCTGGCTTGGTGGGACGCCTACCGGCTCTCGTCGAGCTACGTGGACGACGCCGATCAGAGCTACGAAGCGGGCGAATACCTCGACGCGCTGGTCGGCTATGAAGTGTTCGATGAGGAAGCGAGGCGTTATGTCACGCGCGGCGGCTACCTGAAGATCGACCGCATCTGGGAAAACCGTTACGCCTTTCCCGTGCCGGAACACGTCCGCCACGCGCAGGAACGTATCGACACGATCATCAACGAGAAGCTGACGGTCGAGCAGGCGGAGCAGTTCGTCCAGCAGAACATCGGGCGCAGCAACCCGGCGATGGGCATTATCTACCTGCGGCTGGGCGAGCTCTACGAGGAACAGGGTGCTCTACGCGACGCCGAGGATATTTACGAGTCGATCCCCGACCTCTTCCCGAACGATCCGGAGTTGATCGAGCGCGCCGCGGCCGATCTGGAACGCCTTATGCAGCGAAGCGAGAACGACTAACGTAAGGGAGCACATCAGTAATGGCGCAGCCGGAGTTCACCTACGGAGCTTTCAGCGACGACGCCACAGAGTTCATCATCACCCGCGCCGACACGCCGATGCCGTGGATTAACGTCCTGACCAACGGCGACTATGGTCTGACGCTTTCGCAGGCGGGCAGCGGCTACAGTTGGCGGATGCACGCCAGCCTCAACCGCATCACCCGCTGGGAGCAAGACTTAGTCCGCGACGAGTGGGGCAAGTATCTCTATCTGCGCGACGCCGAAACGGGCGAATTCTGGTCGGTCACGTGGCAGCCGTGCGGCGCGGCACTCGAAGACTATCGCGTTCGCCACGGCTTCGGATACTCCGTCATCGAAGGGCAGCGCGCGGGCATTCGCAGCACAGTTACCTATTTCGTGCCGCAGGATGCGCCGTGTGAAATCTGGCTGCTGCGCCTGCAAAACACCGGCGACACACCGCGCACGCTCGAAATCCGCACCTATTTCGAGTGGCTGCTCGGCGCTGCGCCAGACTGGCACCGCGAGTTTCACCGCACATTCATCGCCACCGAGTACGACGCGGACCTCGGCGCGCTGCTGGCGACTAAACTGCTGTGGGAGCTGCCGGTCGAGAGCAAGGCGCACTGGAACCGCTCGTGGGACTATGTCGCGTTTCACAGCGCGTCGCTCGTCCCGGATGGGTTTGATGCGGACAAGCGCGATTTCCTGGGGCGGCACGGCGACCTGCGGTGTCCCCAGGCGTTGCTTGACGGCACCACGCGCAACCACGCCGGGCGGTGGAGCGACCCGATCGGCAGCCTGAAGCTGAGCGTTACGCTTGCACCGGGCGAGACGCGCGAGCTCGCGTTCACGCTGGGCGCAGCCGACGATCGCGCCCAGGCGTCTGCCATCGTCGAGCGCTTCCGCTCGCTGGACACGGTTCGCGCCGCGCTGGACGAAACGCGCGCCTTCTGGCGCGAGATCACCACGCGCTTGACCGTCGAAACACCCGATCCGGCGATCAACCGGCTGGCGAACGGCTGGCTCCAGTATCAGGCCATCGCAGGACGGCTGCTTGGACGCACCGCATACTACCAGACCGGCGGAGCATACGGCTTCCGCGACCAGCTTCAGGACAGCCTCGTGTGGCTGTTGCTCGGCATGCCGGAGAAAACGCTGGAGCAGATCCGCCTGCACGCCGCGCACCAGTATCAGGATGGCGTCGTGCTGCACTGGTGGCATCCGCTGGCAGACACCGGCCTGCGCTCCGATTACAGCGACGATCTGCTGTGGCTGCCTCTGGTGATGATGCGCTACCTCGAAGAAACCGGCGACTTTGACGCGCTGGAGCAGGTCGTCCCGTTCTACGACGGCGGCGAGGCGACGTTGCGCGAACACTGCCTGCGCGCGTTTGAGCGAGCGCTCAAGCGCCGCAGCGAGCGCGGGCTGCCGCTGATCCTCAAAGGCGACTGGAACGACGGGCTGAATGCGGTCGGCGCGGAAGGGCGCGGCGAAAGCGTCTGGATGGCGCACTTTCTCCACTACCTGCTCAAGCAATGGGTCGCGCTGGGGCTAGCGGACGACGCAACCGCGCAACGCTACGAGGAAGCCGCCGCCCGCCTGAAAGATGCGGTCAACGCACATGCCTGGGACGGCGAATGGTATTGGCGCGCGAGCACTGACGCGGGCGACCTGATCGGCTCGCGGCGCTCGCGCGAGGGCCGGATCTTTCTCAACGCGCAGACGTGGGCCGTGCTGAGCAAAACCGCGCCGCCCGACCGCGCGCGGCAGGCGCTCGCCTCAGCCCGCGAGCATCTCTATTCCGACTATGGGCCGCTGCTGCTGGCGCCCGCCTACGCCAACCCGAATCCGGACATCGGCTACCTCTCTCGCTACGCGCCCGGCGCCCGCGAGAACGGCGGCGTCTACTGCCACGCGGCGTGCTGGGCCGTTCTGGCCGAGCGTCAGATGAACGGCGCGCAGGCCGCGTATGAGGTCTGGCGCAGCTTCTGCCCGCCGGCGCGCTCCGCTGTCGATCCCGACCGCTATTCTGGCGAGCCGTAC
>Ga0134093_1002190_pt1 | contig 16299 bp, 11 predicted proteins | sample 4_1taG_FD_94452 | JGI IMG/M metagenome (GOLD analysis project Ga0134093, IMG submission 94452) | Switchgrass degrading microbial communities from high solid loading bioreactors in New Hampshire, USA - 4_13_20_68_A1 metaG | ecosystem: Engineered > Bioreactor > Semi-continuous > Anaerobic >...
GCAGATGCTCAAAATCATGAATGATAAGCTGCCGGAGGGCAAGGACGTGTTTTTCCTTTACACGTATGGCGTGAAAGCGGGAATGTACTGCAACGCGGCGCGCAAAATCGCCGAGGCGAAAAAAGCAAGGGTCCTCGGCGAGTTCGGATGCCAGGGCTACGACACCTACGGGCTTATGAAACTGATCGGCGGCATTTCAAAGGACCACCCTGATGAAACAGACCTGAAAAACGCCGTCGCGTTCTACGGCAGCCTGAAATAGCGCCATTTTTCACTGAAAGAGTAGCGCCTTAACCGTGAAAGGCTTCAAATCGCGCGATTTGAAGCCTTTTCTTTTAAACTATACACTTTTAATTATGTGCAAAAATGTGCAAAACGGATGACCAGGCGGCGGTCTGTACTTAAAAGGGTTCAACTTCTTCACCGCAATCCTTCCGGTCGCGTTTTTGCCTGTGATAAGGAAAGTATATCTGTCCGTAAAACCCTCTCGGGGTGCTCCATCAGGGAGAGACGGTTGTAAGTTCAGAATTTTGCGACAGGAACAGGACACTTTAAATTCAGTTTTATCTGGCTTTATGTTATAATGGACAAACGTCAGCAAAACCTGCCTAGAGAAAAAACAGCATACTGGAGGAAATTTGAATGGCTAACGGCAATAACACGGCGTCGATCGGTTTTGAACAGCAGATATGGGCCGCGGCGGACATTCTGCGCGGCAATATGGACGCGGCGGAATACAAGCACGTCGTGCTCGGGCTCATTTTCCTGAAATACATCTCGGACAAGTTCGAAGAGCGCTACAACGAACTGCTGGCCGATGACGACGATGTGGAAGATAAAGACGCTTACCTCGAGAAAAACGTCTTCTACGTCCCCCCGCAGGCGCGGTGGCGCGTCATTGCCGAAGCGGCCCACAAGGAGGAAATCGGCGCGGTCATTGACGAGGCCATGCGGGCGATTGAAAAGGAAAACAGGCGCCTGAAGGACGTTTTGCCGAAAAACTACGCCCGCAGCGAGCTGGACAAGCGCCGCCTCGGCAACGTCGTTGACCTTTTCACCAATATCCAGATGATCGAGCACGGGACGGACAAAGACATCCTCGGCCGCACGTATGAATACTGCCTTGCCAAATTCGCCGAGCAGGAGGGCAAGCGGGCCGGCGAATTCTACACGCCGTCCTGCGTCGTCCGGACGCTGGTGGAGGTTTTGCAGCCGTTTAAGGGGCGCGTCTACGACCCCTGCTGCGGCTCCGGCGGCATGTTCATTCAGTCTTCCAAATTTGTTGCGAGCCATTCCGGCAACATCGGCAACCTCTCCATATACGGGCAGGACTCCAACCCCACCACCCGCAAAATGGCCGTCATGAACCTCGCCATCCACGGCATCGAGGCCGACCTCGGCCCTTACCATGCCGACACGTTCTATAACGACCTGCATCCGACGCTCAAAGCCGACTACATCCTCGCCAATCCGCCCTTTAACCTCTCGGGCTGGAACGACGGCTCATTAAATGACGACCCGCGCTGGAAGTACGGCCTGCCGCCTTCTGGCAACGCCAACTTCGCGTGGCTGCAGCACATGATTTACCACCTCGCCCCCAACGGAAAAATGGGGGTTGTCCTCGCCAACGGCTCCCTCTCGTCCCAGACCGGCGGCGAGGGCGAAATCCGCCGCCGCATCATCGAAGACGACCTCGTGGAAGGCATCGTCGCGATGCCGACGCAGCTTTTCTACACGACGCAGATTCCCGTCTCTCTCTGGTTTATCAGCCGCAACAAGAAGCAAAAGGGCAAGACGCTGTTTGTCGACGCCCGCAAGATGGGCACGATGGTCACCCGCCGCCTGCGGGAGCTGACGGACGAGGACATCGCCAAAATCGCCGGCACGTTCAAGGCGTTCAATGAGGGAACGCTTGAGGAAGTCAAGGGCTTTTGCGCCGTGGCCACGACGGAGGACATCGCCAGGCAGGACTATATCCTCACGCCCGGCCGCTACGTCGGCATCGAGGAGCAGGAGGACGACGGGGAACCCTTCGAAGAGAAGATGGCGCGGCTGACGAGCGATCTTGCGGATCTGTTCCGGCGCTCCCATGAGCTGGAAGAGGAGATCCGCAGAAGACTGGGGGCCTTCGGGTATGAAGTGTAAGCTCTCCGACGTCTGCACAATCAAATACGGCAAGGACCACAAACGGCTCTCGGACGGGAATATCCCCGTCTACGGTTCCGGCGGCATCATGCGGTACGTCGACACCGCGCTGTATAACAAAAAGTCGGTGCTCATTCCGCGGAAAGGCACCCTCGGCAACCTGTTTTTTGTCGAGGAGCCGTTCTGGACGGTTGACACGCTGTTTTATACGGAAATCGACGAATCAAAAATCGTGCCGGAATACCTCTACTACCAGCTGAAAACGGTTGACCTCGCGGGCATGAACGTCGGAACGGCCGTGCCGAGCCTGACCACCTCGGTGCTCAATGAAATAGAGCTTGAGCTTCCCCCGCTCGATGAGCAGAAAACCATCGCCGGCACATTGCGCGCATTTGATGATAAAATTGCCGCCAACAACGCGGTCAGCGAGCATCTCGAGGAGATGGCGCAGGCTCTTTTCCGGTCGTGGTTTGAGGACTTCGAGCCGTTCGGCGGCCGGATGCCGAAATCATGGACGACCGGCAAGGCGGAAGACTTTTTCGCGATTACCATCGGAAGGACGCCGCCCCGGAAAGAGGCGAAATGGTTTTCCACAAACCCGGAAGACGTCGTCTGGGTCTCCATTGCCGATATGGGCAAATGCGGCGTGTTTATCAGCGGCAGCTCCGAATACTTAACCCGAGAGGCCGTCTCCGCCTTTAACATTCAAATTGTGCCGAGCGGAACGGTTTTGGTAAGCTTTAAGCTTACAATCGGGCGCGTGACGATTGCTGACGGCGAAATGGCCACAAATGAGGCGATTGCCCATTTCCGGTATCAGAATCATACCCTTCGCGAGTACCTGTACTGCTACCTTAAGGCGTTTGACTATCAGTCCCTCGGCAATACGTCTTCCATCGCGACCGCCGTGAACTCGAAAACAATCAAAACCATGCCGTTTGTCATGCCCGATGATGAAACCGTCGAGCAGTTCCACTCCATAACGGAGCCTCTCTTTGAAAAAATCCGGTCAAACCTTCGGGAAAACACCCATCTCGCCGCCATTCGCGACGCGCTCCTCCCCCGCCTGATGTCCGGCGAGCTGTCGGCCCCCGCGCTTGAAAACATCACCTGACGGCCTTGACGCCGTCTATCCTTACCGCAAGGAGGTAATCTGATATGACCGAGGCCAGCTTTGAAAACGCGGTCATTGAAATCTTCCGCGACACACTGGGGTACAGCCACGTCTACGCGCCCGAGCTCGAGCGGGACTACACAGAGCCTCTCTACTTGGACGAGCTCCTTCCCGCCCTGCGCCGGATTAACCCCACCCTGCCGGAAGCGGCCATCAGCGAGGCCGTCTACAAGCTGCGCAATTTAGAGGGCGGCTCGCTCCTCAACAAGAACAGGCAGTTTATGGATTACCTCCAGAACGGCGTGTCCGTCAGTTACTTTCACGGCGGCGAGCAGCGCGCTTGCCTGGTGTATCTGGCCGATTACCAGAACGCGGACAACAACACGTTTACCGTGGCCAATCAATGGGCCGTCGTCGAAAACAGCACGAAGCGCCCGGACATAGTCGTCTTTCTCAACGGCCTGCCCGTGGTCGTCTTTGAGCTTAAATCCCCGTCCCGCGAGGAGACGGACGCGTCCGAAGCGTACCTGCAGCTGCGCAACTACATGCACGAGATTCCGTCTCTGTTCGTCTACAACGCCTTTCTCGTGATGAGCGACCTTGCCGTCTCGAAAGCGGGCACCATCACGGCGGGCGAAGACCGCTTCATGGAGTGGAAAACGACGGACGGCAGCTACGAAAACACAAAGTACGCCCAGTTTGACACCCTGATTGAAGGGATGTTCGAAAAAACGCGGCTGCTGGACATTATCAAAAACTTCATCTGCTTTTCCGGCGACGCCAAGATTTTGGCCGGCTATCACCAGTATTTCGCCGTGCGCAAGGCCATCGAGTCGACCAAAAAGGCGGCGGTGACGGACGGCCGGGGCGGCGTCTTCTGGCATACGCAGGGCAGCGGCAAGTCGCTGTCCATGGTCTTTTACGCCCACCTGCTGCAGGAGGCCATGAGCTCCCCGACGATTGTCGTCATCACGGACCGCAACGACTTAGACGACCAGCTGTTCAGCCAGTTTGCCAAGTGCGCCGGCTTCCTGCGGCAAACTCCCGTGCAGGCGGAAAGCCGTAAACACTTAAAAGAACTGCTCGCGGGGCGCCAGGCCAACGGGATTATCTTTACGACGGCCCAGAAATTCGAGGAGTCCGACGAGGTGCTGTCCGGCCGCCGGAACATCGTCGTCATGGCCGACGAGGCCCACCGGAGCCAGTACGTGGAGGCGAAGGTGGACGCTGAAACGGGGCGTGTCAGGAAGTCCTTCGGCCTGATTATCCGCGAGAGCCTGCCCAACGCCACGTACATCGGCTTTACGGGCACGCCCATCTCCAGCAAGGACCGCTCCACAATCGAAGTCTTCGGCGACTATATCGACATCTACGATATGACACAGGCCGTCGAAGACGGCGCGACCCGCCCCGTCTACTATGAAAGCCGCGTGATCCACTTAAAGCTCAACGAAGACGTTCTGCGCATGATTGACGAGGAGTACGACGTTTTAGCGCAAAACGCCGAGGCCTACGCCATCGAAAAGAGCAAAAGGGAGCTCGGGCGGATTGAGTCCATTCTCGGCGCGGAAGAGACCATCACCGCGTTGTGCGAGGACATCGTCAGGCACTACGAGGAAAACCGCCAGTATGAGCTGACGGGCAAGGCCATGATTGTGGCCTACTCCCGCCCCATCGCCATGCGCATCTACCGCACGCTGCTGCAGCTGCGCCCGGAGTGGAAAGAAAAAGTGCACGTGGTGATGACGGAGAGCAATCAGGACCCCGAGGACTGGCGCGAAATCGTCGGCAACAAGCGCTCCCGCGAGGAACTGGCAAAACGCTTTAAGGACGATAATGACCCCTTCAAAATCGCCATCGTGGTGGACATGTGGCTGACGGGCTTCGACGTGCCCTCCCTTGCCACGATGTACGTGTACAAGCCCATGTCAGGGCACAACCTCATGCAGGCCATCGCCCGCGTCAACCGCGTCTACAAGGATAAGGAAGGCGGGCTGGTGGTCGACTACGTCGGCATCGCCTCGGCCCTAAAGCAGGCGATGAACGACTACACAAACCGCGACAAGAAGAATTACGGCGATACGGATATCGCCAAAACGGCGCTGCCGAAGTTCATTGAAAAGCTGGAAGTCTGCCGGAGTCTCTTCCACGGCTTTGACTACTCAGCATTCCTGACGGCCGACAGCGACCTTGTCCGCGCCAGGACCATAACAGGCGGCGTCAACTTCATCACCGCCGTTGAATCAAGGCGCCCCGGCGGCGGATTTGACTGGCAAAGCGCAGACATCCCCGAGCCGCTTAAGGGCGAAAAGCCGGGCAAAAAGGACCTGTTTATCAAAGAGGCCATGCTGCTGCGCCAGGCGCTGTCTCTCTGCCGCTCGCTTGTGACCGCCGAGCAGCGGCTGGAAGCGGCTTATTTTGAAGCGGTCCGGACGGTTCTCACCCGCATCACGGGCGAGAAAAAGCCGCTCTCTTTGAAAGAGATCAACGAGCGCATCGGCGAGCTGCTCAAGGCGACCATAAAAAGCGAGGGCGTCATCAACCTTTTTTCCGACGTGGACACGGGCTTTTCGCTGTTTGACCCCAAGTTCCTTGAAGAAATCAGCAGGATGAGGGAGCGCAACCTTGCTGTCGAAATCCTCAGAAAGCTGCTGGCCGAGCAGATTTCTCTCTACCGCCGCTCAAACCTCGTCAAGAGCGAGAAGTTTTCGGAGATGCTCTCCCGCGCCATGAAGGCGTATATCAACGGCATGATTTCAAACGAGGAAGTCATTGCCGAACTGATGAAAATGGCGAAAGAAATGGCGGCGGCGAAAGCTGAAGGCGAGGCGCTGGGCCTGACCGAAGAGGAGATGGCCTTTTACGACGCGCTCACCCGCCCCGAAGCCGTAAAGGACTTTTACAGCAACGAAGAGCTTGTGGCCATGACCCGCGAGCTGACGGACATGCTGCGCAAAAACCGCACGATAGACTGGCAGAAAAAAGAGTCTGCCCGCGCCGGGATGCGCCGCATGGTCAAAAAGCTGCTGAGAAAATACAAATACCCGCCGGAGGGGATGGACGACGCCGTCGCGACCGTCATCGGGCAGTGCGAAATGTGGGCGGACAATGAAGTGATCGTAAGCCGCTGATGATATGGCCCGCGCGGCAAAAGCGCGCGGCTTCCTCCTGTTCAGCCCCCTCTCCGCCAACACAAAAAGGCCTCAAATCCTTGCGGTTTGAGGCCTTTTTTGCGCGGGGCGACGGAGGACGTCGATTTGCCCGAAAAACCAGGACGGCGCGTCAGCTTCAGAAATAGTTTAGGAAGCGCTTTATGCCCGAGCCCGGCCTGCTCTCCCGCTTTTTCTCGCGGTTTAAGCGCAAACGAAGCTGAGCGCTCAGCCGGAATCTCTATTTCATTTAGAAAAGACGAAGCCCGAACCTTTCCTTCATATAGGGAGAGGTTCGGGCTTGTTTTTTATCTCACGCGGCGGTATGAGGGAACACTCCCTCCACGGGCTTGAGCCCGTGTCTTTCCTTTGTTTGCCCCGCGGCTCAGGGACGCCTGCGGTGCCTACCGATAGCGGGGGGCATGGGAGCCGGCCTCGACGGCATTTGGGGCATCCCCTGCATCGGCCTGGGAGCGCGCCTTGTCGGCTTTTGAGGAATCGGGTTTAAGATGTCCTGCAGCATATCAAACCGTTCAAGGATGGCCCGGTTGACCTGGGCCCGTTCATCCGAGACCTGGCCCGCGCGCGCCTGCTGCTGGAACCGGGCCTCCAGAGCCGCGCGCAGCGCCGGAAGGTCCCCGATCGCCTGTGAAACGCCGGCAAAACCCGCCCGGCCGTTTTCGCCGAACAAATACGGATAGCTTGCCTGGCTGCTGGTCGCTCCCAGCCAGTTGTCAAAGAAATTTCGCATACTCGGCCCGCCCGGGGAATTGGCGCCAAACATGAATCTTGCGTTTGTCAGCCAGCCGCTCTGAGCGGCCGCCAGATTCCCCTCGCCAAACCCGTGGGAACCCGGCGAGCCGACCGGGTCGTTGTCAATCAGATGGATTTTTTTCTTGTCTCTCTCTTCCATCCAGTTGTTGAAATTGATATTGGCATGCCTGTCGTTGTTGCCCGCGATAAAATCGAGCAGAGCGATGTACCCCATCGTCTGTTGATAATCCTGCAGGTCGGGCCCGTCGTACATGGTCTCAAGCAGCTCGCCGTACGCTTTATCCCTCTGCGCCGGGTCGTCACCCGGATCCCTGGCGCTCTGGCCGCCGACCATTCTGAAGACCGTCGTTCCTTCCAGCTGCCTTTGCAGCGAGGGCTGCCTTGAGGAGGGATTGGCCAGCTTGCCTTGCTGGAAAAGCTGCCCGACGCCCTCCCTTTCGCTCTCGAGAAGCGCTCTGGCTTCCGGCGCGCCAAATTGCCAGGCGGAGGGGTGGTCCACCGAGCGGACCGCGTTGGCCACGTTGTAGAAGTCGGCCAGCGCCGCTTCAACATGGGGATTTGTGCCCGCCTTGACGACGGCCCTCTCGCCGGTCACCGTCGGCATGCTCGTGACGGCCTTGCCCTTCAGGGACTCCGACTGCGCCGCGCCGGCCAGGTCCAGCCCGGCCGGCACGCCGCCCTGCGGCGCGCCGCCGCCTTTTCCGGTGAGCTTCTTCAGCCAGCCGAAAAAGCCGCCCCCGCTGCCGTCCCTTTTCATCTGCACGCTGCCCAAAGGCACGGACGTCGTGGGCACGGCGCTCTCAACCGCCCCCTGCTGGACGGTGTGGACCAGCTCGTGGGCGGCCGTCATGGGGTCAAAGCCGCCCTTGAAATAGACGTCGCTGCCGGTCGTATAGGCCAGCGCGCCGAGATTGCCCGCCCGTTCGGACGCCTCGGCGCCGACATGGAACTGCACGCCGGAAAAGTCGGCGCCCAGCTTCTCGCCCAGAGCCGATTTGACCTCTTCGGGCGTCCGCGCGCCGCTGACGCTGGAGGCGATCCGGTCCGCCTCGCGTTCGGCGGCCGGTATCTGGCTCGAACTGTACATTTCGCGCAGCCGCCCCTTGATGACTTGCTCGAGCTCCGGCGAGCCCTCCTGCGCCTGCCCTAAGCGGCGCAGGAGCATCTGATTGCCGGGTTTGCTGATATCCATGCCGCGCCCCGCCGCCTCTTTCAGCGCCGGGTCGAGCTTCGCCCTTGACCGGGCCGGTTTTTTCTCAAATTCCATTGAATACGCCTTCCATGTTCATCCGCGTGCCGTTCCGGCTATCGCCAGAACTGCCACCACTTCTTGTTCTTCTTTTGCGCCGGCGCGCTCTGCTGCTGCGTCGCCATCTGCCGGGCGCGCAGCTGCGCGAAGGCGCGTTTCCGGGTGCTGAGGTCCTCCGGAGATTCGCCGGGTTCGGGGTTCTTAATGCGGTGATAGATGACCGAGAGCGCCTCGTCGTAGGACGACTGCGGGGTGACTTCCTCAGGCGCCGCCATTGTGGCGTAAGCCGGCCTGGAGTGCGTGCCTTCCTCAAACTGCAGCTCGTCCACGGAACGCACCGTCGGATACTGCGGGGCCTGGGGGGCCTGCGGCTGCGGCTCCGGCTCGGGCGCCGTGACGACGCCGCGCATTTTGTTCAGGAGCCCGATATACTGCTTGAGCCGCGCGACATTTGTATATGGGACGGCCGGTTTTGTGCCGCTTGGACTTTTCATATTGGTTTCTTTATCATTGATCTGGGCAGCAGCTTCCGCAAGCTCGACATCCGACAACGCGTTAAAATCCCGCCCCGCGGCTTTATCCAAAAGGGAGTTTATGGTCCCGTTATCGAGGGACATGGATCCCTGGGCGACGAGCGTCATGCCCGGCTGCGTAGCCAGAGCCGGCCCGACCATGCGCAGCTGTATATCGTTGAGCAGCGCGCCCAAAACGCCATATTCGCCGCCCATAGCTTCTCTGGCTTCCTGGCTCAAGCCCGAGAAACCCTTATACTTCGCCCTGAGCAGCTTCTGCATGTTCGAGTCGTCAAGCATCTCGCCGATTATTTCGGACTCGATGTCGTTCATCGTTCCCACATCGCGGGCGTATTCGGGCATCCCTGCCATCTCCTCTTTCGTCAAACGCCCCCAACCGCCAGTCGTTTCTCTTGGGGCATTGTAGTATCGGCTAAAGGATTCTTTGGTGATACCCCTGTCGGCCAGCCTCTGCTTGACTTTGTCCGATAAGCCGTACATCTTGGTAAAAGCTTTATCCGCCTGCGCCTTGCTGTTATCTTTTCCGCGCCATCCCATGGCGAGGAGTGTATTCGTGAACCTGTCGTGGTACGTAGCGCCGCCCTGAACGTTAGGATTTGACCCTCTTGCCTGCAGTTCCTGGGCGATATTCGGATAGTTTTCTTCAAACACTTCCTCGGCCGGACGCTCCGGCGCCGGTGCCTGCGCCGCCTGCTGCGGCCGCGCCGCGGCCTTCTTTCTGTCCGGCTTTTTGGCCTGCACGGGAGCCGCCGTTCCCGGGCTCATGGCCGGGACGGCCGCCGGCCCGGGGAGGGACACGCTCTGCCCCAGGGCGGCCGCTCTGCCCTGCATGTCGGCCTGCGACTCAAGCGCCGGATCGTTTAAAAATCCCGTGCCCGAGGCCATGCCCGACGCCTGCTGCGCCACATGGGCCAGCTCATGGCCCAGCAGGGCCTGCCCCGTCGTGGAATCCGGGCGGTACTTCCCCGGGGCGAAGGCGATCATGCCGCCCATGGACGCGGCTTCCGCCCCCATTTCTTCGACGATGGGACTTTCGTATATGACCACGTTGGAGAAGTCCATGCCGAACGCATCGTTCATCTTCTGCATCACAGGTTCGGCCATCGCCTTTCCCCTTCCGAGAAGGGAGACAGGGTTTATGGCGCTTACCTGTGTCTGAGCCGGCGGAGCGGCGGCTCTGTCACGCGCGGGCTTTTGTTTTTGCCTTTCCATATTCACTCTCATGGCCGAACCTCCTGAATAAGTCCCAAAATTCACCGAATTTCGTGTTCATCGGTCAAAAAATCCTATATAATGGCGGTGATAAACTCGCCATAAGGAGGATCGCAGTGTACCTGCTGAAAATCTCGCCCTCATTCCTTGAGGGCTTCCTTCCGTATATACCGGAAAACCTGCTCGGCAGTCTCACGGATCAGCGCTATACATATCTCGGGTGCGTGAGCGGCGGGCTTGCCTGCGGCGCCGCCGTCTCCGAATCCGCGCGAGCGGCAAGGAAGCCGTCATCCGCTCCATACTGGTCGACGAGAAAGTCCGCCGCCGCGGATACGGCACCGCGCTGATGAAGGGCCTTGCCAAAACCGCCGCGCAGGCCGGCCTGTCCGCCCTGCGGATCTTCTACGCCCTCGATTTTTCCGAACAGCTGGCGCTCGAGTCGTTTTTAAAATCCTGCGGCTTTGGCGGGTTTCTGAACGTGTCCACCACGTTCAAATGCAAGCTGGGGGACCTGCGCCGGTCCGCTTTTATCAAGAAATACCTGCCCTTCTCGAGGCGCTTTTCCGGGCTTGTCCCCTTCCGGGACCTGCCCCGCGATCAGCTTGACGCGATGCTCGCCGCGCACGAGCGGGAGATACTGGAATCTTTGAGCATTGACGCCGTGGCGTTCGACCCGGACATCTCCTTTGCCGCGGTGGGAAGCGGCGGCATCAAAGGCTATATTCTCGCCGGCGAGCGCGGCGGCACCGTTGAGATTTCGTCCGCCATCGTCTTTGGCTCGCCGAGCATCGTCTCGGGCACGTTCCCGGCGCTCGTGAGCGCCTGCCTGGGCGCCATCCTAAGCCGCTGCGATGACGACAAGTGGGTTTCGGTGGACTCCGTGAACAACACCGTGACCAGCATGGCGCGAAACGCCGTTGCGGGAATCCCGCACCGCATCATTCAGGGCAAGGAAGCGTTCCTGCAGCTTACTTGAACACAAGGTCGGCGTACTCGCCGAGGTCTTTCCTGACCACGACGATTTCATTCTTCCGCAGCTCGTTGACCGCCGCGACAAGCAGCTCCTCCATGCCGATGGGGGCGTCCTTCGCGGCCGCCAGGAACGCCGCGTTGACGACGATGTTCTTGATGCTGCCGCCCGTGATTTCAAACTTCTCCGCCATAAAATCAAAGTCCACGTTGTCGGCAACCGGCACATCCGGCGGCAGCATACTTTTGTAGAGCTTGGCCCGCGTCTCCTTGTCGGGAAACGGGAAGTGTATCACGAAGCTGATCCGGCGCATAAACGCCGCGTCGATGTTCTGGAGAAGGTTTGTGGCGAGGATACACACGCCGTCAAATTCCTCGACCTGCTGCAAAAGGTACGCGGTCTCGACGTTGGCGTACCGGTCGTGCGCGTCCTTCACCTCGGAGCGCTTGCCGAAGATGGCGTCGCACTCGTCGAAAAACAAAATGCAGTTGCTGCGCTTTGCCTCCTGAAAGACGGCCCGGAGGTTTTTCTCCGTTTCGCCGATGTATTTGCTGATGACCTGCGAAATCTGGACTTTATATAGCTCCATGTGGAGCTGGTTGGCGACCACCTGCGCGCCCATCGTCTTGCCGGTGCCGGGCGGGCCGGCAAACAGCATGGACAATCCCCTGCCGTACGTCACGCGGCGGCCGAAGCCCCATTCGTTGAAGACCCTCATGCTGTAGCGGATATGGTCGCAGGCCTGCTGCATGAGCTTTATCTGGTCGGGCGGCAAAATCAGGTCGTCCCAGCCGTAGGCGGGGGTGATGCGCGCGGCCAGGCTGTCGAGCTTGTGGACCACCTGGTTGTAGCAGCACCGGTGCATCGTTTCGGCCGTAATCTCGGACGCCCCGCCAAGTTCAGTCAGCCCCTCGGCCTGCCGGACGGCGTTTTTAATCTGGCCCGGCACAAAGTGGAATTTAACGGCAAGCTCCTTGATGCTCAGTTCCGGCTCCGGCCGGAATTTTTTCATATAGCCCGTAAACAGCCGCGCCCGCTCCGCCTCGTCGGGCATGTCCAGCTCGAAGGCTGAGATGATGAGCCGGTCGGACAGGCCGCTTGCCCGGTACGTCTCCTCCGTAAGCAGGAAGATGACGCCGAGGGACTCCGGCGCGTCTGAGAGCGCCTGCTCGACCATGGAGACCTTGTACTGCCTCTGCAGGTTTAAAAAGCCCGCGGTCCCCTGCACCGCCATGGAGACGATGGTCAGCAGCAGGACGATGCCCAGAAGGCGCTTTCGCGCGTTTTCCTGCTCAATCGAGGGGTACAGGGAAATGAGCAGCACGACGGCGAGCATGGTCGACAGGGCGACAATCAGCGTCGTGCGCACCGTATGGCGCAGCTCGGCGTTAAAGACATCCCTGTATTCGTTGCCGCCGATGACAAGCACCAGCCCGCCCGCGACGGCCCCGTCGGGTTTATGGATGGGGAAAAGCATCACGTCGGAGCCGTCGTCGAGTGTGTCCGTCACGACGGCGCCGCCCGCGCCCTGGATGAGGTTGCTTTGAATCACGGAGCTTGTCAGGACGGCCCGGCTGATTCCCCTGTTCCCCGCGCTGTACAGGAGGCCGCCGTCCCTGTTGAGGATATAGGCGCTGATCGTCGGGCTGATATACCGGTACATGTCCTCGAAAACGGTGTCCATGCCGTAGAACCGCTCGATGTCTTTCCCGTACCGGATGCCCGATTCCATGTTGTGGACAATCTCCCCGCAGATCAGCCGGTAATACTGCTGCTGGATCTGCTTGTAGTTGTTCTTGTAGTCGGAGTGGATGACCCACGCGAAAAAGCAGCTGGCAATCAGGAGCAGAACGCAGACGACTTCAATCAGCCAGCGCTTTATCCTGCCCCGCGAAAAACTGTCCTCACGCTTCATGTCAAGCAGCCCCCTCCGACGAATTTTCCGAAGTGTAAATCTTCTCGCAGGAAATGAGCATCTCAAACGGGGGCATGATGCCGAGCTTTTTCGCGCTGTCCATGTTGAGGATCAGGTAAGGGGTGCTGACGTACTCCTGCAACACTTCCTCGGGCTTTGCGCCGTTGAGAATCTGGCCGATGGCGTTGGCGACGAAAAGGCCCAGCTCTTTCGCGTCGTACGTGGAAACCGTCAGCAGACAGCCTCTGGCCACCCAGTCGCCCGTCTGCACAAAGACGGGAATCCCCGCGCCGTCGAAGATCCTCATAAACTCGGCGAACACGTCGTCGTTTTTAATCATGTCGGAGGTCAGAAGGAAGGAGTCAATCCCTTCGCGGACGAGCTGCCGGCAGGCATCAAGGAAATTGTTGTTGAACGCCTCGAGGTCCGCGTCCGTCGGGTTGCTGGGGAGGGGGTCGACGCGGACTGTCCTGAAGTTGATGCCCAGCTCGTCGCAGGACGCCTTGTAGTCCTTGTACCCCGAAATCGCCTCGTCGTAAAAAACCGTGCCGGTGTCGGTGAAGTTGTAGACCTCGTGGAACACGCGCATCTGCCTCTGGTATTTCGTCGGGTCCGTCTGCGCCCAGACGTTCGGTATGCCGGAGTAGTCGTACGCCTTGACGATGCCGGAGGTCACCGCGTCGCCCAGAGGATACGCCACGACGGGCACCTTGTCGGAAAACTCAATCGCCACGCGGGCGGGCCATGTGCCCGCGGCGATAATCAGGTCGACCTCTCCCGACTCCACCTTTGCCTTCAGGCTCTCGCGCACGGCGTCCTCGCCGTCGTAGGCCAGGTAATAAAAGCAATCGCTGGAAAACTCGATATAAGGCCCCAGGTCCTGCGCGGCGAGCCAGTCGACGATGCCTTTCAGGTCGATTTCCTCGTATGTAAACGGCATTTCGTCATACTCTATCCACCCCTCGCTTTTCATCCCCTCGAAGAGGCCGGTATAGAGCTTGCTTGTGTATCCGTCCGGGTCGATGTCCACGACGGCGATTTTGAACCGGCTCCCGTCCGCTTTCGTCACGGGCGACACCTTCGTGCCGCCGCTCGTGCCCTGGCCGGACAGCTCAATCCAATCCAGATTGCCGCCGGGCGTCCCGCTTCTGCCGGCGCAGCCCGCAATCTGCAGGATGATCAGGCAGGCTACCAGGACAAGTAATCTTCTTGACGCAGCCCTCATTCTCCTCACTTCTTTCCCCGCGTACTTTCAGATGTCATAGCACCATAAGACCTCTTTGGGGCACCGGACGTGTCCGGTCTTCAGGCCGATGACCTGCCCCGGCGTATTCTCCGGCCTGACAAGGCCGACAACCCAGGGGTCGATTTTCAGCGCCTCTTTGATAATCCGCTTGAGCAGCTCGGTGCCCATCCCAAGGTTGCGGCATTTTTCCGCGATGTAAGTCGGCCCGTTTTCGCCGTCGTTGTGCTGCATAAAATAGCCCACAATCTGCCCCGTCTCCTTCTCCACGGCGCAGACCGTCACGCCGCTTTCAATCCGGTGGGCAAAATACGCCTCGTCAAACTCGTCGCCGTCCTGCGTGGCCACGACGAAGGGGAGGTCTTCGGGCGTCATCTTCCGGAACGCGATTCCGTCGTATTCCTTCAGGTCAAAGTTGCCGTCGCCCTTGTACACCATCTGGGCGTATTTGTGTATGTCAAGCTGCGGGTGCAATCGCCTTAAGTCTTCATAGAGGACGTCGGTGCTGATGAAAAACACCTTCGGCTCAGCCGTGCCGTACAGCGCTTCAAACTCGCCGATCTCTTCGGAGCGGAAAAAGTAGTGCCCGCTGCTTTTGTCCCGTAAGGATACGGACTGCCCCAGCACCCTGATGTCGGCCGCCCTGTTCTGGACGAAGCACTTTAAGAGCGCGTTTTGAAGTTCATCGGCGTAAAGCAGCTTAAACGCCGCTTCCTTCACATTCCTCTCTGCGAGTATCGTGCGTTTCATGCTTTTTCTGAGTTCTCCTTCTGAAATTAAATTCACGCCCCGGTCTCGTCGCGATCCAGACGGCGCCGTTGAGTACGAGACAGACGCCCAGAAGGCCAAGCAGCAAAATGATCGCTTCGTTAACAAACCCGTTGACCGTATCCCTGACGTAGCTCTGGGATATCTGAACCTGCACCTTGTTGTTGGCTCCAAGGGTGAGCGAGTCAATCATTTCACACGATGAGGCGTTTTTTCTCAGATAACCGTTGATGTCGCTTATATCCGCGGCCGACACGCCCATTTTGATGACGTTGTCGATCTGCTCCTGAATGACCTGCGCAATTTTCTGGGCCGACTGGGCCGTTATGCTCTCGGTCTGACTGATTTTGACCGTTTCAATCCCGCAGTCAAGCCCCTGTGACAGCAGCAGGCACACGCTCAAAAGAAGGGCAAACATCCCAAGGCGCTTGCGCCCCGGCGCCGCCTTTGAGCCGATAATGATTACGGCGCCGAGCGCGCACACTTCCAGGCTGATGACGAGGGACTGCCGCAGGGCGGCCGTTTTCTCGCGGCTGACGAGGTTTTGCAGCGTGTCGCCGTCGAGCTGGATGAGGAGCTTTCCCACGGGCGCGCCATTTTGGTCGGCGATGTCCATGAAGACGTAGATGGTGTCCCCGTAGTCCACGCTCCCGTACAGCTTCCCGTCCAGAGAGATTTTTGAGACGTCCGGAATCCGGCCGGCCGCGCTGCCGACATAAAACAGGAGGTCTCCCCCGCTGCCGAGGACGTATACGCCCTCCATGTAGGACGAGGACATATAGATGCCGCCGAGGATCTCTTCGATGTCAAAGAAATACTCCAGCTGCTTGCCGTATTTGATTCCGTATTCAATGGTGTTGACGTACTGCTCAGCTTCCATCGCGCGGATTTCCAGCTGCGTGCTCCGGTACAGCTCCTCGATGGCCCTGTACTTGATCGTCAGCGTCAGCCACATCGCCGATAGGACCACCGCCGCTATGATGAGAAAGGCCAGCAGTTTTTTGATTGCGTTACGCACCAGTCCGCCCCTTCCCTGTTTAAGGAACCGTAATTGTCGTCGCAGGGCTCATTGTTATGCTCACAACGCCGCCATAGGCGCACATCAGTTTGCTGCTGTTGTTCAGCGCCGGCTTGTTGCCCACCAAAACCGTCGGCGACCCCGGCGCCCAGGGCGCCGTAAACACCGGCACGCACGGCGCGGGCGTGAGCACCCCGAGCGCCGCCGCC
>Ga0134093_1002198_pt1 | contig 16229 bp, 9 predicted proteins | sample 4_1taG_FD_94452 | JGI IMG/M metagenome (GOLD analysis project Ga0134093, IMG submission 94452) | Switchgrass degrading microbial communities from high solid loading bioreactors in New Hampshire, USA - 4_13_20_68_A1 metaG | ecosystem: Engineered > Bioreactor > Semi-continuous > Anaerobic >...
TATGATAGATGAGCTAATAAATATGGGAGATACTTCACTTTCCCCTGTTCATCAAATATCCTTGAAACCGCTTGACATTTCTTCAATAAATCAATTGGTAGCCGATACATTCCATTGCAACACCGGAGAAGTCAAGGCTTTGACAAACATTATTTTCCATAAGACCAAGGGAAATCCGTTTTTCATCAACCGACTTTTGACAAGCTTATACCTCGAAGGAGCCTTCACTTTTTTACCGGAAAAAGGACAATGGGTGTATGACCTCAAAAAAGTAGAAGCTGCCGGAATAAGTGATAACGTGGTGGACTTGCTGGTAAAAGGTCTTGTGTTGCTACCTGCGGAAACCATGCATATTCTTAAATTGGTTGCCTGCATTGGAACTCAATTTGATTTGAAAACTGTTTCAATAATTAGCGAAAAACCGGTTGCAGAAATCGGAAAGGCTCTGTGGATAGCCATCGAGAAAGAAATTATACTACCGTTGAACAACAACTACAAGTATATAAACATTCTGAAAAATGAGATGGACCCGGTTGACCTGGAAATGCATTTTTGCTTTGCCCACGATCGCATACGTCAGGCCGTGTATTCTCTGTTAACTGAAAATGAAAAGAAGAAAATTCATTGGTGTATAGGACAGGAGTATTTAAAAATCTATCGGGATACAAAACGTGCCGATGAGATTTTTGATATGGTCAATCATTTAAATATTGGAAGAAGCTTAGTCTTAAACAAGGATGAACGGATTGAACTGGCAGACTTGAATATAATGGCGGGTAATAAAGCCAAAAAATCCACTGCTTTTACAGTTGCGTTAAGCTATTATGAAACAGCCCGGTCATTGCTGTCCGACCAGGAATGGTCACATATGCCGGATAAGTTCTTTTCCTTACTGTTGGAACAGGCAACAGCAGCCCTATTGTCAGGGGATTTGCCTAAAGCGGATGGAATTTGTGAATATCTATCCAAAATAGCAAAAACCAATTTGGAAAAAGGTGCTGTTTCCAATATTAAAATTCTTATACTGGTTTTTCAAGGCAAACTTAATGAAACAATCGTTGAAACACGAAAAACACTGCGTCTTTTTAATATTTCCTTGCCGGAAACACAAGAAGAGATTGGTCAAAAGCTCCAGGAAGCCGTCATGAAAATGCAGGGATTTTTAGCTAAAATACCGGTTGAGGAGTTTGTCAACCTTCCTGAAATGGAGGATCCTGAAAAGCTTATGGCAATGCAGCTGCTGTACCAGGTGGCACCTCCGGCAATTCAAGTCAATCCTCAACTCTATATGCTTGTAACCCTGATTATGTTTGAGATGACCATGACCTATGGTACATCACCGTTAGCGTGCAAATGTTTTACAGATTGCAGTGTTATCCTGGAAGATATTCTTGGTGATTATGATACCGGTTATAAACTGGGCGAAGCTGCTTTTGCACTGATCAAGAAATTAAAGGCAGAATCGCAAAAACCACCGGTTTACTTTATGTTTACCTATATTTCCTACTGGAAGACTCATTATCAGGAATCTCTGGAGTATTACGACATGTCCTATCGTACCGGATTGGAAACCGGTGATCTTATGCATGCCACTTATGCTATAGCCCATAAAATGCATCTTTACATGTGGGTGGGTAAAAATTTGACCGAATGCAGGAAAGAAACCGAAAACACCATTGCTTTTCTCAAGCAGGCAAAAGGTGCTGTGCCTTTGGTTTTGGCCCAAATTGTTTACTATATAATCGAGAAATTTCAGGCTTTACCTTCTGAGGATGTACAGAAGGATTTTGACACAAGAGATAATGAAATGATTGGTGTACTTGAAAAACTAGGCAATTTACCCTTTATCGTAAGGTTTTTCCAATACAACACCTATTTAAATATTATTTCCGGGAATATGGAAGAAGCGGAAAAGTGGAATATGATGGCAGAGAAGTTTATATTCGCATCTCTCACAGATTTTCCGGCAGTCGACCATTATTTATTCCAAGGGCTTATCCTGGCTAATAAATGGAACAAAGTATCGGCGGAAGAACAGAATAAAATAAAAGAAACTCTAAGCACGATAAAACAGAAATTAAAAAATTGGGCTGAATATTGTCCTGCAAACTTTGCCCACAAATATCACCTGTTATCTGCTGAAATGGCAAGGCTTGAGAATGAATCCCTTGATACTGTTGTCGACCATTACAGAAAAGCTATGGATAGTATCGGAAAGAATGATTTTATTCAATTTAAGGCACTCATTAAGGAATTGTACGGCAAATTCTGGCTGGAAAAAGGGGACGAAACAATAGGAAAAGCATATATACGGGAAGCTCACTATCTATATAAACGATGGGGGGCATATAGAAAAGTCTCGCTTCTGGAAAGACAATACTCTTACTATTTTACAGCTGAGGAAAATACTTTAAGAAGTACGCTTGTAACCAGGGGGGCAACATCCTCTTCAAGCAACATCGATATGCGATCAATTTTGAAATCATCCCAGGCAATTTCAAGTGAAATCAAGATAGACAAGCTGTTAACAAAATTGATCAGTACAATGATTGAAAATGCCGGAGCCGAACGGGGATGTTTATTATTGCATAACGAAGCTGACGATCAATTTTATATTGAAGCCGTACAATGCGATAATGCCAGTCAGTTAAAAGTTACCCACTCTCTTCCGTTTACCGAAAGCAGCGATTTATGCGTAGAAATTGTGCAATATGTTATACGAACCAAGGAAACTATAGTTATACATAATGCTTGTAAAGATGATGATTGGCAGAATAATCCGTATATCGCAAAAAATCGGATCAAATCGGTTTTATGTATACCTGTTATTTACCAGAATCGGCTAAAGGGTGTGGTTTATATGGAGAATAACCTTTCGGACAACGTGTTTACGTCAGAAAGGTTGGAAACATTGAAGATTCTGTCTTCCCAGGCTTCCATATCCATCGAAAATGCCAGACTTTATGAAAATATGGAAGAGAAAGTCAGGGAGAGGACAATGCAATTGAATGCCGCTAACGAGAAGCTGAAGGAGCTTTCATTGCACGATCCGCTGACCAATTTGCATAATAGAAGATATGCTTTTGAGTTTGCAAACGATAAAATTACACAATTTATTAAAAACAAAACAGCATTATTGAGTAATAATGAAAAAAGGCAACTGTCGGTGCAAGGGAATGTTATTGGGGTGTTCTTAATTGATATAGACCATTTCAAGGAAGTAAACGATATCTATGGCCACTCGGCAGGAGATATTGTACTGGTTACCATATCAAACATCCTAAAGGGTATGATAAGATCCGAGGATTTATTGGTACGATGGGGCGGTGAAGAATTCCTGATAATTCTATACAATACAAAACCTGACTATTTGAGTGTATTCGCGAAAAAGGTTCTTGAAAAGATCAGGGAAACACCGATAAAAATATCTGAAAACCAGGTCATATATAAGACTTGTTCCCTAGGATATGCAGAGATGCCGTTGCTTTTATACAACCCCGGGCTATTTAACCTGCAGCAGATGATAAACTTAAGTGACTATGCAATGTATCGTGCTAAGGAAAACGGAAGAAATTGTGCAGCTCACTTTAAATTAGTCCAGCAGGAAGGAAAAGGTGAGGAAATCAAGAATTATCTGGTTAATTTGTCAAGATGTGATAAAGTGAATGAAGAGTACTTTAGTATAGAATTCATTTAAGAGTATTAAATTGCAAGGTTCCATGTATTTATATCATGGAACCTGTGTTTACAAGGGATTCTTTTGTCCTGTCCAAACTGTATACCGCTAAAAATAGAAGTTGAAGATGGCTCATCCGTAAGAGTCGTACTTTTGGATTTTGACTGATATGTGCTTGGGTTGTTAATTAATGATGGCAACATCCACCGCACCTATGAATGTTAGGACAGTCAGAAGCGTCGGTGCTTCTGGATTTTGTTATATTTATGTTTTTGAATACGGAACTTAATTCGTTGCTTCCGCATTTGGGACACTTAATTAGCTTTTCGGTCTTCTCGCTCATTTTAGCCATGATATTAAATTCATGGGAACATTTGTCGCATTTCAAATCATAAAAAGGCATTTTAATCCACTCCTATAAATATAGTACCGCATGCATTCAATTATAAAAGACCTGAGAAAATTACACAAGATACACCTGGAATATTCTTCGGATGTTTTGATATCAAAGCGGAGAACTTGGGTGAACAAAAATAGGACCGGTTTACCGTAAATATTTTATGGACATAGGCTTAATAAAATGATAAAATAATATTAAGCCAATAATTTCTTTTTAAGTGTCAATTCAAAGGCAAGTCTTGACTCATAATTTTTCTTGACTCATAATTTTAAAGAAAAAGCATTGTCAACCATAATATTTTATTAATTTTTGGCGATTTCCCCTTTAATCTTGAAGTTAGGGTACTTAAATAGTAAAATGGAAAATATATATTTACTATATATTTGCATTTTAATATATTGCCTAATATAAGGGGAGAATACTATGAGTGAAAAGAAAAGGGTAATGGTTATTTTTGGCGGACAGTCAACAGAACATGAAGTATCAAGACTTTCAGCCACCTCGATAATAAATAATATTGATAAAAGCAAATTTGATGTAGTTTTAGTAGGAATAACTAAAGAAGGAAAATGGATTCCATATAACGGTCCTGTGGAAAAAATTGCTTCCGGTGAATGGGAAGAAATTGCAATGAATGAAACTGTTAAAAGTATATCTGGCCATGAAAATATAATTAATGCGATAGTAAGCCGGGGAGCTTCATCGGAAGCAATAATGAAAAGCAGGGAGGACAGAACGGTAGATGTAGTTTTTCCCGTACTGCACGGTGCAAAGGGCGAAGACGGAACCATTCAGGGACTTTTTGAAATGGCGGGAATACCCTATGTCGGCTGTGGTGTATTAAGCTCGGCTGTTGGAATGGATAAGATTTATGCCAAGATAATATTTGAAAAGGCAGGAATACCTCAAGCGGATTATTTGTATTTTACCAGAAGGGAAATAGATGAGGATAGCAGCAAGGTGGCAGATTTGATTGAGCAAAAGTTTGAATATCCGATTTTTGTTAAGCCGTCGAATGCAGGCTCGTCAGTGGGTGTATCAAAGGCCCATGACAGAAAGGAACTGATAGAGGCATTGAATTTGGCAGCCCGGTATGACAGGAAAGTATTGGTGGAAGAGTTTATTAACGGTAGAGAAGTGGAATGTGCAGTTTTAGGCAATGATAATCCTATTGCATCTACTGTTGGAGAAATTCTTCCCAGTAATGAATTCTACGACTATAATGCCAAGTATATTGACGGAAAATCCAAAACAGTAATACCTGCAGATCTTCCGGCAGAAACCATATCCAAAATAAGGGAGTATGCGGTAAAGGCCTTTAAGGCATTAGACTGTGCCGGACTTTCAAGAGTGGACTTTTTTGTTCACAAGGAGACCGGAGAGGTTTATATAAATGAGATAAACACTCTTCCGGGATTTACCGATATAAGCATGTATCCCATGCTTTGGGAAGCTTCAGGTATTTCATACGGTGAATTGATTGAGAAATTGATTGATTTGGCAATCGAAAGGTATAATGACAATATCGTTGCTTTATAGTTGTACCGGTTGGCAGTTGTCGATTTTACCGAAGGTACAGTAAAGAAAGAGATTGAATCATTATATTGGGGGAGATACTATGGATAACAGACCTATTGGGGTTTTTGATTCGGGTATAGGAGGACTTACCGTCCTCAAGGAAATAAATAGATTACTGCCTCAGGAAAGTGTCGTTTACTTTGGTGACAGCGGAAGGGCACCCTATGGAACCAAGTCTAAAGAGACTGTTATCAAATACACTTTCCAAGACATTAGATTTTTACAGAATCAGGATGTAAAAATGATTGTAATTGCATGCAATACTGCAAGTGCATGCAGTTTGGAACTTGTAAAGCATAGTTTTGATTTTCCCATTGTGGAAGTTGTCGGACCGGGTGCTGCTGCCGCTGCAAAGGCAACGATGAACAACAGGGTAGGTGTAATCGGTACTCCGGCAACAATTGCCAGCGGTGTTTATGAAAAGGCTATTTTGAGAATAAACAGTAAAATAGATATATTTTCAAAACCGTGTCCCATGTTTGTACCGCTGGTTGAGGAGGGATGGTGGGAAAACGATATTGCTTTCAGAATTGCAGAGGAATACTTGAATCCGCTCAAAGAATTGGAAATTGATACTTTGGTTTTAGGTTGCACTCATTATCCGCTTTTGCAAAACACAATCCAAAAGGTTATGGGTGATGGAGTTAAATTGGTAAATTCAGCTTTAGAGGTAGCGAAAGTAGTAAAGGAGGCGATAGATGCCAATAATAGTTGGAGAGATGAAAAGGTGAGTCCCGTATACAGGTATTATACCAGTGATAGTGTGGAGAAGTTTGAATCGTTAGGAAATTCCATTTTGAACAGTAAGATACATTCCGCTGAAAAAATCGATATAGAAAGGTATTAGCACTATATAAAGATTATTCGGTAATTACTGTTGTTTACCGAAATGTTATTTTTAAAGATTTTAAAAATAACATACTATGCAGCATAATCTTCCAGGTGAGAATAATGTACATTTGTAGCAGGGAAGTATTAAATTACTTAGGACTTTTGTCCTATAAAAAAATGGAGGGGTAGTTGTATGAACAAAAATGTTATTATTTCCGTAAAAGGGATTCAAACTTCTGTTAACAAAGATAAAAACACACTTGAACTTGTTACCGAGGGAAGATATTATAAGAAGGGAAACACGTATTATGTAACTTATAAAGAAAGTGAAGTTACAGGAATGGAAGGCACTACAACTACTTTGAAGATATCGAACGGTGTTGTTACATTAATGAGATTCGGTGCTGTAAATGCACAGTTTATTTTCGAGGAAGGACAGAAACATATATCCTATTACGATACTCAATACGGCACTTTCACAGTAGGTGTAACCACCCGTGCGGTAAAAGTGGATGTAGATGATGATGGTGGAGAAATTAGGGTTGATTATCAACTTGAAATAGATAATAATAAGCAAGGTGGAAATGATTTTCATATGTTTATCAGGGAGGCAGGACAAGTTAATGACGAATGTAGTGGAAGTGTTGAAGTGTCAAATTAGCGAAACGGTTAAAAAGTCACTGGCAAAATCCATGGAAAAGGGTGAATTGCCGGAGTTTGAAATAGGCGAAATAGTTATTGAAACTCCAAGGGAAAAAGAACACGGTGATTTTTCAACCAATATAGCAATGCAATCTGCAAAAACAGCAAAGAAAGCACCGAGACAGATTGCTGAAACAATAATCCGAAATATGGACCTTGAAGGTACATATATTGAAAAGGTTGAAACGGCAGGACCGGGTTTTATCAATTTTTATCTCAATAATTTATGGCTGTACGATACGTTAAAGACTATACAGACTTTGAAGGACAAGTACGGTGAGATAAACATAGGCAAGGGCAGGAAGGTTATGGTTGAGTTTGTCAGTGCCAACCCTACCGGACCTCTTCATATGGGAAATGCGAGGGGCGGTGCCTTGGGTGACTGTATAGCCAGTGTCTTGTCCAAAGCAGGATATGATGTTACAAGGGAGTACTACATAAATGATGCGGGAAACCAGATTGAAAAGTTCGGTATATCTTTGGAGGCTCGTTATATTCAGCTGTTAAAGGGTGAGGATGCGGTGGAATTTCCCGAAGACGGCTATCATGGCGAAGATATAATCGAACATATGAAGGATTATATTGCAATAAACGGGGACAAGCTCTTAAATGTTGACAGTGAGCAGAGAAGAAAGGAGCTTGTGGAATTTGCCCTTCCCCGGAATATTGAGCGGATAAGAGCCGGACTTGAGAGCTATGGAGTCAAGTTCGATGTATGGTTCTCCGAGCAGTCCCTTTATGACAGCGGCGAACTTCAGGAAACTATAGAACTCCTAAAAAATAACGGGTATACCTACGAAAAGGACGGGGCTATCTGGTTTAAAACCACTGAGTTCGGGTTGGAAAAGGACGAGGTAATTGTTAGAAATAACGGAATCCCCACATATTTTGCATCGGATATAGCCTATCACAGGAACAAGTTTTTAAAGCGTAAATTTGACTGGGTGATTAATTTGCTCGGTGCCGACCATCATGGCCATGTGGCCAGGATGAAGGCAGCGGTTGAAGCTATAGGGGTCAATCCGGACAAGCTTGATGTTGTGTTGTTCCAATTGGTGCATCTGTACAGAAACGGCGAAATTGCCAGAATGTCCAAGCGTACGGGAAAATCCATTTCACTGGTGGACCTTTTGGAGGAAGTTGGCCGGGATGCGGCAAGATTTTTCTTTAACACAAAGGCTTCGGGAAGTCATTTGGATTTTGACTTGGATCTCGCAGTTAAGGAATCTAATGAAAATCCGGTATATTATGTGCAGTATGCCCATGCAAGGATTTGCAGCATTTTGAGGATACTTGAGAAAGAGAATATTAAGCTTCCTAATGTCGATTCTGTTGATCTTTCAAAGCTTACGGCCAAAGAGGAAATTGAGCTTATGAAGAAACTGGCCGAATACCCGGAAGAAATAAGAACAGCTGCCGAAACTCTTGAACCGAGCCGACTGACAAGGTATGTGCTTGATGTCGCAAGTTTGTTCCACAGTTTTTATAACGCTTGCAGGGTAAAAGGCGAGGAAGAAAGTGTGATGAATGCAAGAATTGTTCTTGTGGACAGTACAAGGATGGTAATAAAAAATGTTTTGGATTTACTTAGCATAAGTGCACCGGAAAAGATGGAAAAAAAGCAGGAAAATTAAAAAAAGCTGTTGGAGTTCTAGGACTTCAACAGCTTTTTTAGGGGCTTTCGAAGGTCGTAAAAGCCTCAGAAATCGAAGGGGCGTAGATAGTCCCTTCGATTTTATATGTTTTAGTAGGAAAACATCATTCAAAGTTTCTTACCAACACTTCATCAATTTCGCCTCTTTTATCGGCCTTTGAATTTATTGCTCTTTTGGCTTTTACAATTTCAATTTTGTAGTCTTTATAAAGCTCCAATATAAAGTCTGTTGCAGAATTGGAGAGCAAAAAACTAATACCCTTTTTATTTAGCATGTCACAGGTTTGCTTTAATCTGATTTGCTCATTTCTGTCAAATCCGTTTTTATCGTATCCGGTGAAGCTTGATGTGTCGGAAACGGGATCATATGGAGGATCAAGGTACACAAAAGCCCCTTTTCTCGCTCCTTTTAGAACTTCAGCATAATCCTTGTTGTAAAAAGATATTTTTGCGGTATTGAAATATTGGTTTACCGCTCTAAGGGTTTCTTCATTAACAATATTCGGGTTTTTGTAATTTCCGAAGGGAGTGTTGAATTCTCCAGCACGGTTGACTCTAAAAAGCCCGTTATAGCATGTTTTGTTCAAATAAATAATTCTTGAAGCCCTTTCAACGGGAGATAACAAGTTGTATTTTTCCTTGTCCCTATCTAGTTCCCTTATACGATAAAAGTAATTCGAATCGTTTTTATGCTTCTTAAGATCTTCAATTAATTCATCCACATTGTCTTTGATAGTTTGATAAAGATTTATAAGCTCGCTGTTTATGTCATTTATAACAGCTTTCTCCGGTTGAAGTTCAAAGAAAACTGCACCGCCGCCAACAAAGGGCTCATAATAGGTAGTAAATTTTTGAGGCACATATTTTAAAATTTCATTTAATATTTGCCTCTTGCCACCCACCCATTTAACAACAGGAGAAACCGAATTGATTTTTTTCATGTGTAATTCCACCTGCTTTCCGAATATTAATGATATCATAACAATGTGAAAATTTATAGAGGATTTTTAATTATAGGCAAATGCATATATTTGGTATATAATTCTTAATATACAAAAAAATACAAATAACTTTTGAGGTGTTATTATGGTAGCAGAGCATGAATTTGAAAGTGAAATAAATAGATTGTTTGAACTGCAAAAGAAAAATGTTGTACGGCTCCGCACATCAAATATCAACGACAGGATAGCTAAACTGAATAAACTTAAGGAACATGTTTGGGCAAATAGGGAAAAGATACAAAAAGCCATATACAATGATCTGAGAAAGCCCCGGGAGGAGGTTCTGCTAACTGAAATATATCCTGTAATTTCAGAAATTAAGCATGTTATAAAAAATATAAAGAGATGGACCCGATTGAAAAAAGTTAGAACTCCCATATCTTTTTTCGGTGCTAAAAGCTACTATAGATTTGAGTCGAAAGGAGTGGTATTGATTATTTCGCCGTGGAACTATCCCTTTCAACTTTCAATAGGTCCATTGGTTGCGGCAATTGCGGCAGGAAATGCAGTAATACTGAAGCCCTCGGAAATAAGTTCAAATACATCAAACTATATTAAGGAATTGGTGGCAGAGATTTTTGATGAGAGCGAGGTTGCCGTTGTTGAAGGTGATGCAATAGTGGCTCAAAAATTGTTGGATAAAAACTTCAATCATATATTCTTTACAGGAAGCACAAAAGTTGCAAAATCGGTATTGCAGAAAGCTTCCTCTGTGTTGTCCTCGGTAACTCTTGAATTGGGAGGAAAAAGTCCGGTAATCATCGATGACAAATTTGATTTGGATGAGGCAGCCAAAAAAATTACCTGGGGTAAATATTTGAATGCAGGCCAAACATGCATAGCACCGGATTATGTCTTTATAAAAAAGGAGATTCGTGAGGAATTTGTTGAACGTATGAAACATTACATCAAAAAATATTATTATTCCGGAGATAATATAAGGTGTGCCGATTATTGCAGCATAATCAACAAACAACATTTTAACAGGTTGAAAAATGTATTTGACCTGACAGTGAAAGAGGGGGCGAAAGTTTACGAAGGAGGGCAGTTTATTGAAGAGGATTTATGTATATCCCCCACTGTTCTAATTGATGTGGGTAAGGACTTCCCTGTAATGGAGGAGGAAATTTTCGGACCCATTTTACCGGTTCTGACTTATGAAGATATAAACGATGTAATTGAGTATGTGAACTCAAAGCCCACCCCTTTAGTATTGTATGTTTTCAGCAGGAACAAAAAATTCTACACAAATATAATCAACAACATAATTTCGGGAGATTGTTTGATAAATGATGTAATAGCCCACTATGCCAATCACAATTTACCTTTTGGCGGGCATAACACCAGCGGAATAGGTAAGTCCCGCGGATATTACGGATTCAGAGAGTTTTCCCACCAGCGTTCAATTATGGTACAACCTAAGCGATCAATGATGCAGTTGCTTTACCCGCCATACAGCGAAAGAGTGAAAAGGCTCATTGAGTGGAGCACGAAAAATTTTTAAAGGATATTGTTATTTTGCTTACTTCTAATATTTACTGAAGTTTTTTGTATACAATTTTAATTTCATTTTTATGGTTTATTTTAAAAATAAAAGTTGCATAAACTTAAAGAATTATATAAACTTGAATACATGAGACGATAGAAATTAATAGTTTTTCTATTTATATTGATATATTCATTTTATCTATTATAATATTGTTATAGAATTAACATTGTTTCCAGAGAGTGCGATTGGGCACCGGCTTAAAAGCTAGCTTTGCCATTTAAGTGATCGAATAAAAAACTGTATCCCGAAGCTGGGAAATTTGATAAAGTAATGAGGAAAGACTGAATGTGATATTTCATCCAAAAAACTTAGGAGGAAGAACATGAAGATTAAATGGTTTGGACATTCTTGTTTTCTTATTACGTCGGATAACGGAACAAAAATAGTGACGGACCCCTTTGACAATACTGTCGGTTATAAAATTCCTGAAATTGAAACGGATATTGTCAGTACGAGCCATGACCATTTTGACCATAACAACGTAAACATTTTTGGCGGCAGTCCTGTACTTGTTAAAGGCTCGGGGAAAATTAACATAAAAGGTATTGAGATAACAGGAGTGGATACTTTTCACGACGATGACTGCGGTAAAAAGAGAGGGTTGAACACCGTATTCAAATTTGGTGTGGATGGATTAAATGTCTGCCACTTGGGTGATTTGGGCCATATTCTCACCGATGTGCAGTTAAAAGAGCTTGGTGAAGTGGATATTTTGCTGACACCGGTGGGAGGAGTATATACTGTTGACCATGTCGGTGCAAAGGCTGTTGTGGATATTTTAAAGCCTAAAGTCACAATTCCCATGCACTATAAGACGGAAGACTTGGCTTTTCCCCTTTCGGGAGTGGAAGAGTTCCTGGCATTGGTCGGAGAATATAAAAAAATTGATGGTTGTGAAGTTGAGATAAACAAAGAAAACATTAAAGATTTTCCCGAAGTAGTGGTTTTAAATTATAAGTAAACCGTAGGATAAAAATTTTTGGATAATGGTTTTAAATCCTGTATTTATGGGTATATGAATCAGGAAGTGGCAAAGTTCGATAGCAATAATTTTAGGCATTAATTTTATTATATATACTCTAATAAAGTAAAGGGGGAAAAAACTTTGAAAACAATGAAAACTATGGATGGTAATATGGCTGCGTCCCATGTTGCCTATGCTTTTACTGACGTTGCAGCTATCTATCCCATTACACCGTCTTCAAATATGGCTGAGAATGTCGATGTTTGGAGTGCCGGTGGAAGGAAAAACATTTTCGGTCAGCAGGTTAAGGTAGTAGAAATGCAGTCCGAAGCTGGTGCTGCTGGAACAGTTCACGGTTCTTTGGCTGCCGGTGCGTTGACAACAACTTTTACAGCATCCCAGGGACTTTTGCTAATGATACCTAACATGTATAAAATTTCCGGAGAACTTTTACCCGGTGTTTTTCATGTAAGTGCTCGTACAGTTGCTACTCATGCTCTTTCCATTTTTGGAGAGCATTCGGATGTTATGGCATGCCGTCAGACAGGTTTTGCAATGTTGGCATCAGCCAATCCCCAGGAAGTTATGGACTTAGGAGGAATTGCCCATTTAGCGGCAATAAAAGGACGAGTTCCATTCCTTCACTTCTTTGACGGTTTCAGAACATCCCATGAAATTCAGAAAATTGAAGTAATAGAGTACGAAGATTTTGCAAAACTTGTGGATTATGATGCAATCAAGGAGTTCAGACAAAGGGCATTGAATCCTGAACATCCTGTTACCAGAGGAACTGCACAGAATCCGGATATATTCTTCCAAGCCAGGGAAGCAGCGAATAAATTCTATAATGCTATTCCTGCAATAGTTGAAAACTATATGGAAGAAATATACAAGTTGACCGGAAGAAAGTACAATTTATTTGACTACTATGGTGCTCCCGATGCAGACAGAGTTATCATAGCAATGGGTTCAGTCTGCGATACTATCGAAGAAACCATAGATTACCTGATGAGTAAAGGTGAAAAGGTTGGAGTTGTTAAAGTTCGTCTCTACAGACCTTTCTCCATTGAACATTTCTTGAAAGCAGTACCTAATACAGCGAAGAAGATTGCTGTTTTGGATAGGACAAAGGAGCCCGGTGCTGCAGGAGAACCTTTATATGAAGATGTTCGCACAGCATTCTATGACAAAGAAGTAAGACCTGTCATTGTCGGCGGAAGATACGGTTTGGGTATGAAAGACACAACTCCGGAGCAGATAATCGCTGTGTTTGAAAACCTTAACAGCAGTGAGCCTAAAAATCACTTTACAGTGGGAATAAATGACGATGTTACATTTACTTCCTTGAAGGTGGGCGAAGCTGTAGATATAGTACCTAAGGGAACTGTAAGCTGTAAGTTCTGGGGCTTGGGTTCCGACGGAACAGTAGGTGCAAACAAAAACTCCATTAAGATAATCGGTGACCATACTGATAAGTATGTTCAAGGATATTTCTCCTATGACTCGAAGAAATCCGGTGGTGTTACAATATCCCATTTGAGATTCGGAGACAAGCCGATTAGATCCTCTTATCTGATTAAAATGGCGGATTTTGTTGCATGCCATAATCCTTCTTATATTGGAAAATACGATATTGTAAGCGATTTGAAAGAAAACGGTACCTTCCTTCTAAACTGCAGTTGGAAAGGCAAAGAACTTGAAGAGAAACTTCCGGCTGAAGTTAAAGCATATATTGCTAAAAACAAAATTAACATGTATACAATAGACGCGTTTGATATAGCCGGAAAGATTGGTCTTGGCGGAAGAATCAATCTTATAATGCAGGCTGCATTCTTTAAATTGACCAACATCATTCCTATAGAAGATGCAGTAAAATATATGAAAGATGCTGCATTAAAGAGTTACGGCAAAAAGGGCGATAAAGTTGTAAGCATGAACTATGAGGCAATAGATGAAGGTATCAGATCTTTGGTTAAGGTTGAAGTTCCTGAATCCTGGAAAGATGCAAAACCGGAAGCTGAAGCTAAAAAAGCTGATGTTCCTGCCTTTATTAAAAATATAGTTGAGCCTATAAACAAATTGGAGGGAGACAAACTTCCTGTCAGTGCTTTTGCAGGAATTGAAGACGGAACCTTTGAAATGGGAACTTCCGCTTATGAAAAGAGAGCTATTGCAGTTAATGTTCCTCAGTGGATTCCGGAAAATTGTATACAATGCAATCAGTGTTCTTATGTATGTCCGCATGCGGCAATAAGACCGTTTGTATTGGATGAGAACGAGCAGAAAAATGCTCCTGAAAGATTTGTTACACTTAAGGCTATAGGTAAGGAATTGGCAGGGTATACTTTCCGAATTCAGGTAAGTCCTATGGATTGTACAGGTTGTGGAAACTGTGCCCAAGTTTGTCCTTCAAAGGTTAAGGCATTGGAAATGAAGCCTATTGAAACTCAAATGAACCAGGCAGATTTGTGGGATTTTGCCATGACTTTGACTCCTAAGACCGAATTGTTGAGAGCTGACACAGTAAAAGGAAGTCAATTGCAGCAGCCGTTGTTGGAATTCTCCGGTGCTTGTGCAGGATGTGGAGAAACTCCTTATGCCAAATTGATAACACAATTGTTCGGTGACAGAATGATGATAGCTAATGCTACAGGATGTTCTTCCATCTGGGGTGCAAGTGCTCCTGCAACACCGTATACCGTTGACAGAAACGGCCGCGGTCCGGCATGGGCAAATTCACTCTTTGAGGACAATGCTGAGTTTGGATACGGAATGTATCTTGGAGTTAAACAAATTCGCGATAAAATTGCTCAATTGGCAACAGAAGCTTTAGAACTCAATATATCCGACGATATTAAGAGCCTGCTTAAGGAATGGCTTGATAATAAGAATAACGGTAAAGAAACCAGAGTTATCGCCGATAAACTCATTCCTGCCCTTGAAAAATATCAGGCTCAGGATGACAAGGCAAAAGAAGTGTTAAACGGAATTTATGAAAGGAAAGATTTCCTTGTTAAGAGATCCCAGTGGATATTCGGTGGTGACGGATGGGCATACGACATCGGTTTCGGAGGTTTGGACCATGTTTTAGCTTCCGGTGAGGATGTAAATATTCTTGTATTTGACACTGAAGTGTACTCCAATACCGGTGGACAGTCTTCTAAAGCTACACCTACCGCGGCTATTGCTCAATTTGCTGCAAGCGGTAAGAGGACAAGGAAAAAGGATTTGGGTCGTATTGCTATGTCCTACGGTTATGTTTATGTCGCACAGGTGGCAATGGGAGCAAACCAGAACCAGTTGATCAAAGCTCTGATAGAAGCGGAAGCTTATCCAGGACCATCCTTGATAATTGCCTATGCACCATGTATCAACCATGGATTGAAATTGGGTATGGGCTGCACACAACTTGAATCCAAGTTGGCTGTTGAAGCAGGATACTGGCATTTGTACCGCTATAATCCTCTGTTGAAGGAAGAGGGCAAGAATCCGTTCATATTGGATTCGAAAGCACCTACAGGTTCCTTCAGGGAATTCTTGCTGGGTGAAGTAAGATATGCTTCTTTGGCAAAATTACAGCCCGATAAAGCGGAAGAATTGTTTGCTCAGGCTGAAGAAGAGGCAAAAGAAAAATATCAGATTTATGAAAATATGGCAAAAGGATTAAATTAACCATATTATACAGCGAAATAGATTTAAATATTGTATTGTTTGGATTATTTTTAGAAGCTGCCAAGAAATTGGCAGTTTCTTTTTTTGTATTTATGAATACCACCTGCTATGCAGGTGGTTCAAAAAGCTTATAGCTATGAGTAGATAAAAATACCTCCATTTGCTAAAATAGAGCAGGTTTGGCCAACCGCATAAAAAGCAA
>Ga0134093_1002199_pt1 | contig 16225 bp, 8 predicted proteins | sample 4_1taG_FD_94452 | JGI IMG/M metagenome (GOLD analysis project Ga0134093, IMG submission 94452) | Switchgrass degrading microbial communities from high solid loading bioreactors in New Hampshire, USA - 4_13_20_68_A1 metaG | ecosystem: Engineered > Bioreactor > Semi-continuous > Anaerobic >...
CCTCTTTCAAAACCGATCCTGGCAGTAATTGCCCTGTATTATTCCGTAGGTCACTGGAACGCATATTTTGACGCATTTATATATCTATCCAATGAAAAGCTTTTCCCGCTCCAGATAATCCTGCGTGAAATCCTGGTGCTCAACCAGATCGAGCAAGCAACAATCATGGATCCTCAAATAATGCAGGCACGCCAGGGGATGTCAGACCTTCTGAAGTACTCGCTTATAGTTGTATCAAGCGCTCCATTTATGTTTATTTACCCATTTGTTTCCAAGCACTTCGTAAAAGGTGCTTTGACAGGTGCTATCAAAGGATAAGGTTACTGCAACGTATATGTCCAATGTATAGCTATAAATAAGCCTCTTATGTTAAGAAGGCATATTTATAAAAAAAAACAGAAGGAGGTAATAAATATTATGAAAAGGCTTGCTGTGCTTCTGCTTTCGATTCTGTTAGTTGTAAGCCTCATGGCCGGATGTGCCGGCAAGAAGGATACTGCCGGTGATACTTCCACAGGAACAGGTACAACAACTACAACACCCAGCACATCGGGTGGCAAAACCACAACTACAAGCGGAGATGATATAGTAGTCTCCGAAAAAGGTGTATTGCCTATTGTAAACAAGAAAATTGACATCACCGTTTTTACTGCCGATAACCCGTCTGTAGAGAATTTTGAAACCAACAAACTGACATTATTCCTGGAAGAACAGACAAACATTCATGTCATCTGGCAGCTTGTAGCTGCAAAGGATAGGGACCAGAAATTAAACCTCATGTTGGCAAGCAGCGAAAAACTCCCTGACGTAATCATGGGTGGCATGGACAACGCAGTTCTCGTTGAATACGCAAGCCAGGGTTCTTTCATTCCTCTTAATGACCTGATTGAGAAGCACTCCGTATATCTTGTCCAGTTGTTTGCCGAATATGACGGATTGGAGAATATGATAACCGCGCCTGATGGAAATATCTATTCTCTGCCTAATATAACCATGTCCATACCCAACTCATATCCACGCAGGATGTGGATAAACAAGGTATGGCTGGATACACTGGGACTTGATATGCCTGAAACTACCGAGGAGTTCAAGGAAGTTCTTAGGGCATTCAAGTACCAGGATCCGAACGGAAATGGCAAACAGGATGAAATTCCAATGATGGGCGCTACCAACGGATGGCATACAACATTTGACCGCTTCTTGATGAACTCCTTTATTAAGTACAATGAAAGCTTTCCTTACAATCTTGATAACGGCAAAGTAACCGCTGTATATGACAAGGAAGAATACCGTGAAGGACTCCGTTACCTCAAGTCCCTGGTTGATGAAGGTTTGTATGATCCTGTAAGCTTCACCCAGGACGCAGACCAGTTAAGACAGATCTTCGAGAACGAAGAGATTCATATTGTAGGTTGTATCCCCGGTGGTATGCCGACAGCAAATATGGCCGGCGACCGTTATAAGCAGCTGACTGCAGTTCCGCCGCTGGAAGGACCGAATGGTGTACGCTGGGCTAATCATGAACCCTGGAACTACATCCTGTACCAGAACGTAATGGTAATTACCAAGGACTGCCAGTATCCTGATGCAGTGTTCAAGTGGGGCGATTACCAGTATGACACTGACGTTTCCATGCGTGCACGTCTTGGTGAACCGGGTGTTGACTGGGTAGAAGCCGCTCCGGGCACCGTAGACCTGGAAGGCAATCCCGCCCTGTTCAGACCTATACTGCTGTGGGGTCCTGTACAGAATTCCCACTGGTATCAACGTCATCCTTCTCATGAGAACTTTGCTGACAAGGGCGAGCGTTCTGATGATCCGTATGAACTCCAGAGGCTGCTGTGGGAAGCTACCTTCAACTGCTACAAGCCATACACGCCTCCGATGGATATGTACGTACCCGACAAGATGCTCTACTCTGCTGAAGACAGCAAACGTATGAACGAGATTAACTCCGTGCTCAGAACCTATGTCAATGAGTGCAGAGACAAGTTCATAACCGGTGTAATGGATCTTGACAAGGATTGGGATACTTACCTCAACGAATTGAAGAAGATCGGTTATGAAGAATATATCGAAATCATCCAGAGAAGATACGAGCAGTTTTTGGCTGACTAATATAAATCAGGTATAAATACAAAGCCCTCTTTAAGGGGGCTTTGTATTTATTGGGGCAAACAGAAAATATTTAATAAACAATAAACTATGGGTATTTCATATTGATAGGTATTTTTGAAAAGGTATTTCAAACAATAAGAATTGTGAAAATTTAGGTATTTCATATCAATAAAAGGGAGCATAATTCATATGCTCCCTTTATTGATATATTTTTATGTTGGCATAACCTTTTTAAGCCTTTTTCCTGGGGTCGATGGATATCTTGCCCTTCATGTTGAGCAAATCAGCAAATGGTCCGGGGTAGCATTCACCGTCATGTTTATTGCCGAAGAAATCCATGTTGACGTGCTTGTAGCAGGGAACTTTTACGACGTCTTTTTTAAAGTTGACGCTGATGGTCAGTTCCTCCGTGTCAAGCTCAATGTCGGCATCGGAATAGTTACCATTTATCTCCCAGTTGAAATATCTCCTTACAGATGGCAGGTCCAGTGCCATAACAGGGTCAGGATTCAGTATCTTGATAAATCCCCACGGTACCTGGATATACAGGTTTCCGTCGGCATAGTTGTGTACATTGTCAAAATCAATGGCTGATTGCCTGCACTTGTAGAAAATGTTGTTCAGTATCCTGAAATCCCTTTCTGTACTGCCTCTGCCGTCAATCATCCTTAAGGGTATGGTATATGAATGGAAACCTGCCTGGGTCGTCTGCATAATGAGATTGTTTACAATGGTGACATCATCGCTTCCCAGGGAATAGATGCCATTGCCTTCCTCGCCTCTCTTATCCATGGTCTGCCAGTTGTTCTCCCTGAGGTCCTTATGGGTGTACAGCAAGGCTCCCACGTCACAGATAATATTGTTGTCCACCAGGTTGTGGAAGCGTGTTCCTTCAAATATAATGGCGCCGCGCAGTGTATCAGGCATATCAACAAAGACGTTACAGGTTATCCTGCAGTTTGAATTGCTGCAGTCAAGCCACAGCCCATCACACATCTCCATTTTCCTTACCACGTTTCTCCGGAACATCATGTTTTTGGCTTCGTGAACCTTTACCCCGGCAGACTCCCAGGAATAGTACACCCTCTGCCATCCGATATTTTCAATAAGGTTATCCTCAATAAGCATGTTTTCGCTCTTAATGGCTGCAATACCGCAAACCCCGCAGTCGCTTATTACATTTCTCCTTATGATATGATGGCTGAAATCAGGAGGCGGAGGACACGCGTTCCAGCATTCATTGCCTGCGTCAATACCCACGGAATTGGCATGGCGGATAATATTATCCTCGATAATCCAGTGATGGCCCCTGTAAGTTGACAGCAATCCTTTCTGAGGCACCGGGTTTCCGTTTCCGGCAAATTCCAGGGTAAGCCCCTTAACCCTTATGTATCCCAGGTATGGTTTTTCAGGAACAAATACCTGTTCCTTGGTGGTAATTTCCACCACATGGTCTGCAGGGTTGCCGTCGTCTTCAAGCCTTATGTGAAGGCACAGACCGTCTTCTTCAACCCAGAAAGCTCCTTTATTAAGTCCAAGCTCCCTGTAAGTTCTCACCTGCTTAAGCCTCTTGCCATCAACATACACCATGCCTCTCCTGTAGGACAGTATCGGGTTCATGGTTCTTTCGTCAAAATACAGACAGCTGATGTCGTATATGGCAGTTGCAACGGCAAAGGGATTATAGCCGTTAAACAGGCTGGGATCCAACTTTTGCATCCAGACCTTTGGATCTCCATCGGGCTTTTGCCTAAAAAAGCGCAAAGACCATCCCTTTGACTCTTCCCATTTGCTGCTGTCCAGAATGGCTGATCCCTTTATTACAACCTTTTCTCCCTCCGCAGCTTCATAACTTATCATTTTTTCCGGGCTTGTGCCGCCATATCGGGGACGGACACATTCATAGTATACTCCCTCACGTATTACAACCCTTTCACCGGGCTGCAATTTGGACGCAGCTTTTCCTATTGTTTTAAAAGGCCTTTCCAATGTGCCCGGCCCGTCATCGTCCGCATTTTCATTTTTATTGTCTACATAATAGGTCTTGGTAAAGGTAAGAGGTTTCTCCCAGGAAACAAACTCGGTGCCGTCTGCCAGCTGGTTAATGGAGTTTATTTCAAAACCCATATATTCATCTCCTTTTTTTGATATTAGTCAAGTTTTCTGGGGTCAATGTTGAATACGAATTTCTTACCGGCCTTAATACCCGGGAATGGGCCAGCGATACGTTTTCTTTCCACCTTATTGCCGAAATAGTCGGTGCATACCTTTTCATCGGCTTCAATTTCCGGCAGGTCTTCTTTCAGTATTACCTCCATAGTCAGGTCATCGCTGTTAATGTTAATTTCCGCGTTAAAGGTACAGCCATTCAGGTCAAATCCGCAAAATTCCTGCCAAGTTTCAAGGTCCAGGCACATTTCAGGTTCAGGATACATAACCCTAAGATACCCTGGCGGCATCTTGCCGTAAGCATTTCCGTCAAGCTTATTGTGCTGATTGGGCAGGATAATGGCAGCTTCACCGCAGTCATAGAATATGTTATTGAAGAATTTGTTGTCTCTTGAAGTACCGCCGCGTTTAGGCATTAACCTGAAGGCCACCACTTTTGCAAAGAAACCGGATTTCCTGCATTTACCAATAAGGTTATTCACTATTCTCAGCCTGTCAGTGCCTTCCAGGTAAATTCCATAACCGTTGACATACGGCAGTTCGGTACTTTTATACCATCCGGATGATCCTGGCTCTTCGGGCACTTTGCTCCTGTCATACCTTCCTTCCACATTCCAAATAATGTTATTGTCAATCAGGTTTTCCACATCACGTGTACATTCAATGAAAATGTGCTCCCTGGAATCAATGCCATCGACAAATACATTCGATGTAATTCTGTTATTGTCATTTCCTACGTCAAGCCATAACGCGTCGCATCCGTAACATTTCCTGAACACATTTCTGCGGATAAGGCAATTTTTTGCATGATGGAACTTAATACCGCCCGCTTCCCAGGAAAGTTCCATGCGCTGCCAGCCTGTGCCTTCTATCAGGTTATCCTCTATAAGTACGTTACGTACTCCCAATCCTGCAATACCACATACGCCGACATCTCTGATTATATTGCGCCTTATAATGGTGTAACCGACAATCTGTCCTTCAATGGGTGTACGATGCCAGCATTCATTGCCGCAGTCAATGCCTACGGCGTTTGACCAGTCTATTACACAGTCTTCAATAATCCAGTGATGTCCTCTGTAGCAGGAAATTGCTCCTCTCTGGGGAACAGGAGCTCCCGTGGCGGCATGGGCCATGGTTAGGCCTTTTACGCGTATATAGGACAGGAACGGTTTTTTAGGAGCAAAACACTGTTCACGGCTGGTCAATTCAATGGTATGGTTTCTCGGATCATCGTCATTGGGAAGGCGGATGTGCACCTTTTGTCCGTTGGCTTCAACCCAGTAAGTATTGTCAGACATACCGAGCATATAATATAACGGCACTTGTTTCATGGGTTTTCCGTCAACAAAAACCATACCTCTGCGGTTCAAATACGGAGTCATGTCTGTTTTACCATATTCGATGAATAACCTGTCATGGAGTATGTTTACGGCACAGAACGGATTATATCCCTTGAAATCTTCAGGATTCAGTTCAATTTCCCAGATTCTTATATTTTCTGGGATAGGTTCATTGAAACGGAACCTGCGGAGATTCCAGCCTTCGCTGGGCTTAAAGTCCTTTACTTCAACAGAGGCCTTGATTATTACTTCCTCACCATTATATGCCTCGTAACTGATCATTTTTTCCGGGCTTTCGCCGCCCATGGCCGGCTGTACAGTTTCACGGTAAACTCCGCCGTGTATAAGCACCCTGGTACCAGGTGTCGCAACTTGTGCGGCTGCATTAATGGTTTTGAAAGGCCTGTCCTCAGAACCGTCGTTGTCGTCCGAAGCATTGGGGTGATTGCAGTCTACATGCAAAACCCTGTCATACTTCGCATCTACTTCCCAACTTTCAAATATATCCCCACTGGGAAGTACCGCCGTAAAGTCATCAGTTTTTCTCATAAGTTTTCACACTCCTGTTATTTTGCATATTTTTGAAATTAGGAAATGTACTTGAGATGCTAAAACTTCATAACAACAGATAAAAACCTGTTGTAACCTTATGAAACGGCAAAGGTTCATATAAGTCCTTACAAGAAGCATGTAAATGTTAAGCGGACATTCCGGTAAATCTTATGCAAGTTACCTTAAGTTGCTATTTACTGCTAATATTATACTATACATTGAGTTTAAACTCTATTACATAAATTATTAAGAAAAGGCAGGAGTGTGGGGTGCACACTCCTCAAACCTGTAACGAATACCGGCCTATTCAAGGCAACCGTTCACAACAGCTCTTACACGGAGGTGATGGTATTCTTCCATGTTGGGATCCATCTGATGCATATAAACAAAGGACAAACCTTCTGAAGGATCAATGGATACATAGGTACCAGCAGCTCCGGTCCAGCCGAATTCGCCCACGGAACCATTGGAATGACCTTCGGCCAGGCTCATCAGTGTTCTTACACCAAGGCCATAACCATAACCTGCCAGATAAGAATTTCTGAAATCCTTTAACTGTTCATCGTTTAAATGATTGGCTCTCATTAAGTCAATGGTCTTTCTCCCGATGATTCTCTGTCCATTGTAAACACCGCCATTTGCCAGCATCTGTGAGAATATCAGGTAGTCTCTCACAGTTGAGTAAAGGCCTGCACCTCCGGATTCATAAATGGCATCGGGTTGATGATATACGTCCAGGAAGCCTTGTATCCTTGTCATGGTTCCGTCTTCACTTCTCCTGTAATGGTTAGCCATCCTGGATTCAATGTCGCCGCGGAAACGGTATCCTGTATCTTTCATGCCCAGAGGCTCAAAGATTTCTTCCTGCAGGAACTGTCCAACAGTTTTGCCGGAAATAAGCTGGATCAAACCGGCGACAATATCATGGCCATATCCGTACAGCCAATGGGTACCCGGCTCAAAAGCGACAGGTACACTGCCCATGGCGCGCACTTCGGTCACAATATCATATTTCCCATACTTCTTAACAAGTTCTTCCCTTACTCTTGCCATTTCTCTCGCCGTATAGGAATTACCGAAGGGATATGGCAAACCAACGGCCATCATAAAGGCATGTTTAATCAACATAGGATTTTTTGCCTTTCTTATTTCAACATTGCCGTTTGGTTTGGTAATGACAACGTGGGTGTCCTTATATTCAGGAAAATATTCATACAATGGCTCATTGAGCAGAAATTTTCCTCTCTCAAAGAGCATAAGGGCAGCTGTGCAAATAACCACTTTTGTCATGGAAAAAAGACGAAAAACCGTGCTTTCGGTAACAGGCCGCTTCTCTTCAAGATCGGCATAACCGAAATATCCTTCATACAAAATTTTCCCGTTTTTGGCCACTGCGCAGCCACAGCCTGCCGGGCCGTTTTTCACAAATTGCTCCAGCAATCTGGAAAGGTCATCAAATGTAGCCATACTCTCAACTCCTTATCCTTTAAATACCATTACAGAATTCCAGGCTTTACATTAAGCTTTCGCTCAATGTAAAGCCTTTTTTCATTGATAAAACAGTTATTGTAAGCAGTTATTTCTTAAGACGGATGACGTTCCACGAAAGCTTCTTTGTAACGGCACAAACTTTCCCGTCCTCCATCTTTGTATCAGGATTTATTAACGGTATAATAGCATTGGGATTTTCATAAGTATTTCCCTTATCCAAATCATCAGTATACATCTCAATATGCTCGACTAACTTATACCCTTCAAATCCTCTGACATCGAGACTTACTTCAATGTCATCCTCAGCAGCGCGGTTGATCATAAAGATAACCAGTTCATCCTTGTCCTCATGATGAACAGCTGCAGCTTCTATTGCCTGTACATTCTCGTATGCACGGCACTGGCACGAAGCTGTAAGGGCAAATTGCTGGGTATTAAATGTAGGACCGTCCACTACGGGCAGGATTGACATACCTTCACGGGCCCACTTGTTCATCTGGTAATATGGGTAGTATGCCGCATTCTTCCATACATGCTGTCCGTCAAAGGCAATGGCGCCACGAAGTCCTCCTGTCATACATGCTATCTTGACACGGTCGGCATGACGGATGAATGTGAGAATAATGGAAGACAGGCTAAGAGCGCTCAGCATCTGAGATGACCTGAAAGGCATTCTTCTTTCAACATAGTTTTCAGGATCATGCCTTATAAAGATGTTTTCTTCCCTTGGACGGAACTGGGAATAATCCTTGGTAACGTCCTGCCATCCTCTGCGGCCGAACAGCACCTCTCCCTGCCTGCCGAAATGGGCACCGTATTCATCAAAGGATATGTACATTTTCCTGGGGGTCCTGATCTTCGCCTGCAGGTAATCACATGTGGCTATGGTTGTCTTGATGAAATCCTCGAATACAGATGAGGCATTCAGGTAATTGGCAATATCACCTTCAGGAGCCGTGTGGTAATGGTGAATGGAAACATAGTCAACAAAATCATAACATTGCTCAAGGGCTGCCATCTCCCATTCCGGGAAATGCCTGTGATGGTCTGAGGTGCCGCAAAAAACGGTTTCAGCCTTATTGTCAATCCATTTGATAATCTTTGATACTTCCAGGGTACGAATTCCAAAACCCACAGGATCTTTTTCCCATGAGCCTATCTGCCAGTGGCCGTCCATTTCATTTCCAAGATACCATGTCCTGATAGGGAACGGTTCAGGATGGCCATACTGCTTTCTCAAATCCGACCAATAGGTTCCCCCGCTATGCCTTGTGTATTCCACCAGGTGCATGATGCCACGCATGTCCTCTGTACCCATGTTAATGGTGTACATGGGATCCGTATTGGCCCGCATGGCCCATTCAATGTATTCATCATGTCCCACTATATTGGGTTCAATCTGGAACCACGCCAGGTCAAGCTGAGCTTTCCTGTTTTCCCGCGGGCCTATGGACTGTTTCCAGTCCCATCCCGAAACGAAGTTACCGCCGGGAAACCGGAGAGCCGGGAGGTCAAATTCACGGACTGCATTCAGAATATCCTGCCTGAAGCCCAAATCATCTGCAGTAGGATGCTTGGGATTGTATATGCCCCCATACACCGTATTGCCAATGGGTTCAAGAAATGCGCCAAACAACCGCTTCTCCACTTTGCCTATCTTGTAATCAGGATGCACGGTTACTTTTGCCTTCTTTAACATATTATCACTCTCCATGTTTTATTCAGTGGTTTTGATATGCCAAGAAGTAATGGTTAATTAACTGCAAATTCTGTGAAAGTTTTATTTTTTCTTAAAATACTGCCTTACCAGGAATTTCATAATCTCACTGGGTTCTTCCCTGACAAATTGGGGTTTATCCCTGAATGCCATTCCATATGGCTCTTCCGGAGTATACGGATACCAATGGGGCATTTCTTCGCCTGTGGAATCGACCCCGTTCGGATCACCGGACCTTATGAAGTTGGCCCAGTAATTGCACATCTGCCGTGCAAGGTCGTAATGTTTGCCTACAAAAGGCCTCCAGCACTTGGCAAGAGTTTCAAAGAAGAACCAGAGGTCCACGGAGTGGAATGTGCCTGGGTTATCCCATCCAGGGATTTCTGCATCAAAATTATAATAGTAGAGAGGTGTATTTGCCCCTGTATCGGCATTGGCCTGGCCCACAACACGGATTGCATATTCTATGCTGTTGACGGAGGCCTTTTTCAGAATTTCATCCAGGTTACCGGATTCATAGCCGCACAATGACAGGAATTCGCCCGCATCTCCACCGTATAATTCTTCTGCCAGGGCTTTAAATTCGTCAAGAGTCTTTACCTGGGGAACAGCGAAAAATTCCGAAGAGGTATGTCCAAACAAAATCGGCACATTCAGCCGCTTGTTTTCAACAACACGTTTAAAGGCGTCGCCTACGCAAAAGGCATTATCCTGGACAGTGCCCCAAAATCCTTTATATTCCAGTGCCTTGTCCCTGAGATAGAAAGCGTCAAGTTTACGCGCCTCTGCAAGGGAAGATACACCTAAAAATTCGAAAAATTTAACACCTTCCTGTTCAGCTTCCTCAAGAGTACGGCGGTATCCGGGAAAACGTCCTCCTGGGTATACCCTGCTGGCTATACCACTTTGTATGATTGCCCTTTGGAACAGTCCTTCTTCATTCTGGGGTGAAGTAAGCTGGCTCATGACACTTCCGCCACCCGCAGACTGGCCACCTATGGTGATATTGTCGGGATCTCCTCCGAAAGCTGCAATATTGCGCTTAACCCAACGGATACCAAACTGCTGGTCCAGATTGCCAAAGTTTGCCGGGGCGTCGGGTGATTCTGCAGTGATTTCAGGATGGCACAGGAAACCAAAGACATTCAGACGGTAATTGACCGTGACCACCACTATACCCCTGCGGGCAATACGCTCCCCATCAAATTCCATTTCCGCAGTATGCCCCACCTGGAGCCCTCCACCGAAAAACCACACAAATACAGGCAGTTTTTCATCAGGACTTTTTGCCGGGGTCCAGACGTTTAAATAGAGGCAGTCCTCGCTCATTGGAATTTCCGGATCAACCATCCATTCCCTTGTGTAGATGTCATTTTTGTTCAGACCAGGAGTTGCCTGCATGGAAATAGGTGCAAAAGCGTAAGCCTTGTAAACACCGTCCCAGTTTTTGGCAGGCTGCGGCGCACGCCAGCGGTTTTCCCCTACCGGAGGAGCTGCAAAGGGAATTCCTTTAAAACTTGTTATACGGGGGTCAGCTGCCGGCAGACCTTCAACGATGCCATTCTCAATTTTTACCCTTCTTAGCATTTATTCCTCTCCTTTCAATAATTGATATTTATGAACTAATAACTACTGAACTATAATGATGCTGTATCCAGGCCTTACATGTTAACCATAAAATGCTCTCAATTACTGAATGTCGCCAATATATAATTTTTGGGTGTCGTACCAAACTTGGATTTAAAGCAACGGTAAAATGTACTTGCATTCACCATGCCTACTTTGTTCATAACGGAATTAATGCTTTCACCTGTTGTTTTAAGGAGTTCTGCCGCTTTGCTTAACCTGTAGTCTGTAATATAGTCGGAAATGGAAATGCCGCAGGAATTTTTGAAAATGCAGTTCAGATAATTGGGCGAAATCCTGATCCTGCCGGCAATAACAGCCAGGTTTAGATTCGGATCAGTATACTCATTGCACACAATATTCTTCACGATTTTGACCATTTCCGAATGCTTTTGAATCGTATTCTCCTTATCACAACAATTCCTGACCAATTCTTTAAGGACCTGCAATAAATCGTCTATGGTCTGGTAATCTACCGGGTTTATATCATAAATGCCGATATAGTCATCGCTGAAATTTACCTTGTTAATCTCGTTAACCGTGGTACGAATCGTGTTACAGAGGTGTACCAGGGAAATTACAATATTGTTATAGCTCATTTTCTTAAACCCTGCAGTAATTTTGTCCATATAATATACTACTTTCGGAAAATCCTGCCTCTTAATGGCCGAAACCAGTTTTTGCTCATCAGCAAACGGATAGTTAAGGGATGTGTTCTTTAAATTGTCTTCCACCAGTTCATTGGTTATTATCGCATCATCACCATAAATGAAGCTGTAATTGAGATATTTTCTTAACATAAAATAGGCATCTGACAATTTATTTACGGAATTTACAGGATCACTTATAGCTGCTGCAAAAGAAACAGTATATTTATTATACACTTCATCCTGCACTTTTTTCACTACTTTGTATAAATTTTCCTTGTGTTTGCTTACATTACTCGTATCTCCTGTGTTTATAATGGCAACAATACTGCTTTTTTCAAGATCAATTACGTCATTCACATAATAAAGGCTTAAATTCTTGATGAGAGAATCTTTAAGCCAAGTGCCCAATTCTTGAGGAACATTGCCTTCAGTGAATTTCGAATTTAATTTTACTATTATAAGCATAAACGTACTGTTCATATTTACGTTGAATAATCCGGAATTGCTGATATCCTTGATTTCACTTTCCGTAACCGTACTGCTGTTTACGAGCAATTGGGTCAGGTAATATTTATACTTGATGTTTTCAGCTGAATTTATTTCCCTCCTGAGCAGAGAAATCTCATCGGCACTGTGAATGTAATAATTTTCCAGGAACAGAAGTTCATCAAAATGTCCATGGCTTTCATTTTCATATCCAAAATAGCTTCTGACTGTCTTAACCAGTGCGCCAAAAGGCTTATATATATACCGGGACATTAAAAGTGATAAAAATAGGGCAATTAAAACAATAAAGGCCATTATGATAATAACGGTAGTCTTAATCTGATTTACACTCGCGTACACGCTCTCATATGTTTGAACCTTATATATAATAAAACCCTCATTTTCCAAGTAAATATATGAAAGAAGGTTTTTTACACCATTGAGGTTACAAGGAATTATATCAAAAGTAATATCATCTTTTATGTTACGTACGATATTTCTGAAATATAAGTTAGTTAAATCAATAAAGTATTGATAAGAAAAGTCATAGTCCACATTTACAAATTCACGGTTAGAAGCCATCAGAAAATAGCGGACATCTTTTGCAGGATTTAACTTGTAAAAGTTATCTAAAAACCATTGAGGATAAATATTTAATATTACAGCATTACGAAGAGAACCACTGGCATCGGTATCATACATAAAATAAGAAAAAACGTCGACATATTCTATGTTATCAGGGTTATTGGTTTTTATTTTTCGCAATATAGGCGTTAGCTGGGGAACCTGGTTATAACAATGTATAGTTTTGAATAAGTACAAGTCTATTACTTTTGATACTCTGTTATCAGTGATTGAATATACTTTTTTCCCATAATCTGTATAAATATAAACCGAGTGAATATAAGGCGCAAATATCTTCATATATGACGAAATATCACTAAATTTTAGGTTTACTGTCTTTAAATCCGAATTTTCCGGTTGGCTATACATGATATCCCTGATATTGTGATCCTCATAAAGCTGCTTTAAAAGGTTGTTTATAAGGTTATTCGTATTCTCAAAATTCTTTTCTATTTGCATCAGCATTTCCATATCAGTTTCATACTTGCTCTTTGAAACATTATTTTCAATATAAAAATAGAAAACAAGTCCGGATATTATCACAAGGAAAACCAATGCGGAAATTGTCAGATAAAAAATCCTTTTAAAATAACTGTGACCTAACCATTTCCTAAGCCATTGAACCTTTTTCATAAAAGCCTCCGGAAAGGATTGTTTTTAAATACCTGCCAACTACTTTATTTAAGGTTGAAGTGACTACCGCGGTGTGATGACTTGTACATACATGTTAATTCAATTATACCGCATTCAAGTATAGCATGCAATTTAAATAAAAATTAACTAAAACGATTTATTATTATATATGCCAAAATTTACGATGATATTAAATTTAATCAAACAATCCTTTCCGTTACAATTCCTTACATCAATTTTATTATTGGTATTTTGTAATCAATACCCGAATTGGAATACATGCCTATTATTTTGCAAAATAATCATATATGCGGTTTCTTTTAGTTCTCTCCTCCCAGCTCAGTTTTTCTGCCTCAGAAATTTCGTAAACTCCAAAAGTATCAACAAGTCTTGATGTTGGTTCAATCTCCACAAATGTGCACCATGGCAGCCAATGATAATGGCTCTGCAGCGTCTGGCTGGTAAAATTACCGCTTTCATGGCCCAGACCCGGCATAATATACCCAATGCTGCCGTCTACGTCGTTGGACTGACGCGTGTTTTTATAAATAAACTCGGCAAAATCAAGATAATGCTTGTCATTTGTTATCAGGTACAGCCTGTAATAAACGTATGCACAGGCTGCCATATATACATCTGCTCCACCGCCTATTGTAATAATGCTTTGACCACTGATAGAATACTTGTTGAAGGGATGCTTGGGCCAAAGTGTCCGCACTGGGAACTTCCACGCATATGTCCACGTTTCTGTATAGTCGGCTGCTCCTACGGCAGCTTCAAGCCACTTGCCATCACCGGTAAGGTCGTAAAGGGCAAGAAATCCGAATAATGCATAAATACCTGCCTCTTTATCCTGGATGTCCATGTTGTCACAGGTTCCTCCACGGTATTCCAGGTTCAGGTAAGCATTGTCATAGGACCATTCACCGGCTTTTATAGCTGAGTCTTTATATTTTTCTTCACCGGTTACCAGGTAAAACTCAATAAGGAAGCGAATTACACTGGGGGTATTTGATTTTGACTCCATGCGTATGGAGCCGTCGGTATTGTATGCGCGGTAAAAGCTTCCGTCTTCATTTTGATTGGCTACCAGCCAGTCAGCGGCCTTTCTGCAGAATTCCAGCCATTCGGTGCGTTCATCGCCTTTTTTATGCATATAGAGATAAGCATATAAAATTGCTTCCAGACCGTCTGCCAACATACGCGTGTAATGCGGGTATGGCTCGAATCCCTTTATATTGGGGTTATAACACATATGAGGCAATCCTGAATCAGTCATAGCGGTTTTTGCCCAAAAATCAATTATGTTTACCCCTTTTTCAAAAGCTTCAGGATCATTTTCCATGTCACCATAACGAAGCAGCAGGTATCCTATACCCGGTTGCTGGCCAACAAAGCCAAACTGGAAAGATACACAGGAGATATCCATATCAGGCAATTGGCAGGCAAAAGGTAAACCGTAAGAGTCACCATATTTCCTCGTATATTTTTTCAGGATCTTCATGCAGTTGTGATAATGTAGTTCATTATCAACATCAAACAGATTGTCGCGCAACCGTTTATAGGTAATTCTCCAGATATCTCTCATCATGGGCTGAAAACCGTTATAGCATCCAAAGTTCAAAGCAACGGTATAATTTTGCTCAAAACCTGCTTCCACAGGATGGTTTATCCTTTGGAAAGATTTTACCTTGCCTTTATAATCAAGGCCTGCATAGTGTCTTCTTCCGGGCATCTGTCCTTCACAGCCGGGATATACATAATCTATGGACAACCCGTCAACCTTTGTGTCTATGTCTTTACGCACTGCAAAACCGTAATACATATAATTCAAAGTCTTGCTCTCCGGTTTGCTCATGCCGATTGCCCCTATGGTGAATCTGGGATCCACGATATTTTCCGACGGCACTATATCCAGTGACCTCATGGTTATATCCGCAGCCCAGCGTGAAATGGATACCATTTCCCCGGACATTATGTTTTGCATTGCAAACAAAGGCAAAGCGTAACAGGTTTCCATGCGCCAGAAATATTCACAATCCAGGTCCTTCCCCATGGCATATTCCGGCGCAAACTCATTTTGCTTGTACCAGACACCTGGCGCAAAATAATTATAGTCACGTATATTATCTGACTCAGCCGCAACCAAGGATATCTTGGTTGAAAAGCCCAGGTCATCTGCAGCCTTTAAAACTTTAACGTTGCGTTTAACCTTAAAGCCGTACTCACATAATTCATAAATATCGGAAAAACAGAATTCAGAACCTGAAGGTGTGGCCAGTACCCCTTTTGCCACAATGGTGTCATTAAAACTTTCAACTGTTTCATATGCAGCGTCATAAAATTCGCTTACTGCAAACACGGTTTTTACAGTTACAAACATTGGCCGCCTGTTGAAATAAAGAAGTTTATCATTCTTTTTTATTTCCAGGCCTCCGTTAACAAACAACAAAGTATAATCTCCATTAACCAGTTTCATTTCTAATCTCCCCCGCAATCGTATGTTCAGGCGCAGATAGTTTTATGCAATATTTTCAGGCAGTTTGCTCAAGTTTATCCCATTTGTCACCGTCAGGATGAGGGCATTTCCTAAATTCATTCAGGGCCCGAAGCTGAATAAAACAGCCACATTTCATGCATATAGCATCATTGAGGCATGAATCGCACTTTAAGCAAATATCCATTCTTCTCCTGTATTCATTGTCATTAACAATACCAACTCCGGACTTTATTCTGGCATCCACCAATTCCTCTATATATCCCGGCGGAACCTGCATTTTTCCCGGACAAGCCGTACATAATTCCTGTGTGCTCAA
>Ga0134093_1002212_pt1 | contig 16174 bp, 15 predicted proteins | sample 4_1taG_FD_94452 | JGI IMG/M metagenome (GOLD analysis project Ga0134093, IMG submission 94452) | Switchgrass degrading microbial communities from high solid loading bioreactors in New Hampshire, USA - 4_13_20_68_A1 metaG | ecosystem: Engineered > Bioreactor > Semi-continuous > Anaerobic >...
GACTCAATTATCCATAATTATACACAAATGAAAATACTGCCCATTTAGCTCTTTTTGAAAAAGGTGAAAATCTACGGATGAGTGAGAAAACAAGAGAAAAATAAAGAAATATTAGGGAGGAAAAGTATATGAATAAGGGAAGATTACTGAAGATGCTGGCTCTTTGTGTTATACTGTTATTAATGCTATCACAGCTTGCTTATGCTGCTGGACCTACTGCTCATGCATATGGATTCACATATTTAGGTGATTGGTCTACTGATCGTACATGGGTTGTTGATATGCGTTTGGACGAAGGGGGATATAGTAGCTCATATTTGCATGATAATTCCGCTTCTTATGTTAGGTATAATATGAGAAATGATGCAGTTTTTTATATATGCACCCATGGAAGCCCGGGCTATTTTTGTTGTTACAGTTCATCAGGCACTATGACCAAAATATCAGGTAATGCAGTCCTATCTGACAGCAGTTGCTATTCCCTTTATGCTATGTATAATAATACGGATTATCTGAAAGATATGAGATTAGCTTATTTGAGTGCTTGTCACCAATGGGAAATTGATCCAACTTATGGATGTACGGAAACTAGGTTACGTCAATATGGTGTTGATGTTATTGTCAGTTGGGATGGGACTATAAAGATACCCCAGGCTGATGTATTTGATAGGTTTGCTTTTTGGTATATGATGAGAGAGGGATATACTGTGGGTACTGCATTGGCTTACGCTAAAGCAGAAGTCTTCTATCAATTCGGTGATTACGGTGGGGTTGATCACTATCATTGTTCGGGTAATGGTGATGAAGTAACGACAAATCCTTCCAATGTTAGGATGATTCCTGCCAGGTATGGTAAATATTAAAATTTAGGGGGGATATATATGAAAAAGATTGTATTGTGGCTAATTTTAGTATTTATTGTTATTACATCATTGGTAACCATTGTAAAAGCATATGGAGGCAAGGATATTTCTGTTGCAAGTAATCCTGCTCAAAACTTACTTACACCTGAAGAAGGTCAAAAGAAATTAATTCAGCTTTTTGGTCAAGGTAAGGGTAACTGTATGTTCAAAGGTAAATTTAAACTTGGTGATACAGAGGTATTTCGTTATGAAAATAGTGAGGTTTCATACTGTATAAATCCCAAAACCAAAAATGTTGTATGTATTATTCCGATGCTTTCTAAAGTTGAGCCATCAAAAAATACCATTAATTCTGAGTTTGTGAAGACAACTTTGGATAACGAACAAATAGAAACGATTGCAAAAAACATTGTAAAGAAATGTGCTGAAAGTTTCAAATTAGAAAATGCGGAAATTAAGATAGAACAATTACCAGGAGAAATTGAGAGAGCCTTTTCAGTTTTAATAATTGAAAGAGATAGCAATGGACGTAGAACTGGCGGGCGTGCATCTGTTTCTATCTCTGCAACGGGAGAGGTGACATTCGTATGTATTATTGATGAGTCATATCCTAAAGTTGCCGCTCAAGAGCCTAAATTAACAGAAGAAGAAGCTATTGCTGTTGCATACAAGAACTTATTGCAGGAATCTAAAGAGGTACTTGTCAATTATGATAAAAAAGAGGAACATCAAGTTGAAGCATGCCTGGATGTTTGGAAAGGAAAGCTGATTTGGGATGTAAAAATAGAGGGTGTAAAAGCAAGGTTGGGCGAATCAAACAACGATTTATATGATAAGAGTTTTCATTTCAAAATTGATGCCATAACCGGCGAGGTTTATTTTATGGGACAGAATAAATAATACCAGAGCAAGTAAATGTTGGTAAAGGAATGGATGGAGAAAGATTTCAAGTTGGGTTGTGTGATAGCTGTAATAATCTTTGTGTGAGTGAATAGGGAAACCAAAAGGGAGAAGGGATTTGGATATGTGTGCTCAACAAATAATAAAATGCCTGATAGTAAAATGCCTGATAATTATATTATTAACGATTGGCCTTGTTTCCGGATGTTCATTAAAAGAAGAAGAAAGTGCCGATCTATTTGGCAAGTATTACAAATTGCCCGATAAGATCATTATCTATAATCATGGGAATAAAGAGGAGATTGATAAAAAGGACCAGCTTTACCATCAGATAATTCAGTTATTGAATCAAATGTTTGCAGACGTACAGCATATAGATATGACTCAAACCGCCATTGATGAATATAACGAAAAACAGGCAAAAGAGGTATTGGCATTGGAGTTCATATATTCTGATACTTATGAATTCCATTATAAAGATTGGAGAAGTGAAATAAACGGTGAATATTGCAGATTGTTTATTCCCTTGGATAGACCTTCAAATGCAACCCTGATATTTTTCGGGGATAACGAGAAATATTTTAGCGGTCCAGTTGGAATGTTCGTAGAACCTACCAAGCTTATTGAATTGATCAACCCTTCCAAGTGATGTAATATTTAAAGTAGTGCATAAGCTATATTAAACCTTTTCTCAAGAGAGCTTATATTGTGCCGGTTGTAGACACCGTAGTATAGATTACGCAGAATTTTGTATACGGTGCAGTAATAAGAGCCCTTTTCTGGTAACAGTTAGCAGGGTACCAGAAAGGAGCTCTTATTGCTATGATGTCGCTGCGCCACCCACCAAACGCGACAGTATAGGATATTCATAAAGTTTGGTCGAGCTTTTAGCGTTGATGTTGTTGCTTGCCCAAATTCAATGGGAAAATAATCAAAAACAAGGTGCCCATCTAACCCCTTTGGCAAAAAAACAGGGTATGATATTTCCATAGAATAATTACACATCAACTAAAATATTTCTTGACAAATCATGGCTACAAATGTAAACTATACATATAAGAGTTATAAATGTAACCATAGGTTTGGAGGTGAGAGGTATGAGTTATTCTATAAGCGAATCTGAGTGGGAGGTAATGAAAGCGCTGTGGAAACAACCTGACAGTGCAGTGAGCGACGTTGTGAGGAATTTAGAGCATACCGGCTGGAGCTATTCAACCATTAAAACTTTGCTCAAGAGACTTGTTGACAAAGGATTTGTTGAGGTGGACAAAAGCATTGCCAACAACTTTAGGTACAGAGCAGTGGTAAAGGAACAGGATTGCAAAAAACGTGAAGTCAAAAGTTTTTTGCAGAAGGTCTTTGACGGTTCGGTCTCTATGTTTATTTCCACCTTTGTAAAGGAGAGCAATTTAACTGAAGAAGAACAGGAAGAGTTGATGCGCTTGATTAGCAAGCTAGAGGAGGACATTTGATATGGATTTAATGATTAATATGACCATAACTGTTACCGTGACTGCGTTTGCCATATTGTTCCTAAAGACAATTTTTAAGAATAAAATGTCGCCAAGGTTGCACCTCTATATTTGGATAATCCTTGTCATCAGGATATTGATTCCTGTTTTTCCCAAAAGTCCCATTAGCGTATTCAATTTTCTCCCAAGTGTAGTAGATGTAAGGGAAGAAGTAAGGCAGCAGGAAAGTACAGAAACAGGCAATACTATTGGTAATGCTGTTGCGGAGCAGGAATATATAACGGGAGATATTGTCTTCAGGAACTTTAGCAGGCCTTTTTCCATCAAAAAAAACGTTGAAAAAAGCGTTACCATTATCTGGATGGCTGGGGCAGTAATATTATTTTCGTATTTCCTGGCTGTCTATATCTTGTTTAGTCAACGGTTGCGAAGTATGGAAGTATACAGGGATGAAGGGATACTTGAGTTCTTAGATAGTTGGAGAGAAAAAATGAATATTAAAAGGAATGTGTCTATTAGGCTGTATGATGGTGTCCCGATGTTAAAGGGTTTTTTCAAACCGGTTATTGTTTTGCCTAAGGGCTATAACGCCCAAGAAATAAAGCAGATGATAATTCATGAATTGTGTCATCTAAAGCATAATGATATTCTCTTGAACGTTTTAAGTACCATTTTTCTATGCTTGAACTGGTACAATCCGGTTATGTGGATATGCTATTCGGTGTTTAAGGGCGACATTGAAGTGTTGTGTGACCAAAAAGTCATGGAGATCACAGGCAATAAAAAGGACTATGCTAAATTGCTTATTAAGATTTCAGCTGAGCGCAGTAGCCTGCTGCCAATGACCACTTGTATGAATAATGGGAAGAACCAAATTAAAAGGAGGATATATTTTATGGTTAATTTTAAAGAGACAAGTTCCATATGGAAGCTTGTTATAGCGCTATCAGTTGTTTTATTATGCGTAGGGTGTCTGTCTCGTGGGGTGAGTCCAGAAGATAATGAGGCTTTTTCGTTTAAAAGCCTCAACTCTTTGTTGGGAAAGGAAAAGGAAGAAGTTTTTCAAGCTTTGAAGATTGACCCTGAAGCGGATGCTGACGTAAAAACGGTTGGAGAGAAAGAGGAGACATTTACCATTAAAGAGCCCATCAAGATTGAGGGGAAAGACTGCAGGATATCCATCAGTTTTTATAACGGTATATTTATGGCTTTTAATTACGCTTTTGACGATATCGATTCGGGATACAGCTATGCTAAACAGATAAGGGAGCAAGCAGAGGATATATATGGTGAGCCTGCGACCTATCCAACACTAGAAAATCGGTTGGACAATTTAAAAAGTGTGGAAGACATTGATCCATCTGATGCTGGTGTAAATTTTTATGAAGAGTGGACTGTAGAAGCCAGCCAAGAATTGCTGGAAAGATTACTTGAGGGGAGGAAGAGCGATAGATTTACTTTGATGGTTAGGCTGATGTGCCTCCCAAATGACACATCTATCGTTACTGTCAGATACGGAGTTTATCCAGCAAGGTAACTTATCGAATTTTTTACCCTATTGACTGAATAGTGGGATTGCGGTATAATATTACCCGCAGCTGCGGGGTTTTTTGTGGGCCTTTAGCTCAGCGGTCAGAGCAGCCGGCTCATAACCGGTTGGTCCGGGGTTCGAATCCCTGAAGGCCCACCATTTTATCTATGTCGATGATGCTTATATAATGCTTAGTGTCAACTATATCCAGTACAAAGTGTGGGAATAAAAGGGATTGTGGAGATACCAGTTGGTATTAGTTATAACATGTAGAGGTAACGGTATTTGGTTGTAGTGTTGGCCAATGAAGCGCGAATGGTTGTAAAAAATTGTGAAAGCGGAAGATGTTCGATATTTTGGTAATAACAACGCCGGATAAAAACGGTGTTTTTTTGTTTAGGGTGATGGGATGCGGTTGAAAGGCAGATTGCTCAGCATTGCCGAGATGGTGCCACCATCCAGGTGCGTTGTGGACGTTGGGACTGATCACGGAAGGCTCCCCGTTTGGCTGGTCAAGAGAGGTATCGCGGAGAGGGCCATAGTTACAGACATAAGCGCTGCGTCGCTTAAAAAAGCGGAGGCGCTCATAAAAAACCATGGATTGGAAGGCGTAATCGAACCCAGGGTAGGTGACGGATTATCGGTAATATGCCCGGGGGAGGCCGATACGGTGGTCATCTCCGGAATGGGTGGCCTCCTGATAAGGGATATTTTAGAGGGTGCCCCGCAAGTGACGGCCGGTGTTGAGACCTTTGTACTGCAGCCGATGAAAAGTCAGAGCTTCCTGAGAAAATGGCTGACCGATAGCGGATATGCTATAGTGGATGAGTCGCTGGTACGCGAAAAGGGCAGGTTTTATGAGATCATGGTGGTCCGGCACGGCAAGCAGCACATACCTGGGGATGTGTATTACGATATAGGATATGTGCTCGTAAGAAAGCAGCACCCGCTGCTCAAGGAGTTTATAGAGCACAAGATGGCCAGGACGGCTGCCATCATAGAGCAACTGGAATCTCGACAGGCGCTGCGTTCTGAAAAAGAGCTGGATGAGCTCAAACGCAAGCTTCAGGATTATAAGGAGGTTTATCGATGGGTCACACGGTGCGACAGGTCGTAAAGGTGATGGAGGAGATAGCCCCGCCCTATCTTGCGGAGGAATGGGACAATGTGGGCCTGCTGGTGGGGAGGATGCAGGACGGCGTCCGCAAGGTCATGGTGTGCCTGGATGTGACCGAGGCCGTAGTTCATGAAGCCGTACAAAAAGGGGCGAATATGATCGTCTCACACCACCCGGTCATATTTGAGCGGCTAAGGAGCCTGCGCGGCGATGGCGGCAGGGAGCGCATGCTGTACCTCCTTGTTCGCAACGGGATTTCAGTCTACTGCGCCCATACCAATCTGGATAAGGCTGCCGGGGGAGTGGATGACGTTTTAGCAGCACGCTTGGGGCTTCTGGATGTCAGGCTTTTGACCGTTGACCAGCGGAATAAACTATACAAGATAGTGGTGTTCATTCCCAAAGGCCACGAGGACGCCGTGATGGATGCCATGGCCAGGGCGGGTGCGGGGTGGATAGGCAATTACAGCCACTGCACCTTTCAGATCAGCGGAACGGGGACCTTTATGCCCCTTGAAGGAACGAATCCGTATATCGGCCAGCAGGGCCGTCTTGAAAGGGTGGACGAGGTTCGATTGGAGACGGTTGCCCTGTCAAGCCAGCTGGACAGGATCATCGAAGCCATGCTCCAGGTTCACCCTTATGAAGAGGTGGCTTATGATATATATCCATTGGCCAACCGCGTCAAAAAGCACGGCCTGGGAAGGATTGGAAGGCTGCCGTACGCAATGCCGTTTGATGAATTCGTAAAAAAGGTGTGCAACGATTTGGGGGTTTCAAGCGTTCAGGTGGCAGGGCGGCCCGATGGCCAGGTACAGGTGGTGGCAACCTGTGCGGGATCGGGTGCCAGCTTGATAAACAAAGCTTATGGCAGCGGCGCCCAGGTCTTTTTGACGGGCGAAATGAAATATCACGATGCTCAGGCTGCGGCAGATCTGGGTATGGCTGTCATAGCCGCAGGGCATTATGCCACCGAAGTCTTGGTCGTGGAAGAGCTAGTTAAGCGTTTACAAAAAGCCTTTGATGCTTTACAATATGAAATAGAGGTATTTGCTGCTGAAACTATGGCCGATATTTTTACTACGGTAGGGAAGTAGTTTGTCTCCTTTTGAATTTTATGAAGGATGTTTTTGTGCGGGACCGGGCGTTTTGTGTGAAGGTTGAAAGGAGGTTGTGCTAATGGGGCAGCTGGATTTGCTGTGGGAATATCAGAATCTTGATTTGACTTTGGATAAATACGATAAGATAAGGAAGAGTTCTCCTTTGAGGTATAAATTGATAGAGCTTAAGAACTATTTGGTACAGCAGCAAGAATACCTGGTGAAATTTAACGAGGAAGCCGAAAAAAAGAACCATATTTTGAACCGGATCAGCCATGAATATGAGGATATTTTGAAGGCGTTTAAGTCGGATTTCGATAAGGTGGAAGGCGGCCAGGTCCGAAGCATCAAGCAGCTGGAGGAGATGCAAAAGGCTGCAGCGGAGCTGAAGGAAAAGCTGGCCAAGAAAGAGGAAGAGATAAAGGGTCTGCTGAAGGATATTCAGGGCCTTTCGGGCAAGCTGGAAGAGATACGCGTTCGCATGGTGAAGGCAAAGAAGGAGTATTCGGACATTAAAGCGGAGTACGACAGCGAGATTTCAAAGATTCAAAAGGAGTATCAGGAGGTCAGAGAACAGAGAAACGAGATCAAAAACAAGCTCGATCCCGACCTGATAAAAAGGTATAACAGGCTTAAGAAAAGCCGCGGTGTTGCAGTAGTCATGGTGGAGCAAAGCTGCTGCGGCGGTTGTAATATGAGCCTGGCGGCGCTGGTCATTGAAAGGTTAAAAAAAGGGGAGGATATTATAGAGTGTGAAAACTGCGGGCGCATACTATACTGGACCAATAGGTCGGATGGCGATGCAAAAACCGCCGTTTGATGATTTGACAAAGCGCCTGATACGTGTTATTATATATTGCGCCAATTGAGTAGATCATGTGAGTAAGTCGGGCGATCGCGGCTGCATATAAAAAAACAGCAGCTGAGGAAAGTCCGAGCTCCACAGGGCAGGGTGCTGGGTAATACCCAGTGGAGGCGACTCCAAGGAAAGTGCAACAGAAATAGACCGCCCACCATTTGGCCGTATGGCCAAATGGTGGGTAAGGGTGGAAAGGTGAGGTAAGAGCTCACCAGCAATCCAGGCGACTGGATTGGCTCTGTAAACCCCACCTGGAGTAAGACCGAATAGGGGACATCATATGGTGGCCCGCCACGTCCCGGGTAAGGTCGCTTGAGCCTAGCTGGCAACAGTAGGCCTAGATAGATGATCGCCCTCGACAGAACTCGGCTTACAGACTTGCTCACATGTGCAGAAATCCCGCTGTACGGCGGGATTTTGCTTTTTATATGCTGTTTGTATATGGTCAAAGCCTTTGACAAATAATAAAGTCAAAGGAGGTTGTGTGGCTATGAAAAATATAGCGGTGCAGAAAGGCTTAAGTCATGTGGCCAGTTACCTAAAAGATGCCGGCTATCGCGTGTATGAGTTTGATACCAGCCAGAAAAACCACGGCGATTTCTTTGACGGCTTTGATGCTGTGGTATTTACCGGACTCAACAATAATGTGATGGGCATTCAGAATATCAAGGGCAATGTTCCGTTTATAGAGGCCAGCGGAAGGACTCCCGAGGAAATAAAAGAGGCGATAGAGCGCAGATTGCAATAGCTGCCAGGGTTAAAAAGCTTCGGTGAACAAAAGGACCTTATTTTACCAGAAAAGGTCCTTTTACTTTTTAAAGGATTTTTGGCAAGTGCGTAGAATATAATTATTTACAAATTTTATTTTTGGCAAAAGCGATGAAAAGGAGGTTGCTGAATGAACGAGGTTAAGGTATTTGTTGACAGCACGGCCGATCTTTCTCCCCAGCAGCTAGAGGCATTTAACATCTCCGTGCTTCCCCTTTACGTTACCATGGGAGATGAGAGCTTCAGGGACGGAGTGGACATAACCACCGCACAGCTTTACAAAATGGCCGAAGAGTTTCAGACCCTGCCCAAGACAGCTGCGCCACCCATAGAAGATTTTGTCACCGCTTTCAGACCATGGGTAGAGCAAGGGCACGATGTCATTTTTATAGGGATTTCGTCCAAGCTATCGGCCACTCTGCAGAATGCCGCAATTGCAGCTAAGGAATTTGACCCGGGCAGGGTATACGTAGTCGATTCACAAAATCTGTCCACCGGGATAGGGCTGCTGGCCATCAAGGCAGCTGAGCTGGCCATGCAGGGTATGGGAGCGCAGGAAATTGTGGAAAAGATAAACGCGCTGGTACCCAAATTGCGCACCAGTTTTGTTATAAGCACCCTTAAGTACCTCCACATGGGAGGAAGATGTTCCTCGCTTCAAATGATAGCGGGCACCCTTCTAAAGATCAAGCCCCAGATTATAGTAAAGGATGGAGGCATGATAGTAGGAGAGAAGTACAGGGGCAAGGACAAAAAGGTGCTGGACTCGTTCTATTCGGACCACGTGGGAGAGGGAAAAAATATCGATCTAGAGAGGGTATTTGTGACCCATTCCGATTATCTGGAAGGGGCGGAATACCTTGCCGAGAAGCTTAAAAATGAGCTCAAGCCGAAAGAGGTATGCATAACCTCGGCAGGGGCGGTTATATCGAGCCATTGCGGTCCCGGCACAGTAGGCATAATCTACCTGGAGAAATAGGATTCAAATGAGAGCGATAAAAGAGGGGTTTTCTTCTATGAAAATCCCTCTTTTCTTTTATTCCACCGAATCAGCGACGTTTATGGTAAAAAGTGCGGCAAGGTGCTATAATACTTATGTTAAGAGGTGTTAATTTTTTGTTTTTAGAAAGGGTGAGGTGCCGTGGATGATTTAAAAAAGCTGGACGAGCTCAAAAAAATAGTTGAGGGGAGCGATAATATAGTCTTCTTTGGCGGAGCGGGGGTGTCTACCGAAAGCAATATACCCGATTTCAGGAGTGCCTCGGGTTTATATAGCGCCAGCCAGAAGACGTCATATCCGCCGGAGGTGATGTTGAGCCATAGCTTTTTTGTCAAACACCCCGAAGAGTTCTACGAGTTTTATAAAACCAAGATGGTGTACAGGGATGCCAAGCCCAACGCGGCACACATCGCTTTGGCAAAGCTGGAAGAACGGGGAAAGCTCAAAGCGGTTATAACCCAGAATATAGATGGGCTGCACCAGATGGCGGGGAGCAAGAACGTGTTGGAACTTCACGGTTCCATCCACAGGAACTACTGCATGAAATGCGGACAGAATTATGACCTCGACCATGTAATGGACAGCAAAGAGTTGGTCCCGAGGTGTGAAAAGTGCGGAGGCATGGTCAGGCCGGACGTGGTGCTCTACGAAGAAAGCCTGGACATGGATGTGTTGTATAAGTCCATACGCTATGTTTCTCAGGCGGATGTACTGATAGTGGGAGGAACCTCTCTGGTGGTATATCCCGCTGCCGGCCTGGTGGATTATTATAGAGGGAAAAAACTGATACTCATCAACAAGACTTCAACGCCCTATGACTATAAGGCCAACATCGTCATACACGACAGCATTGGCAAGGTACTGTCCTATGTGGCGGGATGACGTCAAAGATGCCCGTATTGAAGCAAATGTTTGGGAAAGGTTGGCTTAAGGAAGGCTGAACTTATTCAGTTTAGAGAGGATCTTAAGCTACGGGACATATGGTTTTGCAATGAACGCAAAAGGATGGTATAATAGTATTTGAAATCGAACATATGTTCTTTATAGGAGGGTTGTAATGGGTCGAACTTACGGAGCCAGCAGCATACAGGTACTGGAAGGCCTTGATGCCGTCCGCATGCGGCCGGGCATGTACATCGGGTCGACAGGCCAGCGTGGCCTTCATCATCTCCTCTGGGAGATTGTGGACAATGCAATCGATGAAGCAGCAAACGGTTTTGCGACGAGGATTTCGGTTATCATACACGAGGATAATAGCGTAACGGTGGAGGATGACGGCAGGGGGATACCGGTAGATATACATCCGTCCCTGGGGATACCGGGGGTACAGGTGGTGTTTACCCATCTCCATGCCGTTGGGAAGTTTAACAACTAAAATTACAGGTTTTCGGGCGGTTTGCACGGTGTGGGCGCGTCCGTGGTGAACGCTCTGTCGCGCTGGCTGGAAGTCGAGGTAAGGATGGATGGAAAGCTTTACCGGCAGAGGTATGAAAGCGTCTATGATTCCAAGCTAAAGAAGGTTGTGGCTGGCAAGCCGGTTACTCCCCTGGAGGTCGTAGGCATCGCTACCGGAACTGGTACCAGGGTGCGTTTTCTGCCGGATGACCGCGTATTTGAGGACGTGCGCATGAATGCGGAAATCGTTTCAAGGCGGCTCAAGGAGCTGGCCTATTTGAATGGCGGAGTAACCATTGAGTTCTGCGATGAGCGGGTAAAAGATTCCAGCAGGCGCATTTACTGCTATAACGGCGGCGTTGTTGATTTCGTAAAATACCTTAATGAAGACAAAAATGTGCTTCACCAGGATGTCATATATATAGAGGGGGAAAAGGACGGTATATTTGTTCAGATGGCCATACAGTATACCGACTCTTACACCGAGAGTATCTTTTCCTATGTCAACAATATTCCCACCACCGAGGGAGGCACTCATGAGACAGGATTTAAATCGGCTCTCACTAAAGTATTAAACGACTATGCCAGGAAGTACAACTATTTGAAGGATAAGGACCCCAATCTTTCTGGCGAGGACTTCCGTGAGGGCATTACCGCTGTTATCTCCCTCAAGATGAACAACGTGCAGTTTGAAGGCCAGACCAAGACCAAGCTAGGCAATACCGAGGCAAGGACGGCCATGGAAGCCATTGTTTCCGAGCAACTGAGCCATTACCTTGAACAGCCGGATGGTAGCGAGACGGCCAAGCTGATCATAGAGAAGGCCATAAAGGCGGCCAAGGTGAGGGAAGCGGCCAGGAAGGCCCGTGAAATCGAGCGAAAGAAGAGCAGCCTGGAAGGGGCGCCCCTGGTTGGCAAGCTGGCCAGCTGTACCGGCAGGGACCCGAGATTGAACGAGCTGTTTATCGTAGAGGGCGAATCTGCCGGTGGATCGGCCAAGCAGGGGAGGGATAGGAGGTTTCAGGCTATACTCCCGCTGCGCGGTAAGCCGCTCAATGCAGAGAAAAAGAGGCTGGATCAGGTGCTGAGCAATGAGGAGTTTGCTACCATCATCTCTGCGCTGGGGACGGGCATCGGCGAGGATTTCAATTTGGCCAACCTGAAATACCACAAGGTGATCATATTGTCCGATGCTGACCAGGACGGGGCACATATACGGGCCATTTTGCTGACCTTCTTTTTCCGATACATGAAGGAGCTCATCACCAACGGGCATCTGTATATTGGCTTGCCGCCGCTGTACAGGGTTTCCGATGGGAAGAAGGAGATATATGCTTATAACGATGATGAGCTGAAGAAAGTTGTAAAGGGTATGGGCAAGAAATACACCGTACAGCGCTATAAGGGCCTGGGAGAGATGAACCCGGAGCAGCTGTGGGAGACCACCATGAACCCCAAAAAGAGGAAGATAATCCAGGTTACGGTTGAGGATGCGGCCGAAGCCGACAGGCTGGTTACCATCTTAATGGGGGACAAGGTGCAGCCGCGAAAGGAATATATAAGCACTTATGCTAATTTCAATAAAGTAGACGTTTTGCAGGAGATGGGAGTGTAGTTGAAGTATGGCACCGAGAAAGACGGATAACGAGTTTGTGCAAAATCAGGATAACGTGATCCAAAAACCCCTTGAAGAGGTCATGCATGACTCCATACTGCCTTATGCCGAGTACGTCATAATGGAACGTGCGCTGCCCAGGGTGGAGGACGGGCTTAAGCCGGTGCAGCGAAGGATACTGTACACCATGTACGAGCTGGGACTCACCCCCGATAAGCCCCACCGCAAGTCCGCTAGAATTGTGGGCGATACCCTCGGGAAATATCACCCCCACGGCGATGCATCGGTTTATGAGGCAATGGTGAGGATGGCCCAGGATTTCAACATGAGGGCATTGCTGGTGGACGGACACGGCAACTTTGGCTCCATCGATGGAGATGCGGCTGCCGCTATGCGCTATACCGAGGCGCGCTTAACTCCTCTGGCGATGGAGATGCTGAGGGACATCGATAAGAATACCGTTAAGTTCAGCTTGAACTTTGATGATACGCTCAAGGAACCCGATATGCTGCCGGGGAGGTTCCCCAATGTGCTGGTCAATGGTACTTCGGGCATAGCCGTAGGCATGGCCACCAACATTCCCCCTCATAATCTGGGGGAGGCAATAGATGCGGTAATAGCACAGATGGAAAACCCCGACATTTCGCTGGACGAGCTGCTCAAAATCATTCCCGGCCCGGATTTTCCCACCGGCGGGATTATAATAGGCCAGGATGAGATAAGGAAGGCTTACGAGACCGGACACGGTAAGTTTTACCTGAGGGCAAAGGTGGAGATCGAGAACGCGCCGGGGGGAAAGAAGCTGCTGGTCATCAAGGAACTACCCTATCAGGTTAATAAGGCAGCCCTGCTGGAAAAGATATTACGGCTAAGCGAGGAGAAGAAGGGGGTACTGTCCGGCATTGCCGATATAAGGGATGAATCCGACAGGCAGGGCATACGGGCGGTCATAGAGCTCAGGAAGGGTGCCGATCCAGAGAAGGTGCTCAATTACCTATATAAATACTCCGACCTGCAGGTGACGTTCGGCATCAACATGGTGGTGATAGCCGATGGTAAACCGCAACAACTCGGGCTTAAGGCCATCATAGAATACTATATCCGCCATCAGAAGGATGTGGTGACCCGTCGAACCAGGTTTGAACTTGACAGGGCCAGAGCGCGGCAGCATATACTGGAAGGGCTCATGGTGGCAATACAGAATATCGACGAGGTCATAGCCATTATCAGATCATCCGAAAATCCCGGCAAGGCGAAACAAAGGCTGATGAATAGGTTCCAGTTGACCGATGTTCAGGCTCAGGCCATACTTGATATGAGGCTCCAAAGGCTTACCGGTCTTGAGATATCGAACCTCAAAAAGGAGTATGAGGATCTGGTAAAGCAAATACGGAGGCTGGAAAATATACTTTCATCGGAACGGGCATTGATCAAGGTGATTAAAAAAGAATTGCTTGAGATAAAGGAAAAGCATTCGGATCCACGAAGGACCAAGATAATTGAGGATATCAAGGAAGCGGAAATAAGCGCCGAGGACCTGATACATGTAGAGGATGCCGTAATCGCTCTTTCCCATAACCAGTATATAAAGAGGATTCCGGCTAAGTCGTACAGCCGTTCCAGCCGCGATGTGGAAAGCGTGGAAACCGGCGACGGGGATTATGTGGAGTTTGTCGTTGAGTCGGCTACCGATCACAAGGTGCTTATCTTTACCAATACAGGTAACTGTTATACCCTGCCGTGCAGTGCCATCCCGGAAGGGAAGTGGCGTGATAGGGGCGTACCGCTGCATACGCTGGTGAGTTCCCTTGAGGGCGGGGAAAAGCCGGTGGCTGTACTTTCGATAAAGGAATTTTCGGAAGATCGATATGTACAATTCTATACAGCCTTGGGGATGGTGAAAAGGACGCCCCTTACGGAGTACGATGCCAAAAAGACGAGGATACAGGCTTGCGGGCTCAACGATGGCGATAAAGTGGTGGCGGTTGAGTTGACCGGCGGTAATAAGGACATCATGCTCATCACCAGGCAGGGGATGAGCATACGCTTCCATGGAGACGAGATGCCGGTCATGGGCAGGACGGCAAAGGGCGTAAAGGGCATAAGGCTCAAGGAAGATGATCAGGTGATCTTTGCATGCGAGGTGGATGACGAGGGCGAGATAGTGGTAGTCACCGATAGGGGCTTTGTCAAGCGTACTCTGCTGGTCGACTACCAACCCCAGGGTAGAGGCGGGGTAGGTTTTAGGACCATACGCTTTGCCAGGGGCAAGTCCAACGGCAGCCATCTGGTCGCTGCCTTCTATGTGAAAGACCCGTATGAAATCATACTCCAGCAGAAGGATGGCACGGTAAGCCGGGTGGATACCGAATCGGTTGCCATAACGGAAAGGGATGGGACGGGAGAGGCGGCCGTGCTGGTGTTAATGGACAATGAGGTATTTGCAGCTTACAGGAATTATAAGGAGTGACGTCGTTGCCCTGATAAAGCGAGAGGAATTGCTGCTTTTAGCTCCTCCATATCTCTGAGGGAAAGAGGTTTTATTGCGGTAAACGGTGGCGTTTGACGGCATATAAAGTGGAAGTGTAAAAAGAGACTATAAGCCATTGAGAAATATATGGCGCTGAAGAATTTATTTAGAAAGGGAGATTTTTGTTTTATAATGAAACTGCCGGAAAAATATGATAGGAAATGGTTTGTAATCCTAGGAGTGATGTTTATCTTCACCCTTGCCCTGTTTATCATCTTTAAACTGATAATTCAGTCCGACATAAGCGGAAGAAATATTGTGAGTTTTACAATATTGTCTGCCCTTGTGTCCCTGGTAATAACCATGGGAGGATACCTGGGCTATAAGGTTTATTTTGGAATTTCAACAGTATCGCATGCAGTTGGCCTTTTATATATGTTTTACATTGCCATTGCTCAACCAGTTCTGGGATGGACCGACCTTGTGGCCATCATGGCCTATATGTTTATTATAGGAATAGGGATATTGGGCGGGATAGTGGTGCAGGCTTTGGTGAGGTTGATAAGGAAGTAATGCGGACTGTAACATAAAGTACGAATTGAAGGGATGGTATTGTGCAATGGGGGGTCATTATCCCCCTTATTTTATAGAAGTGAAGATTTTCTGATATGGCATTGCGTAATGTTAAATATTTGCTGGTTACAACTGTGGACTCATATCTCATGCCTTTTATATTCTAGAATTTAGGGAGCGCATATATTACAATAATATGCAAGTTCTTGGATAGCTTCAAATCTTTTAGGCATACAAAATCCGGGGATGCCTCAATAGCATCCCCTTTTTGATTTAGGTTTCAATCCCTTATAGGTATACTAAAAACTGTGTTGCTTACTTTTGATTTGTGGATAATATAAAGTTTCAATCCCTTATAGGTAGACTAAAAACCACCAGACGGTTTGATTGTTTTTTGCAAGAGAAAATTCCCCATTTTTGCAAAGATTTTTCCCCAGGCACCGGTGGGGAATTTTTTTGTTAACTTAACTGTCTCATCAGTGATTGCTTCATGCGATAGCTTTGTCCATCA
>Ga0134093_1002215_pt1 | contig 16144 bp, 14 predicted proteins | sample 4_1taG_FD_94452 | JGI IMG/M metagenome (GOLD analysis project Ga0134093, IMG submission 94452) | Switchgrass degrading microbial communities from high solid loading bioreactors in New Hampshire, USA - 4_13_20_68_A1 metaG | ecosystem: Engineered > Bioreactor > Semi-continuous > Anaerobic >...
AGAACTGGCAGGCGAGATAAACGACTACATGCCCGAATACGTGACCGCGAGGCTGCAGGACCTGCTTAACGACGAAAGAAAGCCCCTAAGGGGAAGCAAGGTCATACTTTTAGGCATCGCCTACAAGGGCGACATAGACGACGTGCGCGAATCGCCCGCGCTTAAGGTGTGGGACGAGCTCGAGGCCAAGGGAGCAGACGTCACTTACTTTGATCCCTACTGCAGGTCGGTAAAACGCAAAGGCAAAGCTTTTGAGTCGCGCACCTTAGGCGTAGATTTGCTAAAAAAAGCTGAAGCCGTCGTCGTAACTTGCGCTCACACCAAGGGCGTTGATTACAATTTGGTATTAGAAGCTTCACCGCTGATACTTGACACCAAAAACATAATTTCAAAAGTCACCGGCGTTGACCTTAAAAGCTGCCCGAAGCTTCATTTGCTTTAAACTTTTACGCTAAAGGAGATACCAAAGTTGCAGGACTCGATTAAAGTTGCCGTAATCGGCGCAGGAAACTGGGGCAAAAATTTAGTTAAAAACTTTTATGAGCTTGGCGCGCTTTCTGCCGTCGTAGACGAGGACGAAGGCCGCCTAAACAAAGTGGGCAAAGACTATAAAGGTGTGCATTTGCTTGCTAGTTTAAACGACCTATGGAAGATGGACGTACCAGCAGTCGCAATAGCTACGCCAGCGCCTAGTCACTACGAAATAACAAAAACAGCCCTTACAAAGGGCAGGGACGTATTCGTCGAAAAGCCCTTTACATTAAACGCAAGTCAAGCAGAAGAGCTTGTAACGCTGGCCAAATCTTCAGGTCGCATAATCATGGTGGGCCATCTCCTTCTTTATCAGCCCGCCATAAGGTGGATCAAAGACTGCATCCTAAAAAATACCTTGGGAAAGTTGTATTTCCTTCATCAGGAGAGGTTAAACCTGGGGCGTGCAAGGAGGGGCGAAAACGCCCTCTGGAGCCTTGGCGTCCACGACGTGGCCGTGTTTTTAGACCTTGTCGGAAGAAACCCCCAAAGAGTCGAAGTAGTGGGCCAGCCCGTTTTGCAGAAAGACGTCGAAGACGACGTATACCTTCACCTTGCCTTTTCCGTCGGCGTAGCGGCACACCTTCACGCCTCGTGGCTTTGGCCGGAAAAGCACCGAAGATTAACTGTCGTATTTGAACGGGGCATGCTCGTCTACGACGAAATTGCCCAGACGGTGACGCTTCATAAAAAATACATAAATTCAAAATTAGAAAACATGGACGAAGGCCAGCAGGTCGTATATAAAGGAAACAGCGAACCTTTGAAGCTTGAGCTCAAACATTTCATAGAGTGCTGTCAAAGCAGGCAAAGGCCCTACTCTGATGGCGAAAGCGCCGTTGGGGTAGTCAAAATTTTAGAAGAAGCAAGCAATAAGCTGGGGGTGAAGATGTGAGCGATTACTTTGTGCACGAATCCTCTTACGTAGACGACGGAGCGCGCATCGGAGAGGGCACCAAGATATGGCATTTCTGCCACATAAGCGGCGACTGCGAGATAGGCTCTCACTGCTCCATAGGGCAAAACGTGTATGTGGCAAAAAACGTGAGGATAGGAAGTCACGTGAAGATACAAAACAACGTCTCGGTATACGAGGGCGTCATCCTTGAAGATTACGTCTTTTGCGGCCCGAGCATGGTCTTTACCAACGTAAGGACTCCACGCTGTGCCTACCCACGAAACACAAGCGAAGATTACGTAAAGACATTGGTAAAAAGAAACGCCTCCATAGGCGCAAACGCCACAATAGTTTGCGGTGTAACTATTGGCGAATGGGCCTTTGTTGCCGCCGGCGCCGTCGTCACCAAAGACGTGCCCCCTTATGCGCTGGTAGCGGGCGTGCCCGCAAAGATAATTGGCTGGGCCTGTGAGTGCGGAGTGCCGCTGCGCTTTGCCGACGCACACGCCATATGTCCTGAATGCCTGAAGGAATACCGCAAGGAAAACGAAGCGTGCATAGTTCGAATCAAATGAGGTGAAGACATGAGCGAGCTTAAGATTCCCGTTTTGGACCTAAAGAGTGAGATAAACGAGCACTTAGACGAATACATGAAGGCTATAGAAGAAGTCCTGAGATCCGCCCAGTTCATCATGGGGCCAAACGTAAAGGCCTTTGAGGAAGAAGTCGCCCGTTACCTTGGCGTCAAACACGCCATAGGAGTAAATTCGGGCACCGACGCATTGGTAATTGCCCTTAGGGCTGCAGGGATAGGTGAGAATGACGAAGTCATAACGACGCCCTTTACCTTTTTTGCCACGGCCGAGTCCATCACGGCTTTGGGTGCGATGCCCGTGTTCGTGGACATAGACGAACGCACCTTTAACATCAACCCCGACCTCATAAAGCAGGCCATAACGAAGCGCACCAAAGCGATACTTCCCGTACACCTTTATGGTCAGGCCGCAGACATGGACCCCATCATGGAGTTGGCCGACGCCTACGGCCTAAAGGTCATAGAAGACACCGCCCAGGCCTTTGGCGGCGACTACAAGGGCCGAAAGCTTGGAACGATAGGCTACGTGGGTTGCTTTTCCTTCTTTCCCTCAAAGACCCTCGGAGGCTTTGGCGACGGTGGTTTAATTGCAACAAACGACGACGAAGTGGCAGAGACGGCCAAGATGCTTCGAGTCCACGGCTCGAAGAAAAAATATTACAACGAAACGGTCGGCTACAACTCGCGCTTGGACGAAATACAGGCCGCGATACTGCGGGTGAAGATGTCCCGTATAGACGAAGCAAACGAGGCCAGGAGAAAGGCCGCTCACAGGTATAACGATTTACTAAAGGATATCCCTGGAATAATAACCCCCCTCGAAGACGCACGATCAAAACACGTCTACCATCAATACACGATTCGCGTCTTGGACGGCAAAAGAGACCAGCTTCAACAAAACTTAGCCGACCGAGGCATTGGCACGATGGTTTATTATCCCGTACCTGTACATAAGCTTCCATTGTACAAGGAGGGCGCACCCGTGTTACCCGTCGCAGAAAAGTTGAGCGGCGAAGTATTAAGCCTTCCCATCTGGCCGAATGTAGGGGAAGATGTGCAGGGGGAAGTGGTGGAAGCGGTAAGGGAATTTATGAGGTGAATGATATTAAGACTTGTAAGACAGTTTACTTAAAAGCGGCTTCAGGGAGAAATTAGTTTTATGATAGCCCGTTAAGGCTAAACCAGAGGCCGTAGCGATGAATATGTAACCGTGTCCGAATTTGTAGCAGTTCTGGAAATTGACTGAAAAGGCCACTGGTGTCTAGAATCAAAGCGAAGGCACTATTCTACGGCACGCCGAAAGCACACGAAGGAGGTAACCAATGCGCGTCTGCATGATAGGAACAGGATATGTGGGGCTCGTCACCGGGGCATGCCTTGCCGAACAGGGCAACCACGTCTGGTGCGTCGACATTGACGAAGACAAGATCTCAAGGCTCAATGCCGGAGTCGTCCCCATCTACGAACCCGGCCTGGAGGATATCATCAAAAGAAACGTCTCCCAGGGACGGCTTAAATTCACCACCGACACAAAAGAAGCCGTCAAAAACAGCTTCTTTGTCTTCATCGCCGTTGGGACCCCGCCCGATGGAAACGGCAACGCCGACCTCAAATACGTCCTGCAGGCGGCACAAAACATCGGCGCCTGCATGGAAGGCTACAAGATCATCGCCATCAAGTCCACCGTCCCCGTGGGGACCACCCACAAGATAAAGACCATCATCACAGAAGAACTTACAAAGCGCGGGCGGACCGACATCGACTTCGACGTGGCCTTCTGCCCCGAATCCCTCAAGGAAGGCTCCGCAGTCGACGACTTTTTAAGCCCTGACCGCAACGTCATCGGAGCGGAAAACGACAGGACTTCGGCGTTTCTCAGGGAGGTTTTCTCCCCCTACGTGCAGAGGGAACCCAGAATCCTCACCATGAGCATCACCTCCGCCGAACTGACCAAGTACGCCGCTAACGCCATGCTGGCCACCCGCATCAGCTTCATGAACGAGCTCGCCAACTTTTGCGAGACCGTAGGCGCCGACATCGAGGAAGTCCGCCGTGGCATCGGCACCGACAAACGAATCGGCCCCGCCTTCTTCTACGCCGGCGTCGGCTACGGAGGGTCATGTTTTCCCAAGGATGTGAAGGCCCTCATCCGGTCCGCCAAGGAAAAAGGTAAAGAGCTTTCGATACTTCAGGCCGTGGAATCCGTCCAGGCTTTCAGCGCCATCCTAGCCCGGCGCATCGAGGCCGAGGACACCATCGTGGTCAATCTCCGCTACCGAAGCGGAGCCCTGGGGAGCATCAACGTCACCACCCTGACATATCCCAAAAATCTTGAAGGAAGCATCACAATTCTGGGCGAAAAAGGCACCGTCAAAATAGGCGGCATTGCCCTCAATAGAATAGATACATGGGAGTTCGATCAGCCCCACCCCATGGACGAAAAAGTGGAACAGGCCAATACCAATCCGACTTCAGTCTACGGCTTCGGGCACCTTGACTTCTACAGCCATGTCATTGAGGCGCTTAAAGGCAATACCAACGGAATTGTGGAAGGACGCGAGGGACGAAAGACCGTGGAGATCATCCAGGCGGCATACCAATCCGCTCTTTCCGGCGGACAGATGAAACCCTGTGCGATGCCTAGGTAAGTATATGAATCTCTTGGAGCTTATTGAGTGATACATGACCATTCCTGGAATTGACAAGGCCAGAGAAAAATTTGCGAAATTTGTTCCGAAAAGCAAAACCGTTCGGTCCATATCGGTTCTTGCCGGAGGGACCGCTATGGCTCAATTTATTAATATCCTATTCGCCCCCCTTTTAACTAGAGTGTATTCTCCCGCTGATTTTGGAGTTCTCTCGGTTTATACCGCGATCCTCGCATTGCTTCTAGCCTTCTCTGGATTTGGTTACCATCTTGCCATACCTTTACCAAAGGCAAATAATCGTGCTTTCAATCTATTAGTCTTAAGCATGATACTGCACCTGCTTCTTTGTCTTTTCGTTGCGACGGCAATATTCTTCGTACCCGACAAATGGGTGCGTATTCTCAAATGGGAATCTTTGCAACCCTATTTTTGGTTGATTCCATTGGGTTTTGCCGGCGGGGGCTTCTACACCATCCTGAATTACTGGGCAGTGAGAGAAAAAGCTTTTGGGGTCATATCCAGGACACGAATGGCTCAAAGCATTTTCGGAGGCATCACTCAGATCTTCCTCGGATTCATTGGGCTGCGCCCCATAGGATTGCTGATCGGGCAATTCATAAACCGGACTGCAGGAATCCTTTCCTTGGCGAGCAGTTTCAAGGGCAGGACCTTCCGGTTCCCCCGATCACATCGCTTGAAGCACGTGGCGAAACGGTACCGCCGATTCCCCTTGTACAGTTCTTGGGGCACCTTGCTGAATACCGCCAGTGCACAGATCACTCCGATTCTTCTGGTGAGCTGGTATTCCGAATCTGTAGCTGGATGGTTTTCCCTGGGAAATCGGCTCATAAATCTTCCTCTTTTGATCATCGGTGCGTCCGTTTCCCAGGTTTATTTTCAAAAGGCAAGTGCTTCTAGATTTTCAGGGAATACCGCAAATGTAACAGAGAAGTTCTTTAAGGCTTTGGCGATTGTTGGGATCTTCCCCCTCATTGCCATAGCGATTATCGCTCCAAATCTTTTTTCAACAGTATTTGGAAAGGATTGGGCTATATCCGGACTCTATGTCAGATTTCTAGCTCCATATCTCATTTTTCAGGTATTGGCATCCCCTCTCTCCACTGTTTTTTTCGCTATGGAAAGACAACGCACCCTTCTTGTTTTCCAGTCAATTCTGCTTCTAACTAGGGTCACTTCACTTTACAGCGGTAGGTTTTTTGAAAGCGCCGACCATTCCATCCTTTTTTATGGAGTCGCTAGCGCTGCAGCATATTGCGTTTATCTTCTTTTGATATTGAATATCTCTGGGAACAAGTTGACAACTCTTATGCGTTTCATAGGAAAAATCTCTGTTCATTCGGTTTTACTTTTGCTACCTTGTTTATATTTTCAGATAATGGGGAAACAAATTTTCATGTATTCTTCGGCTTTTTTAGGAAGCTGCGCTTTCCTGTTAGTTTGGAGGAGTTATTTGAAGGCACTATTCAATTGAGATATTCAAGACTTTTCTCTTAAACTGTCCTACTCTTTTGCCCGAGTTATCATATTTCTTACTAGAGTATCTGTATAGTGCTCCCCATATTAGATTCCTTGCAACATTTCTTTATTGAGACATGTATGTCTCAGTAAATCTCAAAGCTTTTATGTGGAGAAATGTTTTGACGACCTCAAAAACCAGTTGGATATGAAACGACTCCGCATTCACACCTCCTCTACTTGGATGGTCGACTATTCGTCCAGTTCATAGCTTCCTTCTATATGAGAGCCCTGTGCAAAAAGATGCGCGACGCTAGGCTTATTGAAAAGAACACTGTCCGGGAACTGCTCTTGGAGATGGAGACGTTGAGTCAAGTTCGCTTTTTGGGCAAGTACGGGCATATTCTCATGGAAGTTACTAAGCTACAGCGTCAAATTATGGAGAGGCTGGGGGTTGACCCGGAGCATAGTTAAAATTTTTCGGGAATTTAGGTTGCAGAGGAACGACAAGACGTCCTGATAACCATGAATGACACAAAGAATCGCGAATTGCTTGTCTCAGACGTCTTATTTCAAACTCCAACGGACAAATGGATTAAGGACGATTCTTTGCCGAACCAACCGCTAGAGACATTTGATTTATCTCAGGTTCCTGTCGATATTGCATGTGTAAATCATATTATCCCGATCATCTACGGAAGCAGATTGGATAGCGGCAATTATATAGATGCTCAAGATTCTAAAGTTAAATTAGGCCTCGATATTTTTGGGAGCGCCTTTTTTATGCTCACGCGATACGAAGAGGTCGTTAAATCAGTCAAAGACGAGCACGAGCGCTTTCCGGCCCGGGAATCGCTTGCTTACCGTGAGAGCTTTTTAATGCGCCCGATAGTAAATGAATATCTGGAGATTCTGTGGTGGTCCATTAAGAAGCTTTGGCCTGGACTTGAGCGTAAAAAAAGAAGCTACAGAGTATGTTTCAGCCATGACGTGGATTGGCCTTTAAGCGTCGCCGGCAACAATCATCTAAGGGTGTTAAAGACCGCAGGGGGAGATGTCTTAAAAAGAAAAGATGTGCAACTTTCGACGCGCAGGCTTATGTCGTTGGCAAAGGTATGCACGGGAAACGTCGATGCGGATATCAGCAATACCTTTGATTTCATCATGGACGCGAGCGAACGAAAGGGCTTAAGGAGCGCTTTTTACTTCATCGCCGACCATACGGCGGGAAGAATCGACGGAATTTACCGCCTTGAAGATCCCTGGATTAGAAAGCTCATGAAAAAGATCTGCGGGCGGGGACATGAAATAGGGCTGCACACAAGCTATAATAGTTTTCGAAGCACGGATCAGGTGAAGAAGGAGTTTGAAAGGCTTATTTCGGTTGCGGAAGAAGAGGGGATTTGCCAGGACGTTTGGGGCGGAAGGCAGCATTACCTGCGCTGGGAGGCTCCGACGACGTGGCGGGCGTGGGAGGAAGCAGGGCTAGATTACGACAGCACATTGACCTTTGCGGATCACGTCGGATTTCGCTGCGGAGTGTGTTTTGAGTATCCTGTTTACGACATTCTGCTGCGGAAACCTTTAGCCTTGCGCGAAAGGCCCTTGATAGTGATGGAAGGAAGCATGCTGGGAGGCCAATATATGGGACTTTCGCATGAAAAGTGCCTGTCATTGATCCAAAAGCTGGCAGAAACGTGTAAAATGTTCAATGGCGACTTTACGTTGTTGTGGCATAACAGCAACTTGATCTCAAGGAAGGATAGGGAGCTTTACGGTAAGGTGTTGGTGGGGGTTTGAGGTATGTGGCTTTTTGCTTTACCGCCACTTATTTATGTGCTAAATCGTTAAAATGATGTATTTTAAATTGTTGTTTTTTTGAGATATATTATTATTACTTATAATTCAAGGAATTAGAGGTAGAATATAGATGACTAATGTAAAATCTTCTTTTAATATAAATTTATCATATGGCAGATTAGTTTTTGTTCTTTGCATTTTACTTTTATGGATAAGTCTTAACTTAAGTTATTATTTTGTTATTTCTCCATTATATGCTTATTCTGGTTTTACATTTAATCCTGATATACACAAACTGATAGAATCATTATTTATTACGATTTTTATTGCTTGGATATTGCCCTGGAAAATCAGAAAGCCTTCAGACTTCATGATAAATATATTATTTACCATGCCAGTTTTACCCACGTTATCCTTGTATTGGCTTAGAGGTGAAAATCGGTTATATACCTACATGTTAATTATATCTTTTATGGTTGTTAGAGTAGTTGTTAAAATGACTCCTGAAATCAAGCTATTGCGGATAAAGAGAGGTATAAAGGTTGGCTGGATTGTTAGCCTCATTTTTACCATTACTATTTTGGGGTATTTGATATATAGAGGGGGCTTGAGGTATTTTAATCTAAATCTTTTAAAAGTTTATGATTTTCGACGTAAAGTAGGGGCTGTGATTAATGTAGGAATTTTTGGCTATCTAAATACATGGGTTTTTAAACTATTCAATCCAGTGTTAATAAGCTGGTCGCTTTATAAGCGCCGATATACTTTGTTCGTGTTTTTTACATGTTTGCAGGTAGTTTTTTTTGGCATTAGTTCCCATAAATCAGTCCTTTTTTACCCTCTTTTAATTATTGCACTTTTTGTTTTGTTGCAAAAATATCAAACAATGAATGTTTTTTTCTTAACACTTTTTGGAGCAATAGGATTAACTGTTATATTGGCAATTGTATTTAAACAGGTAGTACCCGCCTCCCTATTAATCCGCCGTGTTTTTTTTGTTCCTGCACGTTTGAATTATGCCTACTATGATTTCTTCTCCCAAGAGGGATTCGTCTATATGTCTAATAGCGTTCTTTCATCTTTTATTAACTACCCTTTTGCATACCCACCCCCACAAATGATTAGCGTCTACCTTCAAGGTCATCCATACACTTGGATGAATAATGGCTTTTTGGCGACATCCTATATGCATTTTGGATTCTGTGGTATGATTGCTTATTCATTTATTGTTGGATTATTGCTGGGTATTGTTGATTCTCTCTCTAAAAATCGATTACCATTATGGTTTTCTACTTCTTTAGTTATAGTACCCTTTTTCTCTTTATTCACAAGCGCTGATCTTACTACAGCATTATTAACTCATAGCCTTGGGCCTAGTTTGATAATTCTTTGGCTATTTAGCTCTCGGTCCACCTTTGTTGAAGGAAGGGGTAAAAAGTGTTCAATAAAACTAAAGTCTGCCACTTAACTTCCGTCCATTCCGCTATTGACACTCGGATTTTTTATAAGGAGTGTCGAACACTTGCACAGGCCGGATATGAAGTCGTGCTTGTTGTTACGCATGATAAAAATGACGTGATTGACGGGGTGCGCATACGAGCTGTGCCGAAGCCAAAAAACAGGCGGGAGAGGATGACAAAAACTGTTCGGCAGGTTTATAAAGCAGCTGTAGCCGAAGATGCCTATATTTATCATTTTCATGATCCGGAGCTTATCCCTGTCGGGATCATGTTACAGCTAAAGGGTAAAAAGGTCATATATGATGTGCATGAAGATGTGCCAAAGCAGATATTAACGAAATACTGGATCCCGTCTTTTTTGCGGCGCGCTGCATCAGCGAGTGCCTCGTTATTTGAAAAAATTGGTTCAAAGTTTTTCGACGGCATCGTGGCAGCCACACAGACGATTGCAGATAAATTTCCGCTTGACAAAACTGCTGCGGTTCAAAATTTTCCCATGCTCAATGAACTCGTGACTCCAGATGCAACGCCTTATCCCAATCGACCTAATAATATCGTTTACGTTGGCGGAATAACGGCACTTCGGGGCATTCGAGAGATGGTTCAAGCCGTTGAATTATTGCCTGAAACATTAAAGGCACGTCTTTGTTTGGCTGGGGCATTCAGCCCTGCGGAATTGTATGACGAAATTTGTGTCATGCCTGGTTGGGGAAGGGTTGAGTTTTTGGGATGGCAGAGTCGAGAGCAGGTTGCGGCGCTTTTGGGCAGGGTTCGTGCTGGGCTTGTTTTACTGCACCCTACTTTAAATTATTATGATGCGCTACCGGTTAAATTATTTGAATATATGTCTGCCGGCGTTCCCGTCATAGCGTCGGATTTTCCCTTGTGGAGGAAAATCGTTGAAAGGGCGGGGTGTGGTTTGGTAGCCGACCCTTTAGACCCGCATGCTATTGCATCTGCAATCGAGTGGTTATTAACGCACCCCGATGAAGCCGAAGCGATGGGCAAACGAGGACAGGAAGCGGTGCGTAAATTGTATAATTGGGAGATAGAATCAAAGAAACTGCGTGCATTCTATGAAAAAATATTAACTGGCAAAGGAGCCGATGTAAGTGGACATTTTTGAGACGGTCAAAGAAATGCTTTCTTTGCCAAGCGTACAAATTACAATGTGGGGCGAAGAAAGCAAACAAATTTATTCATATTTTGTAAAGCTTCATCCCAAATATAAAGTGATCCGAAATAAAGTTTGGGGTGTCGGACTTTTACCCTTGCCTGATACATTTGAGGAGTATTTAAGGGGAAAGGATAAACAGGCACTTAGGACCAACAGAAACCGCTCTCTGAACTGCGGCTTTTACTTTGATTCTTTTAATCCAGCGGAACGTTTGGAGGAAATTTTGGATATAAATCACTCTATACGTGATCGACAGGGAAGGCCCATGCATCCTGATTACCTCAATATTGATAGCCTTCGTCGGTATTGTATCGGCAAATCGTTGATGTATGGTGTCTTCAATGCCGAAGGAATACTTAAAGCTTATGCCTATACACCGGTATGTGGGGAAGTTTTTGTTTTTTCACGACTCTTGGGGCATGGTGATTGCCTTGATCTTGGTATAATGTATCTTTTAGTGAGTGAGGTAATACGAGAAATGATATGTTTAAAACAGGCTCAGGGTTATCCTTTGTGGGCGATGTATGATACTTTTTTTGGTGCAAAGCCCGGTTTGCGTTATTTTAAGGAACGCCTTGGATTTAAACCTTATAAGGTGAAATGGCGATGGATACCAGCAAGAAATTGATCGGTGTTTGGCATCGGATTTACTCGGATTTTTTTATGCCATCGAGGCTTGATGAGTATAGGTTGATTCTCGAAAGAGCTTTAGAGCGCGACTATCGGGTATGTTCTATAGAACGCTTTTGGGAGAATGTGAAAGCCAATAATGTTGAGCCTGAAGCAAAAAGGCTGATATTACGACATGACATAGATTCCGATGTTTCTTGCGCCAGAGCTATGTGGGAAATTGAGCACTCTTTAGGTATTTTTGGTTCCTATTATTTTCGACTTTCAACCATTGATTATCCCTTGATGCTAGAAATAGCAGGAGCGGGTGGTGAGGCAAGCTATCATTTTGAAGAAATAGCGACAGTGGCAAAGCAAAAAGGGCTTAGCACTAAAGAACAGGTATATCGTGAAATGCCCTATATTCAAGAACTTTTCAGACATAACTTAGAACAATTACGAAATAAAATAGGGCTTCCAATGCGAATCGTTGCATCTCACGGAGATTTTGTGAATAGACGTTTAAAAGCGCCTAATTGGTTGCTTTTGGAGGACATGAGTTTTAGGCGAGATGTTGGAGTAGAACTTGAAGTATATGATAATATATTTATGAAATATGTTACAAGTCGCCATGCAGATACCCACTATCCTAAATTTTGGCAACCAACTGATCCTTTAGCGGCGATCAATAATGAAGAGCCGGTTGTATACTTGTTGGTTCACCCAAGGCATTGGCGTGTAAACATTCTTGTTAATGTAGCAGACGATATCAGGCGTGTATGGGAGGATATTGCTTACAGATTACGGATTAAAAATAATAAAATGATCTGAGTGGATGTGATTGATTTGAAAATCATTACCATCGTCGGTGCCCGTCCGCAGTTCATCAAAGCTGCCGCAGTATCGCGGGTGCTGAAGTCAACAGAAGGCGTCAATGAAATCTTGGTGCATACCGGTCAGCATTACTACGCAAATATGTCTGACGTATTCTTTGAGGAGCTTGAAATCCCAAGGCCCGATTACAACCTGGGTATCGGTTCCGGCACGCACGGCAAGCAGACCGGTAAAATGTTAGAGGCTATCGAAAAAGTTTTGCTAGAAGAAAAACCGGACTGGGTGCTGGTTTACGGCGATACAAACTCCACGCTGGCCGGTGCGCTGGCGGCCGTTAAGCTTCATATTCCGGTGGCACACGTTGAGGCGGGCTTGCGTTCATTTAATCGCCGAATGCCTGAGGAGATAAACAGAATCCTTACGGATCATGCCTCGGATTTGCTCCTTGCTCCTACGAAGACGGCCGTTGAAAACTTGCGACACGAGGGAATCCCCGAAGAAAGGATTAAATTAGTCGGAGACGTGATGTATGATGCTGCCCTTTACTATGGCAAAAAGGCCGAGCGGCAAAGCCAAATATTAAATAAATTGGGGTTAAAGCCTAAGGAATACATCCTTGCCACTGTGCACCGCGCCGAAAACACGGATGACCCTTCAAGGCTTCGGGTCATATTTGACGCCTTATGCGAAATAGCCTGTGAAATAAAGGTGGTCTTGCCTTTACATCCGCGAACCCGTGATGCGTTGATAAAAAGCGGTATGTACGGTAAGGTGGCTACAAGCATTTGCCTGACTGAGCCGGTTGGCTATCTTGATATGGTGATGCTTGAAAAAAATGCCCGTCTTATCGCCACAGATTCCGGCGGCGTGCAAAAGGAGGCATTTTTCTACCGCGTGCCCTGCGTTACCTTGCGGGAGGAGACGGAATGGGTGGAATTAGTGGAGCTGGGGTGGAATTTAGTAGTTCCTCCCCTTTCTGTCGGCGAGATAGCTGATGCCGTAAGGTCGAGGCTGGGATCATTTAGCGGCGCTGAAGAAAACCCTTACGGAGACGGACATAGCGCTGTGAAAATCGCAAGTTATCTTATAAATACAGGCAAATGATTTTGTTGTAAGGAGGCAGCTAAGTGGGAAAAACGCTTTGGATTTTGAATCATTATGCCATTAGCCCAGACATGCCTGGGGGCACCAGGCATTTTGATTTGGCCAGTGAGCTTGTTAAAAAAGGACACGATGTAACGATTTTTGCTTCCGGGTTTGACCATCATACTCACCGGTATATAAAAATAGATCCCAAGGAGAAAATAAGGGTTGAAGAATATGACGGGGTGCGTTTTGTGTGGATCAATACCACGCCCTACAGCAAAAACGACTGGCGCAGAGTGGTGAACATGATTTCCTACGGTTGGCGGGTTTTGAGGTGCGACCGGGGTCTTCCTAAACCTGACGTGGTCATCGGGTCTTCCATGCACCCCTTTGCGGCTTTGGCCGGCTGGCGGCTGGCCCGCAGGCATAAAGCCAGGTTTATTTTTGAAGTTAGAGACCTGTGGCCACAGACGGCGGTAGATATGGGGGCAATGAAAGAAAATAGCTTTCCTGCCAAGCTGCTTTATGCCTGGGAAAAATTGATGTATGAAAAGGCAGAAAAGATCATCGTGCTTCTACCATATGCTAAAGAGTATATAGTTAGCAGAGGAATAAGCCCCGAAAAGGTCTTTTGGTTGCCCAACGGCGTAAATTTGGATAGGTTCGATCATCCCTCTCCTCTTGATCCGGGGTCTGAGGTTGCAAAGGCCTTTGAGCGATACCGGGATAGGTTTAAGGTGGTTTATGTTGGAGCACATGGGGTACCAAATGGCTTAGACGTAATATTAGAAGCCGCAAAATTTATACAAGACAAGAACGTAGATATTCATTTTATAATGGTGGGAGAAGGCGCCGAAAAAGGCAGACTAGTGAACAAAGCTAGAGATTTGGAAATAACAAATATTACCTTCTGCGAGCCTGTACCAAAACAGGCTGTTCCTACAGTATTGCGAAGTTCTGATTGCTTGGTATTTTCCATTCCTTCTTTTGATATATATCGCTATGGCGTTAGCCTCAACAAATCCTTTGATTACCTAGCAAGTGCAAAACCAGTAGTAATGGCCGGTAACCCGCGCAACAACATCGTAAAAGAAGCAAACTGTGGCATAGCAGTAGAATCGGAAAACCCTAAAGCCCTCGCCGAGGCCATCATCGAAATTTACAATATGCCCGAGGAAAAAAGAAAAGAACTCGGCATGAACGGAAGGCGTTACGTAGAACAGCATCACAGCACAAAAATCCTTGCAGAAAAATTAGAAGCATTGCTGGGCGATACGGGGTCGGATCTTTAATCTTGAATTTTAATATAAAAAGTTAACGAATCCGGCAAAGATGCCTAATTTTCCTTCGCGGCTGCACTTTGTCTTAAGCATTATAGCAATACTCATTTTGCAATCTTTGTGCTCAACAAAGGCCTAATTTAAATATAACCAAAGGAGACCACCAAATGACCGACACCTTACCTACACAGTCAAAAATCTTGATTACCGGCGCTGCCGGGTTTATCGGCTTTCACCTCGCCAAGTTCATGCTTGAGCGGGGGCATTTCGTCATTGGCTTAGACAACCTGAACAACTACTACGACCCCAGGCTCAAGGAAGACCGCCTGGATATACTGCGCACTTACAACAACTTCGTCTTTTACCGCGCGGATTTGAAGGAAAAACCTGCCGTGGACGAGGTCTTTGCCGCTTGCAAGCCCGAATATGTGGTAAACCTCGCTGCCCAGGCGGGGGTGCGCTATTCCCTTGAAAACCCTTACGCCTACGTGGATTCAAACCTGGTGGGGTTCGTAAACGTCCTTGAAGCCTGTCGAAGTTATCCCGTCAGGCACCTGCTTTTTGCCTCGTCAAGCTCCGTTTACGGCGGCAATAAGACCGTCCCCTTTTCGACGGAGCACAACACGGACCACCCCGTGAGCTTATATGCCGCCACGAAAAAGGCAAACGAATTGATGGCCCACACCTACGCTCACCTTTACGGCATCCCCTCGACGGGGGTGCGGCTTTTTACCGTCTACGGCCCCTGGGGAAGGCCCGACATGGCTTATTTTTCCTTCACCCGCGACATCTTGGCAGGAATGCCCATTAAAGTCTTCAACCACGGCAGGATGAGCCGCGACTTCACTTACATTGATGACGTGGTAAAAGCCCTTTACCGCATAATTGACCTCACGCCAAAACCAAACCCCGACTGGGACGAAAAGGCAGGCCCGATAAGCGAAAGCTTTGCCCCCTACAAGATCTATAACCTGGGAAACAACAGCCCTGTGAAGCTTTCGAGGTTCATTGCCGTCCTCGAAAATTGTCTTGGCAAAAAGGCCCAAAAAATATACTTGGACATGCAGCCGGGCGACGTTATAATGACTTACGCCGACGTGACGGACCTTGAAAAAGCCATCGGTTTCAAGCCCGAGACGCCAATAGAGGAAGGCTTGGCAAAGTTCGTGGAGTGGTACAGGAAATATTATAAAGTTTAAAGGGCAAGGAGAAGACGTTCATGAACAGGATAGCTGTCGTTGGGACGGGTTACGTTGGGCTTGTTTCGGGAAGCTGTTTGTCCGATTTCGGGCTAAACGTGATATGCGTGGACAAAGACGAGGAAAAGATCGAAGGCCTTAAGCGCGGCGTTATCCCCATCTTTGAGCCGGGCTTACAGCCGATAGTCGAAAGAAACGTCTACTACAGGAGGCTTGAGTTTACCACCGACTTAAGGCAGGCCGTCGAAAGCTGCGACGTGATATTTATCGCCGTGGGAACGCCTCCCGCAGACGACGGAAGCGCGGACCTCACGTACGTCGAGCAGGTTGCCCGCGACATCGCCCGCTACATGAACGGCTACAAGGCCATCGTGAACAAAAGCACCGTGCCCATCGGGACGGGCAAGAAGGTCAAAAAATGGATAAATGAAGAACTTGCAAAAAGAGGGGCAAGCTTTGAGTTTGACGTCGTCTCAAACCCCGAATTCCTGCGGGAAGGCTCGGCCGTGCACGACTTCACCCACCCCGACAGGGTGGTCATCGGCACGGAT
>Ga0134093_1002226_pt1 | contig 16065 bp, 30 predicted proteins | sample 4_1taG_FD_94452 | JGI IMG/M metagenome (GOLD analysis project Ga0134093, IMG submission 94452) | Switchgrass degrading microbial communities from high solid loading bioreactors in New Hampshire, USA - 4_13_20_68_A1 metaG | ecosystem: Engineered > Bioreactor > Semi-continuous > Anaerobic >...
AATCCTGCCATCCCAGCCAAGCATGATCCACTAGCTCAGGCGGTAGAGCACTTGACTTTTAATCAAGGTGTCCGGGGTTCGAGTCCCCGGTGGATCACCAAAAAATAATACAAGAAAACCGTCTAATTATAATGGTTAGACGGTTTTTCTTTATTCGTATCAAAAAATAGATTATCCATATAAAAATATGGACAATCTATACAAATTTGAGTGAGTAACACACAAGTTTCTAACAAATTTTAAATCATATTTATGGCTTTTCTTAGATATTCAATATCGGTATGAGTATAATGATCTGCTGTAGTCGAATAGCTTGCATGACCGAGAATTCTTTGAATTGCCAACGGATCTGCTCCAGCTTTCGCCAGAAGAGTTGCACAGGTATGACGACAGGCATGAGGATTTAAAATTCTTGCACCGATTTGCTCCAAGGCTGTTTTATAATAATCATCTCTGTATTTTCTTGTGCCTATCGCTTTGCCGTTTTCATTGCAAATGAGCCTTTCGCCGTTCTTATCATACCATTTTTTTATGATTGGTCTGATTTTTTCATGAATAGGGATAATCCTATTTTTACCGGCCTCTGTTTTTACACCACCAGTAATAGTCCAGTTTTCAAAATCGATATTGAATTTTGTAAGTTGAAGCATTTCAGATATTCTCATACCTGTATAAATGAGAATCAAAATAGTATCCGCCCATTCAATGGAACCAACAGCATTTTCAATCTTTTTAATTTCTAAGTCGGAGAATATCTCTTTTTCTTTTTTCTCAAATTTCCCTATCTTAATATATTTAGCATAATTAGTTTTACAAATATCATTGGCGATAGCATACTTATAAAGTTGGCTAATTAACGTCCGTATCTTTTTGCATGTAGATTCACTTTTATTAGCAGCTTTGCATTCGTCAATAACATTTTGAAAATGCTTAGTTCTTAAGTCGTTAAAAGGAATTTTGGCATATCTTTTGATATAATTCCATGATGCTTTATGATTATCTTCTAATTGCTGTGATATTTCTTTGAATGCAGTTTTAGACCAATCTGTATAGACATTCTCTAGTGTTAAGATGTTGGCCTTTGGGGCAAGAGGCTCAAATCTATGCTTTGCAAGAGCATCCAAGCCTTCTTTTTTTGTTTCAAAATATCCAATAGTTTGATATAGCTGCTTCATGTATGCTTTGCCCGTTTTTTTACTGATTGTGGGTTCAAAACCGACAGTCACCCGAGCAATCCACGGTTTTCTTCTGTTACCTGGAAGCTTATACACGGTGCCATATCCATTAGGTAACTTCATTTGTACAACTTCCTTTCAATCTAAAATAATCTTTTAATATATTCTTTAATAACTTTTCGCTGATTGGCATTCAATTTTAAGTATTCGAGTATAATTTTCTTATCCAATTCATCAAGAGAATCAAGTTTACGACCAAGTAATTCCAACAAATCAGATTCATTGCGGAACATTTCACCTTCGCCGTTTCTTAACCATTCCTCATTTACTCCAAATTCAGAACAAATTAAACGGATATTTCTTTCATCTACAGTTTCAGTTTTGCAATTTTCTATATCAGATAATGAAGACTGCTTTATACCCAATTTATTAGCAAATTGAATCTGGGTAAGACCAAGAGCTTTTCTGATCTCCTTAATTCTTTTATTAATCACATTGTCCATCTCCTTTCATACGGATTATATCAAAAAAAATATCGGCTGTCTATAAAAAAATATTGACAAATATCGGTTATCTATATTATATTATAGATGACCGATAAATATTCTTACATATTTTGAAAGGCGGTGAAAAGTCTTGATGATACTTAAGGAAAAGGAGCAAGAAATGCAAGAGGTGATTAACTTAATAAAGAAATTAGATGCTGACCAAAAAAAAATTATCCTTGCAACATTACGAGGTGCAGTGTTAATTGCGGAATGCGAGAAGGAGGCGCATCATGGCAAACACAATTCAGAAAATCCAATTAATTAAAAATAGAGATAAAATTACAGTTCAAGAAGCTGCTGACATAATGGGGGTTTCCCCACAATTTCTTAGATATGCACTTTTGCAGGGAAAGTTCCCATTTGGGGTTGGGGTACAAATGAAACAAAATGAATTCTATATAAATCCATTACGATTTGCGCTTTATATGGAAGGAGCTGATCTATTAAAGAAAGGAGATAATCATGAACTTGCAAGTCTTTAATTATTCAGATAAGCCCGTCCGCACACTTCTCAAAGATGGTGAGCCTTGGTGGGTTCTCAAAGATGTTTGCGATATTTTGAAATTAAGCAATAACAGAATGGTCTCTGAAAGATTGGACCCGGATGAGGTAAACCAGGCTTACGTCACCGATAGTCTTGGCAGATTACAAGAAACCACCATTGTCAATGAATCCGGTCTATACAATGTCATTCTCAGATCGGACAAACCTGAAGCAAAACAATTTAAAAGATGGATTACTCATGAAGTCATCCCTTCCATCCGCAAGCACGGTGCATATCTTACTCCGCAGAAAATAGAAGAAGTCCTTTCTGATCCTGATACTATCATTCAGCTTGCTACGGAACTAAAAAAGGAGCGGCAAAGGAGATTAGCACTGGAACCCAAAGCTCAAGGCTATGACTACCTCATGAATGCCGAAGGCACTGTAACAATTGGGGAGGCAGCAAACCTTATCAATATCAGAGGTGTGGGGCAGAACAAGTTCTTTAAGCTCTTAGTGGCAGAGGAAATCATCTATAAGAAGGGCAACTCGTATCTACCTTATTCCGAGTATCGGGACCACTTTATTGTCAAGCAAAATCCTATCCAGATTGGCGACAGAATCGAGAACCGAAGTCAACTATACCTTGATATGCGAGGACTTGACTGGCTGGCAAAGCTGTTGTCAAGGCGCGGTTATGAAATCAATTACACCTATAATAATGCATTAATTAAGGCCTAAACTTGGCCGGAAAGGAGGAAAACCATGAAAGGTTATAAGGGATTCAATTCCAAGTTACAATGTACCACAAACGGAAATGTATTCCAATACGAAATCGGTAAGGAATACGAAACTGACGAAGCTAAGTGTTGCGAAAAGGGCTTTCATTTCTGCGAATTCCCGTTGGATGTATTCAAATACTATACTCCAGCAGATAGCCGCTATTGCGAGGTCGAAGGGGACGGAACAATAGATCGGGGCGATGATAGTAAAGTTGCTGTATCAAAAATAAAAATCGGCGCAGAGATCGGACTAAAAGGCCTCATTGAAGCTGGCGTGAAGTTTATCTTAGAGAAGGTAAACTGGAACAATGCAAAAGAATCAAATAACGAAGAACGAAGCGCCGCCACCAACACAGGCTATCGGTCAGTCGCCACCAACACAGGCAATCAGTCAGTCGCCACCAACACAGGCAATCAGTCAGCCGCCACCAACACAGGCTATCGGTCAGCCGCCACCAACACAGGCTATCGGTCAGTCGCCACCAACACAGGCAATTGGTCAGCCGCCACCAACACAGGCTATCGGTCAGTCGCCACCAACACAGGCAATTGGTCAGTCGCCATCAACACAGGCGATTGGTCAGCCGCCACCAACACAGGCAATTGGTCAGTCGCCACCAACACAGGCAATTGGTCAGTCGCCATCAACACAGGCAATCAGTCAGCCGCCACCAACACAGGCGATTGGTCAGCCGCCACCAACACAGGCAATCAGTCAGTCGCCACCAACACAGGCAATCAGTCAGCCGCCACCAACACAGGCTATCGGTCAGCCGCCACCAACACAGGCAATCAGTCAGTCGCCACCAACACAGGCAATCAGTCAGCCGCCACCAACACAGGCTATCGGTCAGTCGCCACCAACACAGGCAATTGGTCAGTCGCCACCGTAGAAGGCAAAGAAAGTGTTGCTGTAAGCATTGGAATCGAAGGTAAGGCAAAAGGCCATATAGGTTGCTGGCTTATACTCGCTGAATGGGAGTTTGACGAAGAGCAATGCGAATGGCACAGAAAAGATGTTCAATGCCGAAAAGTAGATGGCGAAGTTATCAAGGCAGATACTTTTTACGTGTTGAAAGATGGTCAGTTTATAAAAGCGGAGGAATAGTTATGACTAATCAAAATGGGTGACGTGATTGCAAATATGCTACAAACATTCGTTACTGCAAAAGGTGTTGACTACATCAATAAGATTTTAAATCAATCATTAGTAAAAGTTTAAGAAAGAAAGGAGGACAAGCATGACATTTGATGAGTTTTGGCGATTCCTAAGAACGTCCGAACCTGTCAGCATAGCATACCGTTACGCTCACAGGCGAAGTCAAAGAAAAAGAAGATTACGAAAAAGGAGAGGACAAGTATGAGTAACATTATTTACGCAGAAAGAAAGGAGAACACCCCATGAAACGCATATATCAAGCCCTATTCGCATTTCTTACGTCTCTCGGCGTACTGCTATTAGCAAATCTGTGCGTGATTATCACAAAAGACCAGTGGCCACTATTTCAAATACCCGACATCCTTGTAACAGTATTACTTTTCATTACATTTCCTATTTATGGCTTAACAAGCTATCAGTTTGGGAAACGGGCGCAAATACATAGGGAGAGACCAAGAGTAGAGTATTACCAACTTGAACCCCACGGCATTAAATTCACACAGAAAGCGAGGTGAGAAGAATGCATAGGTGCAACGCTATAACGAGAATCATTGAAAGCATCCAAAAGCGATTTCCCGATTATTCAAACATTGAGCCTGCAACAAATTATCTTACAGGGCGATTTTATATAGACTTCCTTGCAGACAAAGAATCGCGCGAAAAGATGAAGACAGTAAAAATCCCGGTTGAGCTTTCTTGCTGTCCATTCTGCGGTGCAGAATTTAATAAAAAATAACCCCTACAAAGGGGCACAAGTAAACACTCAACTTCATTCTACATCTAAGAAAGGGGATTGTCAATGTACCCTTATATCGAAGATACCAGAGAACCCGAAGAACGTGAGCCAGTAGTCGAATGTGACAACTGCGGCGCGCCACTGTTTGACGGCGACACCGTCTACAAAATCGAAAAGAAATACATATGCAAGAACTGTATTGTGTTTGCTGAAAGAACCTTGGAAAAGGAGGATTTATAGTGAGCGAAACAAAAGAGTTAGAAGTTTTATATTACATTGGTGATAATGAAATCCGCTTAACTCCAAGTATTGTCCAGAACTATATAGTTGGTAATGACAGCAAAATTACCCTCCAAGAGTTTAAATTCTTCACTGAACTTTGTAAGGCCCGAAAATTAAATCCCTTCTTAAAAGAAGCATATTGCATTAAATATGGCAATCAGCCTGCACAAATTGTTGTTGGCAAAGATGTTTTTCTTAAGAGAGCCGATGCACATCCGGCTTATGATGGCAAAGAAAGTGGCGTTATCGTTCAAAGAGAGGATGGAACTATTGAAGAACGCCAGGGCTGCTTTGTAGCTCCCAATGAAAAATTGCTTGGTGGATGGGCAAAGGTGTATCGAAAGGATAGAAAATATCCGTCTTATATGTCCGTTTCTTTTGACGAAGTAGCAGGGCGCAAAAACAATGGAGAACTGAACTCAACCTGGGCTAAACAAGGAGCAACGATGGTTGAAAAGGTTGCCAAGGTGAGAGCTTTACGAGAGGCATTCATCGAGGAATTTCAGGGCATGTACATCGAGGAAGAGTTCGAGAACACCCGTCACGCCAGCCAAGACAACGATGTAACTAACCCGTTCAAGGATGTTATTGAAGTGAAGGAGGTGGAAGTAAAAGATGCTGACAAACAGCAATTATCACAGTCCAGACATGAATAAACAGTACTTCTCAGTCTCTCAGTACAAAGACTTCATGAAATGCGAAGCTATGGCAATGGCGAAGATAAACGGTACATATACCTCGCCGGAGACCACGGCCTTACTGGTTGGCTCATACGTAGACGCATATTTTGAAGGCACATTGGATCAATTTAAAGCAAATTACCATTCTGAAATTTTCACAAAACAAAAGACCTTACGGGCGGATTTTCAAAAAGCAGAAGAAATTATTAAGAGAATCGAACGTGATCCACTATTTATGAAATTCTTGTCCGGCGAAAAACAAAAGATATTTACTGCGGAAATGTTTGGAGTACCTTGGAAAATCAAAATTGACAGTTATTTTGCTGGCATGTGTATTACTGATTTAAAGATTGTCCGTAATTTAAAATCCCTTCCCAACTGGCGGTATGACATTCAGGGGGCTGTTTATCAAGAAATCGAACATCTGAATACCGGAAACAGATTGCCTTTTTACCTTGCTGCAGCAACAAAAGAAGATGTTCCTGATTTGGACATATTTCAAATTACTCAAGATGACTTAGATTTTGCACTTGCCGAAGTCGAGGGCAATATGCCAAGGTTGATAGCCATAAAAAATGGTGAGATAGAACCTATCAGATGTGGCGAGTGTGATTACTGTAAAGCAACAAAATCTGCAACAATACGTAATTATAAAGAACTTGGGGAAGGGTAACACCTTCCCCGAAAGGGGGCACATATGCAAGGTGAATGTTTTAACTGTGGTTGCTACGGCTATGTTGAAAAACACCACATGCTGCACGGCCCTAATCGCAAGAAATGCAATCGATATCCGCTTCTAATTATACCACTTTGTCCAGAATGTCATAGGGGCACCAATGGAGTCCACGGCAAGAATGGTCACGAACTGGATTTAAATCTCAAGCAAGAAGCCCAACGAATTTTTGAAAAACATTACGGCACACGCAAGCAGTTCATGAATATCTTTGGGAGGAATTATCTGTGAAAATTAATTGTCAAAATATACGCTTGCAGTTCACAGAATCAGGCAATACAGAAATAGTTCTCTCTACCAAACACGATGTGCGGCAAGAAGTGGACGAACTAAAACAAGTCATTGCCAATGGTCACCAATTGATAGCAGAAATAAAACAATATCGCCCTAAACGCAGCCTTGATGCAAACGCATATCTCTGGGTGCTTTGTCAAAAGCTTGCGGAAAAAATAGGCGGTACTAAGGAGGACATATACAAGGAAGCAATCCGCAAAGCAGGGCAATTTGACTTCATAGCCGTGGCAAATTCAGCCGTAGACCAATTTATTAAGGCTTGGCAATCCAAGGGGCTTGGATGGTATGCAGAGGCCTCAGAATCGAAAATAGACGGCTGCAAAAAGGTTATGGTTTATTACGGTTCCAGTGTCTACAACTCAAAAGAAATGTCACATCTCATTGACTACATTATCAGTGAATGCAAGATAAATGGTATTGAAACACTTGCGCCAGACGAACTGGCGCGAATGAAAAACGAATGGAGTGTGATTAAATCATGATGTACGAGGTCAATTTTACATGGTGCGATAAAGGCACCGTTCATCCCAAAGATATATTCAAACGCATTGGCAAAGAAGTATACCGACACCCACGCAACCATTTTGTTGTCCTTGAATTCCAGGGCAAGGGTGGTACATTCCGAGAAAGCTTTTTCCTCAATGAGGTAAAGGCGGTGTCATCGGTAACATCCACGACAACCCCGAGCTGCTCAAGCTCAAGGAGGCGAGATAAACATGGGCATAGTTGTCTGTGTCGGTAAACTCTGCCGCAAATGCGGACAAGCCTTTGCTATTACTCGTGAAGAAATACTGACCGCAAAGCGGTGTAAAGAAAAAGAACCGTGTTTGTGTGAGAAATGCAGGCACGAAAGAAGGTGAGTAAGTGCTAACTCATTTCAGTTTATTCACCGGAATAGGTGGCATAGATTTGGCAGCCGAGTGGGCGGGGTTTACAACGGTTGGACAAGTTGAATGGGCTGATTATCCCACGAAGGTACTAGAAAAGCATTGGCCAAACGTGCCAAGATGGAGGGATATACGTGAGCTTACATACGACAAATTTGTCGAACGAACAGGATTACGAACAGTTGACCTTATCTCCGGAGGATTCCCATGCCAGCCATTTTCCGTGGCTGGAAAGCAAAAAGGTAAAAGGGATGACCGTTACCTATGGCCGGAAATGCTCCGGGTTATCAGAGAAATTAAGCCGACTTGGGTACTTGGTGAGAACGTACCTGGAATCCTGCGAATTGCCGGGAAAACAGTTTGTGAGGACTTGGAGCGTGAGGGATACGCTGTCACCGTATTTAATTTTGAAGCTGCGGCTGTCGGAGCACCGCACAGGAGGGAACGAGTGTTCTTTGTGGGCCACTCAAGACGACCAAGTTGCACACCCTCATTTGTGGCCGACACCAACGGCAAGGGACTACAAGGACGGAACAGCGAAGTCATGCGAGAATGTGCCGGTCAATTCATTATTGGGAAGGGCAGTACACCTGTTGCCAACACCTCATGCAAATTGCGGGAATGGGATAGGCGAGCACGGGACCGGCGGTCAGAATCTCCAAACAGTGGTCAGTGGGCAGTTGAATCCGACGTGGGTGGAGTGGCTTCAAGGATTCCCTGTTGGTTGGACGGATATTGGAGAGTAGAGCCTAATATTCCACGGGTAGCAACGGGCGTTAAAAACAGGGTGGACAGACTTAAATGCCTCGGCAACGCAGTAGTGCCTCAACAGGTATACCCCATTCTTGCGGCGATAGCAGAGATAGAAAGAAGGTGAGTCAGTGGCACGACCAAGGAAAGAAGGATTAGATTACTTCCCGCACGACACAGATGCCGTAAACGATGAAAAAATTGAAGCACTACGAATGCTATACGGTAATGATGGATACGCCTTCTATTTCATACTACTTGAGCGAATTTACCGCACCAACAATGCCGAGTTAAACATTTCTGACGCAGAAACACGACAGATATTAAGCAAAAAAGTTGCAATTACAGAAGATAAATTCAATCAGATTTTAAACAGTGCATTAAAGTATGAACTTTTTGACAAAGAAGCATATGCACAAAAAGGCGTTTTAACATCAAACGGCATTAAAAAACGTGCAGGCATAGTAGTCGAAAAACGGCTTAAAATGCGGGCGAAGTACACGGAGAAGGTTGACAAAATTTCTGACGCAGAAACGAACCAAAAAAACAGAATAAACTCGGAAAAAACGCCGGAAAGTAAAGAAAAGAAAAGTAAAGAAAAGAAAAGTAAAAATAATATAAATAATATTATTTGCTCAGAGATATTCGACTACTGGAATTCAAAAGGCATAATTACTCACAAGACCCTTACAGACGAATTCAAAAAGGATATTCTAAAAGCCATATCTGAAACATCCGCCGAAGATATAAAGAAAGCCATCGACCATTATGCTGAAATGTTCCACAACAAAGGTTATGAATATTGCAGCTACAAATGGGGCATTCACGAATTTTTAACGAGAAAAGAAGGCTACAAGCGCTTTCTTGATGATGGTTCTAAATGGCTCAATTATTTACGGTACAGGGCCGAGGGAAAACAGCAGATTGGCTATACATACAACTATGATGATGGGGGCGATAGTTTGTGAACCTTGACGGCGTGATAGAAGGACTGGCAAAGCAAAATGAACCTGTAATGCAAGAGGGTGACTACATAAAAGACGACTTGCTGATCTGCGGCAAATGCAATACTCCAAAAGAATGCCTTGTTGAAATTTTGGGAACCGTCCGGAAGTTTGGATGCCTTTGCAAATGCCAATCGGAAAGATATAAAAACGAGCAAGCTAAGTTACGACAGCGGGAAGCTTTTGAGCGTATAAACCGCCTCCGCACACAAGGGATACAAGACAGAAGTTTTCGAGATTGGACATTTGAGAATGACGACGGTAGCAATCCGCAACTGACGGACAAAGCAAGACGGTACTGCGAGAAGTGGGATGAAATGTATCAAGACAACATAGGGCTGTTGCTTTGGGGTAATGTGGGAACAGGGAAAACATATTTTGCAGCGTGCATAGCAAACTATCTTATTGACAGAGGCATTCCGGTGCTAATGACGAACTTTATACGGCTCACAAATGCACTTATGAAGCTTGATGAAGATAAAAATACTTACATACAGTCACTTAACAATTATAAGCTTCTCATAATTGATGATTTGGGAGCTGAACGGCAAAACGAATATATGTTAGAACAAGTCTACAACATCATTGACAGCCGATACAAGAGCAAACAGCCGCTTATCATTACAACAAATCTTTCATTGTCTGAAATAAAGAATCCGGTTGATATCAAATACAGCAGAATTTACAGCAGAATTCTTGAAATGTGCGTGGCAATTAAGTGTGAAGGTGCGGACCGACGAAAAAAAACTTTTATTGCAAAGATTGAAAAAGCTAAAAAATTGTTTGATTGAAAGGAGAAATCATTATGAGCCTTAACACGATTTACTTACTTGGAAGATTAACACACGACCCTGAAATGAGATACGGTGGAAATACATCGATATGCAAATTTAAGATAGCAGTTAACAGACCCGGAAAAGCACAAGAAGGGCAGCCAAACGCCGACTTCTTCCAGCTTACTGCATTTGGCAAGACAGCGGAGTTTATCACAAAGTATTTTACAAAAGGCCAACAAATCCTTATTGTTGGCTACTTGCGAAACAACAACTGGACTGACCAACAGGGCAACAAGCATTATGACAACGCAATATGCGTTGAAAAAGTATACTTTGCGGACAGCAAGCGTGAGAGTATACAAGCGCCGGAACAGACGGAAGGCTATTATTCGTTGGATGAGTCCGATGAAGATTTGCCGTTCTAGGAGGTAGATGTAATGAAAAGATTATACAATCTAAACAAAATAAATGCCGTTGAACTGCGTACATACATCTTCGTAAAGCACGAAAACTCTTGTAAAAATTTTCTCTTTGAGGTGCCGGACGGGCTTGAGATATTTAACGGTGATTATGTTTTGTGTGACACCATGAAGGGCGAAGCAAGAGGTAAGGCGGTAAGCTATCCGTTTGACCTTGATGAAAATGCGCTCCACCAGCTCAAGGATTATCTAGGTTTCTACTGGCCCGTGAAGAAGATCATTGCGAAGCTTGAGATGCCAAAGCAACAAGATGACGAGGACTTACCTTTCTAGGAGGTGCGCCATGGCAAAACCAAAGCAAGACCACAGACTATATACCCGAGCTCAGGTTGACTATCTCCGCATGGAGGAGGCCCGGAAAGCAATCAGGCAATCAATCCCTCTGTACAACTGTGCAATCATCATGGCCATGACGGACAAGGTGCAGCCTGAGACTATACGGGAGATAGTGCAGGATGCGGAGGGGATATTTGACAGCCTTAAGACAGGCACCTTGAGTTTTGAGGATTGCGCAGAGGACATCAAAAAGAACATAGGTTTGGATATAGCTGTATAGCCTGTAAAATTGGCACAGATGGATTTTTATTTAAGAAATGATAAATTACCTGTCTGGAAGGCAAAATTGATTTAAAACGAAAATAGGAGGTGCTGGGATGAAGTGTTGTAGAAATCCTGACTATAGAAAAGCATATGTACCGTGTTGGCCATTTAAGGCTCGGTATTGTGTAAACTGCCAAGAGGTTGAGCTTATAACTGGTCCGATCCTCACTTTTATCTGGAAATACTTTGTGTGGCCGTTTTGGGGAGGGGCCGTGTGTGTTTTGGCAGAGGATGGTGACAGCGTTGAATAGTCGAGAAAAAGGCAAGCGGGGTGAGCGAGAGCTTGCGAATATACTCAAAGGTTATGGATATGGCTGCCGAAGAACGCAGCAATACGCTGGAGGCACGGAAGAATCGGCTGACGTTGTGGGGCTCCCGGGAATACATATCGAGTGCAAAAGAGTGCAAGCTCTCAATCTTGACGAGGCTATGAACCAAGCAATCCGTGACAGCAATGGCAAAAACCTTCCGGCGGTATTTCACCGAAAAAACAAACAACCGTGGAAGGTGACAATGAGATTAGGCGACTGGATGGAGTTGTACAGAGAGTGGGAGGCAAGTAAAGCGATAAATAAACACACATAACGGAATTAATGCGAAGGAGGTCAATGAAAACATGAAATACAAAAGCAAAATCAAGGTGACGTTATGACGGAACTCTGTAACACCTGCCTCGGCTGTCAAGCCCTAGAAAATCCAAAATTTCAAGGCGCACATAGATGCCCAATGTGGGTAGACAGCCGACAAGAGCCGGAACAATTACGCTGGGAGGAGATAAAGAATGTTGGACAAGAAACAGTTGGAAAAGATTATGGTTTGGGAGCAGGAGCCGTTGACAATGATAGGTGTTTATGCGAAAGAAGCCGCAAAAACCGCCCTTGCGTACAGGGAGATGTTGGAGCGGTTGGAGTGGATAATGACGCGTGATACATGTGCCGGTGAATGGGTGGAATGGTGTCCGGAATGCGAAAATCGTAAAACAGATGGACACAAACCGAATTGCGAACTTGCCGCACTATTGAAAGGGGAGTGAGGGGATGCTGGACAGAGAAGAACTGGAATCCGCATTAAAATGTAAAGGCAATTGTTATGAATGTAAAATGCCTATCCCAGATGAAGAATATGCCTGTGAACATTTATTAGCAAAAACAGCAATAGCCCAACAGCAGGAAATAGACGAGCTTATCAAAGTATTGAAAATGGCGAGGGAGACACTTAACCCATATTTAAAGAAATTTGATGATGGTTCATGGGCAGAGATATGCCCTGTATGTAAAGCATACCTTGATGAAAAACATATTAACCATTTTGAGTGGTGTAAAGCAAAACAAGCCCTTGCCGAAATCGACAAGGTGATGGGAGGGAAGGAATGGTGAGTTATTGGTATTGTCCAAACTGCAAAATAGAACTTGACGGCTGCCATGTTACATATGAAGAAAAGTGCGAATATTGTGGTTCGGATGTTTTGTCTGTGCCTGAAACTATATCACAAGAAGAACTGGACGAGTTAATCAAAGCCAAAGCAGACGGGCGGCTGGTGGTATTGCCGTGCAAGGTGGGGGATACGGTGTATATCGCGGTAAAAGAATGGGATGCGCGCTACTGCCTGAAAAGCTCATTTGTTCCATGTGTACGAGAAGGCACAGTAGCACATATATGCATTTCTCACAAAGGCATTATCGTTTGTGTAACCGTCAAAGGTGAGTATTCGGAGTATTACGACATCGGCAAAACCGTATTTCTCACCCGTGAAGCCGCAGAAAAGGCGCTAACGAAAGGAGCGGAACACCATGAAGTGTGAAAAGTGTGGGAAAGAAATTGACCATGCTCTTGTAAATATGTTTCTCCGTGATGGTAGCGACACTTATATAAAGGTGCCTATCTCGGAAGTAAATGGAAACGCCGTTATCATGGATGTTGACCAAAATTGGACGGGTTATGGACTCATTGAGGAGGAACAGATGGAGACTATAAGCTGCCCGTGCTGCAAGCAATTCCCGTTTAAACACAAAGAAGTACAGGTTTATGATATTGTGCGGATTGTCTGCTTTAAAAGCACAGAAAAGGCGCTGGGAGGTACCGAGGGATGAAACAAACATGGTACATGAAATTAGAATCGTGGTTATTTGGAATAATCCGCAAGGCGTGTAGACACTATTACGGCTGCTGTAGCTCAATATGGCGAAATTGCAATAAATGTAAATATGTAAAGGGTGAGTGAAGATGGGAGCAGTAAAGACGAATAGGCGGATGCTGATAAACCCGTATTATTGGAGGGGTGCTTTATACACCACTAAAGGCGTAGATGAGCGTGCTAATAAAGAGGCAGAAAGGTCTGTGCAGAGTTATGAAGATAAAACATTTAGCGTTGAAGAAAAGCTACAATATCGTGACATCAACAACCGCCGCAAGATGGCAGGTCTGCCGTTAATGCGAAGGGCAAAGAGTTGAAAGGAGGAACACATGAAAAAGATATACGTTGCTCACCCGTTCGGCGGGAAAGACGAAAACCGCCAAAAAGTGGAGCAGATAATAAAAAAGCTCATGAAGAAACATCCGGACAAGCAATTCATATCGCCGATACATGCAACAGGATTTTGTTACAATGACGTACCGTACATGCAAGGCATGGAACTGTGCTTTGAACTGCTTAGTATCTGTGACGAGTTGTGGCTCTGTGAAGGCTGGAAAGAGAGCAAGGGCTGCAATCTTGAGTTTGAATACGCATTGAAGCACGGCATCCCGATTCGCTTAGTGAAAGGGGGCAAGAGTGCGTGAAGGATGAAAAGCAAGATATAAAACAAATGCTTAAAGAATACAGTACATACAGCGAACGCATCAGCGAATTAAATCAGAGAATCAATGATGCTCTTGCCCACAAAATTGATTATGACAGTCTAAAAGCCCAAAGACTTGACGGACAACCGCATGGAACAGGGATAAGTGACCCGACATATCAGGCGGTGGAAATGATAATAGACAAGTGGGATATGCAGATAAAGGAAATGGCGGACGAGGTAAACAGGCTGATAGATAATAAAAGTGCGATTGATAAAGCTTTAAAGACGCTTAATTGGACGGAATATAGGTTGATTGAATTAAGATATATAGTTGGAATGACATGGGAAAAGGTTGCTGTAACGATGAATTATTCATGGAGGCGTTGCATGCAACTGCATGGACAAGCATTAAAAAAGATAAGAGCAGTAATAAATATCTGATGGCATAAAATATTGCATATTATTTCATATTTAACCTATGTTATAGTTAAACTGTGATAAGGTAAAAGAGCTTCCAGAGTTCCAAAATCAGGGCTGCGCTGGAAGTTCTTTTTGTATGCCCGAAAGGGGGATTGCATTGGATATTATTGAATTTAAGCTGCCAGAAAGTTTTGAAATGGTCGAAATATATCCATTATCAGATTTACATATAGGCGACCCAAAAGTTGACAAACGTCTATTCAAGGAATTTATCAATCACATCTTAGCCGAGCCTTATCGTTTTATAATCTATAACGGCGACAACATGAACAATGCTATAAAGTCAAGCGTCAGTAATGTATATAACGAAGAAATGACACCAAGGGAGCAAAAGAAATGGTTGCAACGAGAGTTGGAGCCGGTAAAGGATAGAATCTTAGTTTTTGTTGAAGGGAACCATGAAGCACGAACTGGAAAGGATACGGACCAAAGAATCGTTGAGGATATTGCTGACCACTTAGGAAAGTCTGACTTATATCGAGAGGATGAGGCATACATAAAACTAATATTTGGCAAAAGGGCAAATAGCGGCAGCCAAATGTGTTACACGATATATATTGTTCATGGAAACGGTGGAGGTAAACGTCCAGGTTCCGCATTAAACAATATAGAGTTATTAGCGTTGGGGACAGATGCAGATGTTTATATCATGGGTCATGTCCATAAAAAGATGGCCTACAAAAATGCGGTTAGGCGACCTGACTTAAGAAATAACAATATTCTTGAACAAGAGCGTTTATTTGTTGTGTCAAGTCATTGGTCAGAATTCGGAGGGTATGCCGCAAGAAAGATGCTAAATCCATCAGCAAAAGGAAGTGTACCCATCAAACTTTATGGAAGAGTAAAGAAGATGGAGGCGATTGTATGATACTTGATTCCGGAGCAAGACGGGAGTTTGAAACCGGGGCGGTACGTGATATAGCAGACGGAAAAGGCAGATGCGATTTATTACCGCTGGATGTCATTGGGCAAAAAATAGGTGATGACATTCTAATCAATATTGGTCTGTATATTAAAAAAGGTGATACCGATTTTATATGGTGTGCTTTATTTGAATTTGCCAATAGAGTACATAATGACATATATACATCCTTACTTGAAGCGTCTAAACAATATGAAGATGGTGCCAGAAAATATGCGGAAAGGAACTGGGAAAAAGGAATCCCAGTTCATTGTTTTATAGACAGCGGAATAAGGCACTATCTCAAATTCAAACGAGGAGATACAGACGAGCCACACGACAGGGCATTTATATGGAATATGCTAGGCGCCATCTGGACACACCATAACAAACCTGAATTAATAGACCTTCCGTTTAACCAGCAACAGTAATAAAAAATAGGTTGTCTCAGTTTTGGGTGGCATTGCGCTGCCGCTGAGAAGGGGGCAACGCTCAAATGAGTGCAGGGGTGGGCGCATGAAGCGTTGTAACAGGAC
>Ga0134093_1002236_pt1 | contig 16028 bp, 11 predicted proteins | sample 4_1taG_FD_94452 | JGI IMG/M metagenome (GOLD analysis project Ga0134093, IMG submission 94452) | Switchgrass degrading microbial communities from high solid loading bioreactors in New Hampshire, USA - 4_13_20_68_A1 metaG | ecosystem: Engineered > Bioreactor > Semi-continuous > Anaerobic >...
CTCAATCCAGCGCAACAGTTCGTCCAACGTGCCCGAAGCTGGCGGCGTGATGCGGTCGAACCATGCGTCAAGCGCGTCCGCCAGCGCCGCGTGATCGACTGGCGCGCCGTCGCGCGGATCGCCGTCCTCGTCCTCGGCGGGACGCACGGCGGAGCGCACCGCATCCAGCCACGCTTTCCGCCCGCGCACGACCTGCTGCTCCATACTGATCTCTGCCAGCGCCGCGACCGCCGCCTCGTCCAGATGGGGCGGCGCGAGGTACGGGCTGCGCAACACGTCGAGCACGTTGCGGCGCGGGAAATCCAGCGCGGCCAGGTCGATCAACGCCAGCAGCGCGGCGAGCGCCGGATTTTCGCGCAGCGGAAGCGCCTGCCGCACGACCAGCGGCACGCCATACGCCTGCGCCGTGGCGCGCAGCGCGCCCGCATACGTCGTCAGATCGCGGGCGACGATCGCTATGGCGTCGGGCGGCGTCCCGTCGAGCAGGCGCCGCTTGACGCGCCGCAGCACTGCGCTGACCTCGCGCTCTACGTCCGGCGCCTCGATCAGCTCGACGGCGTCCCCGGCGGGCGCCTGCACGGGCGACAGGTCAAACACCGTGTCGATCAGGTGTTGAAGCGGCTCGACGCGGCCGCAGCCCTCGCCGGGAACGGTTTCGACCCGCCACAGATCCGACCCGGCGTCCAGCAGGCGCTGGCGCGTCTCGACAAAGCGCCGGAAGCGCGGCGCGCGCGCGTCGTCCACCTGCGTCAGCGTGACGATGGTGCGGCCGATCCGCTGGGCGAGCGCGGTCAATAGCTCGACGTGCAGCCGGTTGAACTGGTCGAACCCGTCCGCTACCAGCATCTGCACGTCGTCGGTGCGGGCGGAGCCGTTCTGGACGTGTTCCAGCGCCAGCCACCCCGCGCCGTGACTGTCCACCAGATTGCGGTCGCGCAGGAACCGCTGGTAGGCGTCATAGATCAGCGCCAGATCGCGGTCTTTGGCGCCGCGACTGGCGGCCACGTCGAGATACTTTTCGGGAGGAACCAGCTCCTGCTTCAGATCGCTGACCAGCCGCCCCACCCACGACACAAACCCCGGCGTCCCGGCGATCGGGCCGAAAAGCTCCAGCCGCCCCTCGGCGTTCAACTGCTCGATCACGCGGCGCAGGACGTGCGTGCGCGCGGTGGCGTGGATCAGGTGCTGGGGGTCGTTCGCGCGATCGAGCACGCGCAGATAGAGGTCCGCAAACGTGAAAAATTCGACCCCGAACAACACGCCGTCGCGGCTGGTATCCAGCAGCCGCTGGCGAAAGGAAACGACTTGCGCGCTGCTCGCCAGCAGTACCCAGATCGGGCGAAAGCCGCTGCCGAAACGCCGCCGCTCCAGAATTTCGTCGATGACGGCCTGCGTCTTGCCGCAACCCGCTCCGCCCACCCACAGCGAGGCGTCCGGCGACGGGGGAATGTCTGCGAATAGGTCTGTGGGCATCGTGTCCTCCCGCGCGCCAGTGTAGTAGAGAGCGGCGGATCGGGCAAACAAGGCACGCGCAAAATAGTTCAAAAAACGCTGACTTGACACGACGGCGCAACTCGTGGCACGATTATCGAAACGCTTCGACTATGCGTTTCGATGAACAGATTTCGCTGTATTGACTTTGCCGTAAAGACTTGATGCGCTGAGAGCTTCCTATGCCCACCATGACCGACGTTGCCCGCCGCGCGGGCGTTTCCGTGAGCACGGTGTCGTATGCCCTGAACGGGACGCGCCCTATTTCCGAGGCGACGCGGCAGCGCATCTTCGCGGCGATTGACGAGCTTGGCTACAAGCCGCATGCCCTGGCGCGCGGCTTGGCGAGCAAGCGCAGCCGCCTGATCGCCCTGCTCTTTCCGGCCTCGGAGCGCGGGCTGGGCTACACCGAGCTCGAATTCGTCACAAGCGCGGCGATGGCCGCCAAAGAGAACCAGTACAACCTCGTGCTGTGGTCGTATGACGTGCACGACCTGGACGATCTGCACCAGTTGATCCGGCAGCGGCTGGTGGATGGCGTGGTCGTCATGGAAGTCCACGAGCACGACGAGCGGATCGGCCTGCTGCGCTCGCTTGAGTTTCCATTCAGCATGATCGGGCGCTGTGCGGGCGCGGACGACCTTGACTACGTCGACATCGACTTCGCCCAGACGATCCGTGACGCAGTCGATCACCTGGTCGGCCTGGGCCACCGGCAGATCGCGTTCCTCAACCAGTCGGAAGCCGCCTACACCGCTGGATACGGGCCGGTTGTGCGGACGCAAGCAGGTTTCGAGGAGACGATGCAGGCGCACGGGCTGGACGCCGTCTCGCGCTTCTGCCGGACCGCTCCGCACGCCGGATACGAGGCATTCCGCGCGCTGATCGACCAGCACCCCGACCTGACCGCGCTGATCACGATGAACGAGCGGGCCGTCCCCGGCATCCTGCTCGCGATCCAGGAGTCCGGCTGGACGGTGCCGGACGATTTTTCGCTGGTGGTGATCGTCTCGTCGCGCAGCGTGGCGGAGATGATGATCCCGCCGCTCACCACGCTCGAAGCCATGACGACCGAAATGGGCCGCCTCGGCGTCGAGTTGCTGGTTCAGCAGTTGGAAGGCAGCCGCCCGGAGCCGTCGCACATTCTGCTGCCGTGCCGCCTGGTCGAGCGGCGCAGCGCCGGTCCGGTGCCGGGCAGCGCGCGCCCGACTGCTCAATTGTCTTAAGACTGTCTTAGACAGGAGGTGCCCCGCAAGAGTTGACCGAGCCCGCCCCCGCTGGTTTCGTTTATGCGAGTTTCAAGGAGAGTTTGCGATGCGTAAGAAGATGTTGAGCTTTGCAATTCTGCTGCTGGCCGTCCTGGTGGCCGTCGCGCCGAACCTGTCGTCGCGCGCCGCCGCTCAGGAAGACAAAGTCCTCAAAATCTGGCACTACGAGTCGCCGAACGGCGCGATGGGCATTGCGTGGCAGGCGGCGATGGACAAGTTCCAGGAGCTGCACCCGGACGTCACGATCGAGTTCGAGGCGCGCGGCTTTGAGGAAATCCGCCAGACCGCGCCGATGATCCTGAATTCCGACGAAGTGCCGGATGTGATGGAGTACAACAAGGGCAACGCGACCGCCGGGTTCCTCTCGCAGAACGGCCTGCTGACCGACATTACCGACGTCGCGATCGAGCGCGGCTGGGACCAGATCCTCAGCCCCGGCCTGCAGACCACCAGCCGCTATGAGAACGGCATCATGGGCTCCGGCCCGTGGTACGGTGTGACGAACTATGGCGAGTTCGTCATGGTGTACTACAACGTCGATATGTTCGAGGAATACGGCGTCGAAGTACCGACCACGCTCGAGGAATTCGAGAACGTGATGCAGACGTTTGTCGACGCCGGGATCACCCCGCTGAGCCTCGGCGCGACCGAGTACCCCGCCCAGCACGTGTTCTACCAGCTTGTTCTCAGCCAGGCGGACCGTGAGTGGGTCGACGCGTTCCAGCTTTACCAGGGCGATGTGGACTTCCACGACGAAGCGTTCACCTTCGCCGCTGAAAAGATCGTTGAGTGGACCGAGCGCGGCTTCATCTCCGAAGACTCGACCGGCATCCCCGCCGAGGACATGGGCGTGGCGTTCACCAACGGCGAATTCCCGATCATGGTGTCGGGAAGCTGGTGGTATGGCCGCTTCATGAACGAGATCACGGACTTTGAGTGGAGCACGTTCCTGTGGCCCGGCAACGAACTGCACGCCGGTTCCGGCGGCAACCTGTGGGTCGTCCCGGCCAACGCCAAGAACAAAGAGCTGGCCTACGACTTCATCGACATCACCATGTCGACCGAAATTCAGACCCTGATGGGCAACGAAGGCGGCATCCCGGTCAATGCGGACCTGGACCAGATCGAAGATCCGAAGATCCAGGAGCTGATCAGCAACTTCAACCGCATCATCGAGGCGGACGGCTTCGCCTTCTACCCCGACTGGCCGGCGCCCGGCTACTATGACATTCTGGTTTCAGGCGTGCAGGAGCTGATCGCGGGCACCATGTCGCCCGAAGAAGCGCTCGACTTCCTGGCCGACCCGTACTTCGAATATCGCGAGACGGTGACGCAATAGCCGTCGCCATTCGCCCAGAGACGAAAGGCGGCGCTTGCTGCGGCGGGCGCCGCCTTTAAGGAACACACACCGATGACTGCTCAACGCTCGTCGCTGGACCGGGGATACTGGGTGTTCATGGTGCCAGGGGCGCTCGCCCTGCTGCTCGTGATCATCATCCCGTTTCTGGTCAACGTGGCAATCAGCTTCACGGAATGGAACGGCATCACCTCGCCCACGTTCATCGGAATCGAAAACTACGAACGGGCCGCGCACGACAAGACCTTCTGGCTGTCGTTCAAAAATAACCTGTACATCATCGTCTCCATGACGGTCATCCCCACGATCGTCGGGCTGCTGCTCGCGTCGTTTTTATACGACTACGTCGCGAACAAGATCGGCAAGACGGCGGCCAACATCTTCCGCGCCGGGTATTACCTGCCGCAGATTCTGCCGGTAGCGATCGCGGGCGTCGTCTGGCGCTGGATTTTGCAGCCGCGCTGGGGCGTGCTGAACTGGCTGCTGGGGCTGGTCGGAATCGAGCCGCAGAACTGGCTTGGCGACGCCGACATCGCGATCTATTCGGTGATGGGGATCATGGTCTGGTTCCAGATCGGCTATCCGCTGGTGATTTTCATGGCCGCGCTGCAACGCGTCGATCCGGAGCTGTACGAGGCGGCATCGGTAGACGGGGCGAACTGGTTCCAGAAGTTCGTCTCGATCACGATCCACCAGATCCGCCCGGAAATTTTCGTTGTCGTGCTGATGACGCTCATCCACTCACTGAAGATTTTTGCGCAGATTTTCGTCCTGACGCGGGGCGGACCGGGCCGCGCGACGATGGTCCCGTCGTATTTCTCGTATCAGAACTTCTTTGAGCGAGCAAACATCGGCTATGGCGCGACGATCTCGACCGTGATGACGGTGATCATCGTCGTGCTGACGATCCTGTTTATCCGCGTGCAGTCGCGACAAGAACTGCAGGAGGCGCTGTGATGATCGCGCGCCATCCGCTTGTCGTACAACGCGTCAATAAAGCGCTCGCGCTGATCTTCCTCATCACGCTGCTGATCGTCATGCTGTTTCCGTTCGCGATTGTGACGATCAACGCCTTCAAGACCCCCCAGGAATACGCCAGCAACGGCCCGCTCAGCCTGCCGGGCGGCTTCTACACGCAGGGCCTGAAAGACTTTTGGAAGCGGGTAGACTTTACCAACAAGCTCATCAACAGCACGGTGATCAGCGTCTCCGTGGCGATCATCGGGATCGGGCTGGCGCTGCTCAATGCGTTCGCGCTGGGTATCGGGCGCGTGCGCGGGCGAGTGTGGTTCCTGATCCTCTTCCTGATGGCAAACACCCTGCCGCAGGAAGCGCTCGCCTACCCGCTCTACTACTTCGCGAAATATCTCGGCCTGTACAACACGCGCCTTTCCGTGATCATTGTGCTGTCTGTGATCCAGAGCGCCTTCGGGACGTACCTGCTGACGTCGGTCTTCAGCACGTTCCCGCGCGAGATCATCGAAGCGGCGCGGATCGACGGGGCGAACAAGCTCCAGCTTTTGACGCGGATCGTCGCGCCGATCAGCCGCCCGACGCTGTCCGTGCTGTTTGTGTTCTTTTTCATCTGGACGTGGAACGAGTTCTTCCTGCCGATGATTCTGCTGGTGTCCACGTCGAACCAGACGGTCCCGCTGGCGATCGCGGTGTTGCAGGGGCAGCACAACATGGACGCAACCACGTCGAGCGCGTCGGCGTTGCTGGGTATCTTGCCGTGTATCGTTTTTTTCCTGCTGTTCCAGCGCACGCTGACCAGGGGAATTACTGCCGGAAGCGTGAAGTAAGCGCGAGGCGAAACTTTTTATTCGCTGCATGAAGGAGCATTCAGAATGAAGTTCGACGCCGGAAACTGGAAATTGCTGCCCGGCACAGAAGCGATGTATCCGCTGACCGTGATGGACGTGCGGACCGAGCCGGATGCACTGGTCGTCGTCGGCTACAACAAATACGTCAACCACCGGGCGGACACGCTCGACGGGGCGGTCTTCACGGCGCGGTTCACGTCGCCCATGCCGGACGTGATCCGCGTGCAGATCACGCACTTCAAGGGCCGCCGCCCGCGCCTGCCCGTCTTCGACCTCGACTACTCGCTGTCCAATCCGGACGTCGAGATCGGCCGGGATGGGGTGCACGCGTGGCTGAAAACCGGCGATCTGTCGGTCGTCGTGCCGGTCGAGGGCAACTGGCGGGTGGACTATCTGCGCTGCGGCCGCCCGCTGACCAGCAGCGAGCATAAGGCGATCGGCCTGTTCAAGCGCGAAGGCAAGACCTACCTGCGCGAGCAACTGACGCTACAGCCGGGCGAAACGATCTACGGCCTGGGCGAGCGGTTTACCCCGTTCGTGCGCAACGGCCAGTCGGTCGACATCTGGCAGGAAGACGGCGGGACGAACTCCGAGATCGCGTACAAGAACATTCCGTTCCATCTCAGCAGCCAGGGGTATGGCGTGCTGGTGAACAACCCCGGCCTAGTTTCCTACGAGATCGCGTCGCACCACGTCACGCGGACGCAGTTCAGCGTCGAAGGGCACAGCCTCGACTACTACCTGTTCGGCGGTCCGACGCCGAAAGCGGCGCTTGAGCAATACACCGCGCTCAGCGGGCGGCCTGCCCTGCCGCCGGAGTGGTCGTTCGGGCTGTGGCTGTCCACTTCGTTCACCACGAACTATAGTGAAGCGGATGTGATGGCGAACATCGACCGGATGGAGTCGCTCGGCATCCCGATCAGCGTCTTCCACTTCGACTGCTTCTGGATGAAGGAGCTGACGTGGTGCAGCTTCCTGTGGGATCGCGAAAACTTCCCCGATCCGGAAGGAATGCTGCGGCGCATCCACGACAAGGGGATCAAGGTCTGTGTGTGGATCAACCCGTACATCGCGGAGCTATCGCCCCTGTTTGATGAGGGCATGGAACACGGCTACCTGCTCCAGACGCCGGAAGGCGACGTCTACCAGGTCGATGACTGGCAGCCGGGCATGGGGCTGGTCGACTTCACCAATCCCGATGCACGCGCCTGGTATGCCAGCAAGCTGCGCGCCTTGCTCGACATGGGCGTGGACACGTTCAAGACCGACTTCGGCGAGCGCATCCCGACCAATGTCCGCTACTTCGACGGCAGCGATCCGGAGCGGATGCACAACTACTACACCTACCTCTACAACCAGACCGTATTCGGGCTGCTGGAAGAGGTCAAGGGCGCGGGTGAGGCGGTCGTCTTCGGGCGCTCGGCAACGTGCGGCAATCAGAAGTATCCGGTCCACTGGGGCGGAGACAACTCGTCTACCTACGTCTCGATGGCCGAGACGCTGCGCGGCGGCCTGTCGCTGGGGCTGTGCGGGTTCGGCTTTTGGAGCCACGACATCAGCGGTTTCATCGACACCGCCACGCCGGACCTGTACAAGCGGTGGGTTGCGTTCGGGCTGCTCTCGTCGCACAGCCGCCTGCACGGCTCGTCGAGCGTGCGCATGCCGTGGCTGTTCGGCGACGAAGCGGTCGACGTGCTGCGCCACTTCAACAACCTCAAAAAGCGGATCATGCCGTATCTGATGGACGCAGCCCGCGAAGCGCGCGATCACGGCTGGCCGATGGCGCGCGCGATGGTGCTGGAGTTCCCCGACGACCCGGCGTGCAAATATCTCGACATGCAATACATGCTCGGCCCTGCGCTGCTCGTCGCGCCGATTTTCAGCGATACGTCGCAGGTGACGTACTACCTGCCTGCGGGCGAGTGGCGCCACCTGCTGAGCGGCGAGACTGCGACCGGCCCTGCCTGGCGCACGGACACCTACGACTACTTCAGCCTGCCGCTGTGGGTGAGCGTCGAGCGCGGCGCGGCGTGGGACTGCCTGCGCCCCGCCACCGAAGACTAACCCGATCGGCTACTCCTTTTGTCATCCGCAAACACCCGCCGCACGGCGGGTGTTTGCATTTTCCGCTCCCTTTCAGCGTCCAATTCGGCAGTTATTAGCATATTCATGAAAGTAATCTGTGTATCAATAACGCTTTGATCGCATAAACATAGCCAACCGGGTGATTACTTCCGGGCCTCGGAAGGCTAGAATGGCGAACAGGATTATCAGATTGTTCGACCGCTTATTGAGTGACGCGCGCCCGGCCCACCGCTCTACACCACGTCGGTCGCGCCGGTAAGGAGGTGTCATCTGCCTTGGTTTATTCGCCTTCAGCCGAGTTTAGCCCGGATTATGTTAGGAGGTTCGTCTCGTGAGTGAACAGTCAATGATTGGAAAAGTGCTCACCGACGTCACCCTCAAGCGCCGTTCGTTTCTGAAGTGGAGCGGCGCGCTGAGCGGCACGGCGGTTCTTTCCGGTGGGCTCAGCAAAATCGCTGGCGCGACGCCTTCGACAACCGTCAAGGCCGCGGCGGCGGACGAAGGCAAGTGGGTAACTGCCGCTTGCTGGCACAACTGCGGCGGGCAGCGCTGCGTGATCAAGGCGCACGTGGTCGACGGCGTGGTCAAGAAGGTCAAGACCGACGACACGCACGAAGACTCGATCGAGCACCCGCAGATCCGCGCCTGCGCGCGCGGCCGCTCGCAGCAACATCAGTGCTTCGGCGCTGACCGTCTCAAGTACCCGATGAAGCGCAAGAACTGGGAGCCGGGCGGCGGCAAGAAAGAACTGCGCGGCCGGGACGAGTGGGAGCGCATTTCGTGGGACGAGGCGCTCGACCTGATTGCCACCGAACTGAAGCGTCTCTACGACACATATGGCCCGGAAAGCATTCTGGAGTGCGGCAACACTCTGAGCAGCGTTTTCACGATGATGGGCGGCTGCGTGACCCGGTGGGGCAACACGTCGTGGGGGACGTGGTACTACACCGGCGATAAGGTCGGCCTGGGCGACGGTCTGTCGAACACCACCCACAACGACCGCATCGAACTGATGAAGTCGGACCTGATCGTGATCTGGGGCGGCAACGCGGCCTGGAGCTCGCAGGGCAACACGATGAAGTACTACCTCGACGCGAAGCGCGCCGGGGCGAAGTTCATCTTCATCGACCCGTTCTACAACGACACGGCGATGATCCTGGCGGACGAGTGGTTCCCGGTCCGTCCCGCGACTGACCACGCCCTCGCCCTGGGCATGGCGTACACCCTGATCACCGAAGACGATCCGGAGACCAACCCGCTGCTCGACTGGGACTTCATCGACCGCTGCACGGTCGGCTTCGACGCGGATCGCATGCCCGAAGGCGCCGATCCGAAGGACAACTTCAAGGACTACGTCCTCGGTACGTACGACGGCGTCCCGAAGACCCCTGAGTGGGCGGCGGAAATCTGCGGGCTGACCCCGAAGCAGATCCGCTATCTGGCGCGGACCATCGGCTCGACCCCCAAGGTGTCGCTGCTGACGGCCTGGGCTCCGGCGCGCATCCACAACGCGGACACGTGGCCGCAGATGTTCATGACCCTGGGCGCCATGACCGGTCACATCGGCAAGTCGGGAAGCTGCACGGGCGTGAGCTGCTGGGAGCGCACTGCGGACGGCGGTCCGTTCCTGATCGGCTCGGGCGGCGCTGGCGCTGGGCGCGTCCAAAATGAGAACGCGGTCCGCCTCTCGATCAACAACGGCGAGGTGTGGAACGCCGTACTCGAAGGGAAGTACACCGCCGGGTACAACGACGTCCGCGACATCGACATCCGGGCCATCATCCACGACGGAAGCAGCACGCTCAACCAGAAGTGCGGCTTGACCAAAGGTATCGAAGCGCACCGCAAAGTCGAATTCGTGCTGTCGGTCAACCTGTTCTTGAACACCAACTGCAAGTACGCGGACATCGTCCTGCCCGCCACCACCCAGTGGGAGCGCTACGGCACGCTGAGCGGCAACCGCGACCACCTGATCTGGTTCCAGAAGGTGACCGATCCGCTGTTTGAGGCGAAGGACGACAACTGGATCGCGGTGGAGCTGCTCAAGCGCCTCGGCTTTGAAGAAGCAGCCGAAACCCTGACCAGCGTGTCCGACGAGCAGCAGATGTACAACCGCCTCGCTGGGGCGTGGGTGATCTCCGAAGATGGTAAGGGGCGCGAGCCGCTGCTGACCATCACCAAGGAAGACATCGAAGAGATGGGCGTCGAGGGCGAGCCGCAGCAGGGCCGCATCACGCTCAAGGAATTCCGGGAAGCGGGCGTCTACACGGTCCCGCGCAAAGACGGCGACGGCCTGGGCTACATCGCGCTGAAGGACTTCCGCGACGACCCCGAAGCCAACCCGCGCGACACCGAAACGGGCAAGCTGGAAATCTACAGCCCTGCCCACCAGAAGATGATCCGCGACTTTGGCTTCACCGAAGTCGACCCGATCCCGACCTACAACCCGCCGATCGAAGGCTACGAAGATACCTTCGAGGATTGGGAAGCCAAGAAGAAGGGCGAATATCCCTTCCAGCTCTACACCATCCACTATCGCCGCCGCTCGCACTCGATCTTCGACAACATCCCGTGGCTGCGCGAGGCGTTCCCGCAGGAGTTCATCATGAACCCGCTCGACGCAGAGAAGCTCGGCCTCAAGCACGGCGATACGGCGAAGATCACCAGCCGTCACGGCTCAGTCATCCGCCCGGTGTTCATTACGGAGCGCATGCGCCCCGGCGTGGTTGCGCTTGGTGAAGGCGCGTGGGCCGAGATTGACGATGAGACTGGCATCGACAAGGCTGGTGCGACCAACACCCTCAACGGTGAGATTGCGACCGGCCAGGGTCACCAAGGCTGGAACTCGTGCATTGTCAAAGTCGAACGATACGGCGGTCCTGAGGCGCTGGAGCCAGACTATCTGTGGGACCAGCGTATCCCGATTAAGGAAGCGTGATGAATCATGGCGAATCAGAAAGCCTTCTACTTTGACGCAAGCGCGTGCAACGGGTGCAAGGCGTGCGTGATCGCCTGCAAGTCGAAGAACGCGCTCCCGGTAGGGATCAACTTCCGCCGCGTCGTGCAGTATGGTAACGGCGCATGGGTGCCCGATCCGGAATATCCCGACATGCTCATGCCGAGCAACCTGTTCGTCTACTCGCTGTCGGTGGCGTGCATGCACTGCCAGGAGCCTGCGTGCGTGAACGCCTGCCCGGCGAAGGCGGTCGAGAAGCGCGACGACGGGATCGTGGTGGTCGACTCTGACAAGTGCATCGGCTGCCATTACTGCGAGTGGGCCTGCCCTTACGGCGCGCCGCAGTTCGACCCCGAAGACGGCACGATGCGCAAGTGCGACTTCTGCGTGGACGTGGTCGAGCAGGGCGAACCGCCCTACTGCGTCGCTGCGTGTCCGATGCGCGCGATGGACTTCGGCGAGCTGGACGAGCTGCGCGCCAAATATGGCGATATCAGCGCCATCGAGCCGCTGCCGTCCCCCGATCTGACCAAGCCTGCGTTTGTCCTCACGCCGCACCGCGACGCACAGCCGGTCGGCCAGGGCACGGGCCGCATCTATGACGATGAGGTGTAAGCATGGATATGCGTGAGTGGGCGCTTGTCGCCTTTACCATTCTTGCTCAAATGTCGGTCGGGTCGTTCCTGATCCTGGGCGCGATCCACTTTCTCGCCAAGCGCAAAGCGGGCGAAGCGGAAGCGGATCGCCTCAGCGACCGCGCGCTGCTGGCAATCGGCCCGGTGCTGATCCTGGGCATGATCGCGTCGTTCTTCCACCTAGAAAATCCGGTGAATGCTTACCGCGCGATCAGCAACGTTGGCTCGTCGTGGCTGAGCCGCGAAATCCTGTTCGGCGTGCTGTTCGCAGGGGTGGGTTTCCTGTTTGCAATCATGCAGTGGCGGAAGCTCGCCACATCCAGCGTGCGGATCGCCGTTGCCGGAGTTGCGGCAGTGATCGGCATAGCGCTGGTCTATAGCATGGCGCGCGTCTATATGCTGCCCAACCAACCGACCTGGAACTCGATCACGACGCCGCTCTCATTCTTCACAACCACGTTGCTGCTCGGCGCGCTGGCAACCGGCGCGGCCTACGCGGTCAACTACACCTTCCTGAAGGTGCGGGGCGAGAAGGGTCTGAACGTTCAGGCGGATCTGCTGCGCGACGCGCTGCGCTGGATCGCAATCGTGTCTATCCTTCTGGTGGGCGTGCAGTTGGTGCTCGTCTCTGCCAGCCTGATCGATCAGGCGACGAATGAAGCCGCCGCATCTATCGCACAGATCGCAGAGGACTACGGAGCGATCTACATCTTGCGGATCGCGCTGGTCTTTCTTGGCGCAGGGGTGTTCGCCCTCTTCCTGTATCGCTACGCAGCAACCGGCGCTGGCAAGGAAGAGGCACTGGCCTGGCTGGTATACGGCGCGTTCGCGCTGGTGCTGGTCGCGGAAGTGCTGGGGCGCTATCTGTTCTACGCGACCCACTTCCAGATCGGTTTGTAGGCGACAGCCGCTTGAAGCGGTTGCCTGACGTATCGTAACCGTTCGCAACACACAACGGTCTGCGCTCCCCCTGTTGGATCCCCCCGCAGGGGGAGCGTGGATTCTAACGGTTAGCGATTAGCCATTAGCGGTTAGCACCGGCCAGAATCAGCGCGGCCCTTTTCCCCTCTCTGCACACGGAAAGCGGCCAGGGGCGAGGTTCCCGCGCCAATATGCAAACCAGGAACATGGTCTTGCTAATCGCTAACCGCTAACCGCTGATCGTTCCAAATTCGTGTGGTCACAGGCCACCCTACGGGAGTATGTTCTAATTGAACACTCCTACAGACCGACATCAAGCGGGGCCGGTGCCGGTGGCTCTACGCCGCCACTCAATGGTAGAATACGGGCGCCGGCTTCGCATGGAGAGGGAGATTCAACGATGCTCAAGAAGCAATATCTCAAGCGGGGCACGGTCAAAGTCGATTTCGTCCTGCCGCCGGCGGTGGCTGCGGAAGCGACCAGCGCCTACCTCGTGGGCGACTTCAACAACTGGGACGAAACCGCAACGCCAATGAACAAGCTCAAGAACGGCAGCTTTAAGATCACGTTGGAGCTTGAGCCGGGGCGCGAATACCAGTATCGCTATCTCGTCGATGGCAATCAGTGGCATAACGACTGGGACGCCGACCGCTACGAGCCGAACCCGTTTAGCGGCGATAACTCGGTCGTCAGCACGCATCCGCAGTAGCTCGTTCCACCGCTCTGCAGCGGAGCCGCACGGCCCCTGTCAGAATTGATGCAGCCCGCCCGTACGACCGATGTGAGAGCGGTTAGTGCGGGCGGACGTTTGTCCGAAACTAATGCGTTTATTGGAGACAACCAATGATCCAGTTTGGTCGTGAAATCACCAGCAACCTCGAAGCCGCACTCCGCCGGGAGTGGCTCGTCACGAACGGCATCGGCGGCTATGCGATGGGCACCATCGCCGGGGCGCGCACCCGCCGCTATCACAGCCTGTTGACGGCGGCGCTTCATCCCCCTACTCACCGCACGGTGACGCTGGCCGATCTCGACACCTGGCTCGACATCAACGGGCGCCGCTATCCCCTGGCGACGCATGAATGGGCCGCGGGCGTCGTCCTGCCAGATGGCTATCGCCACCTGGAGCATTTCGAGCTGGACGGGACGATCCCGGTCTTTACCTGGGCGCTGGGCGACGTGCAGATCGAGCAACGGATCTGGATGGCGTACGGCCACAACACGACCTACATCACCTACACTTACCGGCGCGGCTGCTCGCGCGTCCGCCTGGTGACCAAGCCGCTCTGTACCTACCGCGACCATCATCATCTGACGCGCGGCGGATTCGCGATCGACGTCGAGCATGTCGCCCGCATGCCCTGGCCGGACGGTCACACGCTGGTTATCCAGGCGCATCCAGAGCGCAACGGCCCGACCGCGCAGGCTTATCGCATCATGACCAACCGGGGCGACGTTTACGATGAAACCGAGTGGTGGTGGAATTTTCACCTCTCCAGGGACAAGGCGCGCGGCGAAGACGACCAGGAAGACCTGTTCGCGGCGGCGACCATCACGACCGAGCTGGAGCTAGGCGAAACGCTGGCGATCGTCGTGACGACCGAAGAAGCCGACCCGCAGCCCTGGGAAGCGGCGCTCAAAGCTGAGCGCGCCCGCCAGACGGCGCTGATCGAGCGGGCCGCGCTGCCGCTGGACGCACCGGACTGGGTGCGGCAGTTGGTGCTGGGGGCAGACCAGTTCATCGTCACGCGGAAAATCGGCGACGAAACCGGCAAGAGCGTGATCGCGGGCTATCCCTGGTTCTCCGACTGGGGCCGGGACACGATGATCGCGCTGCCCGGTCTGACGATCGACACGGGCCGTCCAGACGATGCCGCCTCGATCCTGTGGACCTACGGGCGCTACATCGACCAGGGGATGCTCCCCAACCGCTTCCCGGACGACGACTCCCCGCCCGAGTACAACACCGTCGACGCCGCGCTGTGGTACTTTCAGGCGGTGTATGCGTGGTTTCAGGCGGTCGGCGCGGATCACCCGCTGCTGCCCGACCTGTACAACGTGCTGACGGAAATCATCCGCTGGCACGAACAGGGCACGCGCTACAACATCCACCGCGACCCGGCCGACGGGCTGCTGTTCGCCGGAGAGCCGGGCATGCAGCTCACCTGGATGGACATCAAGGCCGACGGGTGGGTCGCCACGCCGCGCACTGGCAAGCCGGTCGAGATCAATGCGCTGTGGTATGGCGCGCTGCGCGTCACGGCGGAGCTGGCGCTCGCCCTGGGGCACAGAGACGACGCTGCCCGCTATTCCGCGATGGCAGAGCAGGTTTACGCCAGCTTTAACGAGCGCTACTGGTGCAACGGCGGCTATCTGTACGACGTAATCGACAGCCCTGACGGCGACGATCCGACCCTGCGCCCGAACCAGATTTTCGCGATCGCGCTGCCCTTCCCGCTGCTCGAAGGGGAGCGGGCGGAGTCGGTCGTAACGGTCTGCGCGCGGGAGCTGGTCGTCTCGTGTGGACTGCGAACCCTTGCGCCGGACGAGAACAACTATCACGGCTTCTACGGCGGCGACCAGCTTCAGCGCGACGCCGCCTATCACCAGGGAACGGCCTGGGCGTGGTTGCTCGGCCCGTTTGCCATCGCGCACTATCGCGTGTTCGGCGACGCGGCCGCAGCCGCCAGCTATCTGCGCCCGCTGGCAGATCACATCAACGATCACGGCATTGGCAACATCAGCGAGATATTCGACGGCGACCCGCCGCACACGCCGCGCGGCTGCCCCGCTCAGGCGTGGAGCGTCGCGACGGCGCTGCGGGCGTGGCGCGAGCTCCATCCCGCGCCCAGCGCTGAGGCAGTCGCCACCCCACCTGTCCAAGAGAGCTAGTCAATGGCCCAGGAACCGCCCGTCAATCGCACCTACCGGCGCGCGCTGGCCGTCGCGCTGACGATGTGCTTCGTAACGCTCACCGGCGCCATCATCCTGGCGATCATCAGCTCGGCCCGCGAAAGCGAGCGCGAAGCGCAATTCAACGCCACGGTGACCGCTATTGTGTCCGCCGCCGAGCAAACGCTCGTCGCGCGGGAGACGCCGCCCACCCCCGCGCCACAGATCCAGCCGGGCGTGTACCCGTTCGAGCCCGACCCGTCCAGCCCGCGCTATGGGCGTTCGGAATTGCCCACAAGCCAGGTGGTGTACGGTCAGGTGCTCGACGCGGACGGGCAGCCCGAGGATCGCTTCACCGTGATCGTCTGGGGCGATTACACGCCGCCGCAGACCGTCTCGGTGGGCGAGATCGCCGAGCAGGAAGCCGGGCACTGGGCACTGGCGCTCGAAGGCCGGGTGAACCGCCGCCTGTGGGTCCAGCTCAGCGCCGGAGAGCGATACCTCTCCGCGCCGGTCGAGATCGTGCTCAGCGAGTCGAACCCCACGCGCAGCGCCGCCGAGGTGATCTTCCGGCAGGTCGGCACGCTGAACTGACACGCC
>Ga0134093_1002239_pt1 | contig 16009 bp, 13 predicted proteins | sample 4_1taG_FD_94452 | JGI IMG/M metagenome (GOLD analysis project Ga0134093, IMG submission 94452) | Switchgrass degrading microbial communities from high solid loading bioreactors in New Hampshire, USA - 4_13_20_68_A1 metaG | ecosystem: Engineered > Bioreactor > Semi-continuous > Anaerobic >...
AGGGGTTAGCCCTGAAGAGATGGTCCAGGCCTGCCGTAAAGCCCAGGAGGCGGGTTTTATTTTGTCCTGTACCATAATCTTGGGAATCGGAGGCAAAGAGCTGACCAGGGAGCATGCCACGGAAACGGCTAAAATAGTCAATGCCATCCAACCCCATTATCTGGGGGCCTTAACCTTGATGGTGGAAGACAATACCGTATTGAAATCCCAAATTGAAAGGGGCCAGTTCCAATTATTAAATCCCATGGAAGTTGTTGATGAGCTGATTATGATGATCGAGCCCATGGAACTTACCAACTGCGTTTTTAGAAGCAATCATGCCTCCAATTATCTTTACTTGAAAGGAACATTGAATAAGGATAAGGAAAATATGCTCAGAGTCTTAAGGGAGGCAAAAAACAACAGTGCCATGTTGGCACCTGAGGAATACAGATTTCTTTAGAGAAAGCCAGTTATCTTTATTTTGAGAGAAGAATAATTACTTCTTTAATTCGAGAGAAGAAAAACTAATCCTGGTTTTCATTCCCCCTTTGTTCGGTAGCCAGCAAGCGTTCAATGGTTTCTTGCTGCGGAGTGATAAGCAGGGACCAGTTTTGCTCGTAAACTACCATCCCCGGTTTTGCTCCCCGGGGTTTTTTTATTTGCCGCACATGGGTATAGTCCACCGGCACTTGGGAGGATCCCCTGGCTTGGCTGAAATGTACGGCTAAAGCCGCGGCTTCCAACAAGGTCTGATCGTCAGGGAACTCTTCATTTTCCTCCAGGGGCACAATGACATGGGAGCCGGGAATCTTTTTTACATGAAGCCAGAGATCGCCCGGCTTGGCCTGCCGCCAAGTCAAACGGTCGTTTTGTTTATTATTGCGGCCCACGATAATGGTTTTACCCGTTGAAGACAGATAGCGATGGGGTTGGGAATACATTTGCTCTTTTTGTTTGGCGGACTGTTTTTTGGCTTTTTGTTGTTTCCCCTGTTCTTTGAACTTGCTATGCTTGCCGGAGATATAACCCTGTTCCGCCAATTCCTGGTAGATTTCGCTGAGCTCCGTATCGTCGGCAGCCTCCTCGATGCTGTAAGCAATGGTTTGCAGGTAATTTATTTCTTCCAGTGCCGCTTGTTTTAAAGGTTCGGTTTTTTTGATGGCGGCTTTGGCTTTGTTGTAAATCTTGTAGTAGCGTTGGGCATTGTCAATTCCTTTCAAGCTGGGATCCAAAGGGATGGTTATGGGCTTAAAGTCAGGATCGTTGTAGTCTTCGACGGTTATTTCGGTCAGACCGGGGGTCAACCTGTAAAGATTGGCCATTAATAGCTCCCCGTATTTTTGGCAGATTAAGTCCTTTTGGGCCTTGGCCATAGTCTCTTCATATATTTCACATTTCCTGTAAAGATGTTTGATTTGGTCCTGTACAACTTTAAGCAGGGATCCCCTCTCGGCTTGGGCACGATTATAGGCCTCTTTCTGGTGGTAATAAAGGTCTACGGCTTCGTTGAGGTTGGCTGTGGGGTGCCACACTAAACCTGCGTATTGTTCATAGGGTATAAAAGTAAAAGCCGAAGGCAGTTTTTTCGATCCGGGTTGGTAGTAAAGGCCGGGCTTTATAATGGAAATATCTTTGGCGGGGATAAAGTAGCTATAGGCTTGATAAAGCCTGCTCAAATCAATTGCGCCGCAGTCATCGAGGACAGCGTCCGGATCCAAGCCGGCGCGGATCACAATTTCCTTAGCCAGTTCGGGACTGACCCCGTTGAACAAATCGAGCAAAGCTTTGCTTACTTTTCTTTCCAGGGGATACTCCATCATCCGGCTCATAAACTCGTTTTCGTCTCTCAGGCTGTCAATTTTATTTTGAGCCGGAGGAGTGAGATAAGCCCTTCCCGGAAGAACTTCCCTGTATCTGCTTACCATATGGGAATACCTCCGGATACCGTCCAGTATGATGTTGCTTTGAGCGTCCACTAAAATCAAATTGCTGTGTTTGCCCATGATTTCCAAATGAAGATAATAATCCTGCAGGTCTCCTCTTTCGTTGTAATTCTGAATTGTAAGGGTTACGAATCTTTCCAGGCCATGCTGAAGTATATCAATAATCTTGCCGTTCTCCAAATGTTTGCGCAAAATCATGCAAAACATGGGAGGATGGGCAGGATTTTTTTTGACTTGGTTCGTGAGCTGAATCCTGGCGCCCGTGCTGCCGGCATTTAAAAGAAGGCGCAGGGTTTGCCCGGCACTGCGCAGTAGAATATGGATTTCCTCTTTTTCCGGCTGCTGTATTTTGTCAATGCGCGTTCCTAGCAGTAGGGGACGAAGTTCTTGAATCAAGTAGTTGAGCGTAATGCTGTCTAAAGCCATAGTTTACACCTGCCAAAATCTATCATGAATTATCGATTTATCCGGGAAATCTTACTTATGCGGCTCAAATCACGGATCAATGTGGCCCATATAACGGATCAATGTGGCCCATATAACGGACCAATGTGGTCCATATCACGGTCCCATGTGGCCTAAATTACGGACCGTAATTTGTGTGCCGGAACCAGAGTTAAGTATAACACAACCAGGACAGTTTTCCAGGTCTGACCCCCTCAGGGTACGAGTATAATTTAACAAATTAATGTCTACAATACCACTTTAAGGAGGTAGAGGAAAGTAAAAAAAGGGGGAAGGCCCGTGCTGAAGAAACCGGCTGTATTTGTTTTGACTTTCTTAAGCATTTTTGTGCTAAAAACTATTGGCTTTTTTCGAAAGAAATCCTTACTTGAACTTAAGCCAAACGGAGAAAAATCCATCCTTATTTTAACACCTCATGCCGACGATGAGCTTTTGGGGTGCGGTGCTGTTTTAAAAAAGCAGGCTGAACATTCGGCCCAAATTACCTTGGTCAATATGACCGACGGCGGAGCATCAATGTCCCGCCTGGACAGTGAACTGCTGGTAAAGATCAGGAAAAAAGAATTGAAAGCGGTTTGCCGCTTGCTGGGGATCAACAATATTATTCACCTTGATCAACCGGACGGCAATCTCAAGCCCAATGAAGAAATAATAAAGAGAGTGGCAACAATAATCGATCGGATAAAGCCGGAGATAATCTATGTCCCTTTTTTCTGCGATTTTCATCGGGACCATGTTGCCACCAATTTAATCTTGAGTTCGGCCTTAAAACGCAGTTTCCATACTTGTGCCATACGGGCCTATGAAGTACAAGTGCCGATTACTCCATTACTCTTTAACTCTTATGTGGAAATATCCGACTGGCTGCAGATCAAAAAAAATTTGCTTCGCCAATATCAAAGCCAGTCCCTTGTTCTGGACAATGTATTCCTTGCTTGGAATCTTAATGCCTCTTTCATTCAAAAGGCCAAAAACGTGGAAGTGTTTTTTAGCTGTGATTCCCCTACTTACTGTTGGCTGATTGATAACTTCGTCTCCGATGAAGAGACATGGGCCAAGAATTTTTATGCCAGCGGCAACAGCGCCAAGATTTTGCTCGCTTATCTTAAAGGCTTACGCTTACGCAAGAAGATTGCGGATCACATGCAAGGGGCCGGGCTTCTTAGATCGGCCGAGCCGTCTTCAACATATTCGTAATTTGCCCTACAGCGGCGTTTATGGACTTATAAATGGTCCTGAAGTAATACATATCCTTCCCCCAGGGATCACTGATAAACGGCTGTTTTTCTTCCAACAGGGCGCCGATCAAGAAAACCTTTTTCCTCGCCTGCCTGTATTCTTGCCTAAATTTTTTGTAATTGTCGTAATCGAAGACAAAGATAAGGTCTGATGACGATACCATTTCCTCATTTATTCTTTTGGAACAATGCCCGGACAGATCAATTCCGTATTCCAAGGCCAATGACAAAGCTTCGGCGGGCGGTTTGCGGCCTTCTTCCGGCAGGAAGCCGGCGGAGCGCACCTCTGCCGAGGGTGCGTTTTTTTTCAGCAAGTGCTCGGCAAAAACGCTGCGGCAGAGGTTGCCATGGCAAACAAAGAGGATGGATTTGGCGCCGGGCAGTTTTTGGGCCAGCTTTCTTCTCTGCAGATGCAAAAATATGGGGAGACACATATATCTTTGCTCTATATTGGCCCTGATCTTTTCCCAGGCCATTTGCCCGAGCAGAAAAACTTCGCGCCTAAAAGGTTTTAAGTCGTCCAGGGCCAGGGTGTCGATCCTTTCTTTGCCGGTTAGAATATTTTTAAATCCGGTAAGCAGGACTTTAGAGACGGGCACAGTCAATAGGGTGGGGTCTTTATGGTCGGCAGTCAGGTTTTTAAGCTGCCAGGAAAGATCCGCGGTCAGATTCCGGGCGTAGATGCCCCGGCGGTAACTGTTTTTGACCGAAGTCCGGCCTGTGGTCAGCAGTTCAAACAAAGCCAGCGGGAAATTGGCGCCTGCGGCCAGAGCCAGCGGCAGTGAACCCCAAAACCTGGCGTTTATTTCGATCAACACCCAACTGCCGGTGGCAGGGTTAACTTTAAATTCAGCCATCGCCACGCCGGTATATTTCAAATGAGAAAAAATCTTTAAGGCCGCTCTTTCCAATTCCGGGCAAACGGCCGTACTTTTTCTATAAGTGCCGCTGCCCCCCTGCAGGGGTTCGTGCACCCGTTCCTGCTGGAATACCAGTAGCGGCTTGCCTTCCTCCAATAAAAAATTAACTCCCACTCCTTTACCGATAAAAAACTCCTGGGCAATAACCGGTCCATAGGCCAGCAAAGAGTTTAGCATGGGGGCCAAGTCTTCAGCCCGGCGGGCAATTTGGACATGAATTCGTGCAGGCTTGTCGTTATCGTTATATGAAGAATGGGGTTTTAAAACTATTGGAAAGTCAAGCTGCGCCGCTTTTATCTTCTCCCAAGCCCCTTCTCGGTCTTCCTGGTATAGGACTGTTTCCTTGGGCACATTAATTCCCAGTTTTCTGGCCAACTCATTAGTTTTAATTTTATCGAACAGGACGGCAAAGCTTTCCTTGGAAATAGTGTAGATCCGGCCATAAGCTTCGAGCTCCGTTTTATGCTTTTGCAGGGGAAATACAGTCTCGTCGTGGCAGGGGATTACGAGATCAAACTTTTCCCGCTGCATTAGATCGATCAGAGCTTCTTTCCAGGAACTGTCTTGTTTGCTGTAGGCGGGAATTGAGTGAACCCGGTGGACATAACGGGAGCAAAGGGCCAGGCTGTCCGGTTTGTGCCAGGCAACATGGACTTCAATGCCGGCCCGCCCCAAAGAGCGGATTACACTTAAAAAAGCCGGGGTATGAAAGCCGAGGAGCAAAACTTTTTGGCCTGTACTATGGGCAAGCATAAAAAAGACTTCCTCCCAAATTTGCGATAAGCAGGAAAAGACAAATTTTGCGGTCGGTATCGTTCCAGGTAATACAAATATAGCAATAGCTTAAATATAGTATACCCAGGGTTTGGAAAAAATTTAAAAGCGCCGGGTGACCGGGGATAGCTTTTTTTGTTATAGGGGATATTTCCGCAACAAAAAATACAGAATAAGTAATTTTTTATGGACAGGCCGAATAGCATTTACAAGAAGAATTACTTTCAGAGGAAAGAAGGAGGAACAAAAATGCAGCGGCGAGCGTGGCATATTTTAAGCGGCGGAGAAATATGCAATATACTTAACGTTGACCCGGAGAGAGGATTAACTGACAAGGAAGCGAACCGCCGGCTTATAGAATTCGGACATAATTCTCTGATTGTAAAAAAAGGGGTAAACCCGGTCTTCTTGTTTTTGAATCAATTTAAAGATTTCATGGTGCTGGTCTTAATGGTGGCTACGCTTATTTCCGGTCTCTTGGGGGAAGTGGCGGACGCTCTTACCATTTTAGCCATAATTCTGCTCAATGCAATCTTGGGGTTTATACAGGAGTTTAAAGCGGAAAAATCCATAGAATCTTTACGCTCCCTTACGGCCCCTGAGGCTACGGTCTTAAGGAATAAAACCGTTATCAAAATACCGGCTGCCGAGCTGGTGCCAGGGGACATCGTCATGCTTGAAGCCGGGGACCGTATCCCGGCCGATATCCGTTGGTTGAAAACCAACGGCTTGCGGGTGGAAGAATCGGCTCTCACCGGGGAATCCCAACCGGTAGCCAAAAACAACCAGCCGATGTTGGACGAATATACTCCTATTGCCGATCGCAAAAATATGGGTTATATGGGCACAATCGTTGTCAACGGGCGAGGAATCGGCGTCGTTATTGCCACCGGGATGAACACCGAAATGGGAGTTATTGCCGATATGATCCAGGATATCAAGCAGGACGAAACACCGCTGCAACGCAGGCTGGCCCAATTGGGAAAATGGCTGGTTACTATCAGTGTTGCCGTCTGCGTTGTTGTGGCCGTCACGGGAATTATTCAAGGGGAAAGTTTGGCCAAAATGTTTTTTGCCGGGGTATCTCTTGCGGTTGCAGCCATTCCCGAAGGATTGCCGGCCATTGTTACGGTTGCCCTGGCTGTCGGTGTCCAGCGCATGGTCAAACGCCATGCGATTATCCGCAAGTTGCCGGCAGTGGAGACCTTGGGTTGTGCCACGGTTATTTGTTCCGATAAAACCGGAACTTTGACCCAAAACGAAATGACTGTAAGGAGAATATATTGTCAAAACCAGATTATTACCGTCAGCGGGCAGGGTTATGACCCCAAAGGGGATTTCCACGGAGTGGACCCCTATAGAGAAAAGGGACCATTTCAAGAGTTGCTCAAATGCGCAGCTCTTTGCAACAATGCAGTCTTAACCAAAAAGGGTGTAAGAATAAGCGGCTTGTTCCGGAACAAACAGGATAGTGTTTGGGGCATTGACGGAGATCCCACCGAAGGGGCTTTGCTGGTGGCAGCGGCCAAAGCCGGCGTATGGAGAGATGGGTTGGAACGCAAAGCGCAGAGAGTCGCTGAGATCCCCTTTGATTCGGAAAGAAAAAGGATGACCGTGCTATATAAGGAAAAGGGTGAATTTAAAGCTTATGTCAAAGGAGCGCCCGATACCATTTTGGAACTCTGTACCAAGGAAATGACCAAAGACGGGGTAATTGAGCTTACCCCGGAGAGAAAAAAAGAAATTTTATTTGTTAATGATGAGATGGCCTCTCATGCTTTGCGGGTTTTGGCTTTGGCGGTCAAAAATGTGGAGGAAGGAGACCAGGACGAGGAAGTTGAAAAAAACCTGGTGTTTGTCGGCTTGATGGGGATGATCGACCCGCCCCGTTTAAGCGCGGTTAAAGCCATTAAAGTCTGTCGGGCTGCAGGGATAAGACCGGTCATGATTACCGGTGACCATAAACTTACCGCCCAGGCGGTAGCCAAGGAATTGGGGATTATCAGGGGTCCGGAAGACAAGGTTATCACCGGGGCGGAGCTGGATAAAATGACCGATGAAGAATTACGGCAACGGGTTATGGATATTTCCGTTTATGCCAGGGTAGCCCCGCGGGATAAATTAAGAATTGTCAGAGCCTTAAAGGAAAATGAGGAAATTGTAGCCATGACCGGTGACGGAGTCAACGATGCACCGGCTGTGAAAGAAGCTGATATCGGGGTTGCCATGGGCCAAACCGGCACCGATGTTACTAAAGAAGCATCCTCCATGATTATAACTGACGACAATTTTGCCACCATTGTGGCTGCCGTGGAGGAAGGACGCGGCATCTACGACAATATCAGAAAGTTTATCCGCTATCTTCTTTCCTGCAATCTGGGGGAAGTGCTTACCATGTTTCTCGGCACCTTGGTCGGATTGCCCTTACCCCTCCTGCCAATCCAGATCCTTTGGGTCAACCTGGTTACGGACGGTTTACCGGCCATGGCTTTAGGGGTGGATGGCCCCGACCCGGACATAATGAGAAGAAAACCGCGCAAGCCCAATGAAAGCGTTTTTGCCAGGGGATTGGGCAGAAAAATTTTAATCCGTGGTACCATGATCGGTATCGGTACGCTCTTGGTCTTTGTCATTGGCCTTTGGTCCGGTGTAGGACTGCTGGAAGCCAGGACCATGGCTTTTACGACCTTGGTTTTCTCCCAGCTTTTCCATGTTTTTGACTGCAAATCCGAAACAAGGAGTATATTCGAAGTCGGTATCTTTTCCAATCCCTTGCTCCTGCTGGCGGTCGCCACTTCCATATCCATGCAGTTAATGGTTATTTATTTGCCGGTTATGCAGGCCATATTCAAAACAGCAGCCCTGGGAGCCTGGCAGTGGATATTAATCCTCATCGTCGCCGGCGGACCCAGTATACTCATTGGCATGGCCAGATCCTTTAGAACCGCCATGCGTCACAGCAGCAGGCCTTTTGTTGCCCGTTAAAGATTCATTCAGTTGGAGATTGCTTTAAATTAAGGCAATTTCTGACTGAAATTTTTTTTTTGTGGTATAATATAAGTAATATAATAATTATCGCTTTGCATATAATAAGTATATTGTTATTGTTTAATCAGGGCACGGGTTGAAGAGGTATCCTATGTTCAAAGTAAATGATTTTGTGGTCTACAATTCAACAGGGGTCTATAAAATCATTGATATCAGAAAAGATAAGGACATTAATGGTAATTATCTGGATTATTATATTTTGGAGCCGGCTTACGGTCATAATTTGACGGTTAAAATTCCGGTAAACAATCACAAGGTTTTAATGCGCAAAATAATAAGCAAGGAAGAAGTGTTGGCTTTAATAGCCGCTATGCCGGAAATTGAAACTGTCTGGATTAATGATGATAGGAAAAGATATGAATGCTTTAAGTCCGCTCTTAAAACAGCCGAGTGTCGGGAATGGGTTAAAATTGTTAAAACCATGTATCTCAAAAAAAAGGAGAAGATGAGTCACGGCAAAAAGCTGGCCAAAGCCGACGAAGATATTATGAAGATTGCCGAAAAAAACATGAACGAGGAGTTTGCCGCAGCCTTGAACATTTCACCCGACGAGGTGATTTCGTATATCCGGAACGAATCCCATCCTGACAAAGACGGGAAAAACATAAGAAAAAATACTATAATAAGTATCGTAAGATAAGTACGGGGACCGATTCCTGTCTCCGGTTAGGAAGAGACAGGAGAATCGTCCCCGTTATCCGTTTCTCCGTACCAGTAAACCGTCCGGTAATCACAGCCGATAAAAACTTTTTTGCCCTTGGGCAATGTTGTTGTGTATTCGGAATCATCCTCCGTCCAGTCTGCAACCATGGGAGAGAGCAGATCAATTATTGCTTCCAAACCGTTTTCCTCTTCCACCGCTTCAATGGTGGCATAACCGTAAGCTGAGGAGTTTTCTTCGTGAATTTCAAACGGTACCAAATCGCAATCATCCGGCAACATATCGAGAATTTTAAGGATTGTCCTTTTGGTTAAACCGCTTTCCAAGGGCACCATCCAGGCAGCAACATCGTATTTAGCCAAGGTCATTACTCCTTTGCCTTATTTGGTTATTTAGCAGTAACAAAAATATTATTACCTTTTTATAATTATATCATGACTTTGGACCGTAAAGATCCGGTATAAACATTGCTCTGGTTGGCCTTCTCTTGACCCTTGTTTATCTGCATAGTATCCTGTAAGAAAAGGTGTTAGATTCACCAAGGAGGAAATCATATGGATTTCGTTAAAATGCATGGTCTGGGAAATGATTTTGTCTGCCTGGATCATTTTCTTTTTTCGCCGGAGATTAATTATCCTGAGCTTAGCCGCCGTCTATGCCATCGACAATTGGGCATAGGGGGTGACGGTTTAATTGCGATTCTTCCTTCCCGGCGGGCTGATGCCAGGATGAGGATCTTTAACCCTGACGGTTCTGAACCGGAGATGTGCGGAAATGGAATTCGTTGTTTTGCCCGCTATGTCTATGATGCCGGTTATGTGCCCAAAGAAACCATGAGCATAGAAACTCTGGCCGGAATTTTAACTGTTAAATTGGAAATAGAGAACAATAGGTTTGAAGCTGCAACGGTATGCATGGGAAAACCGATTTTGGTTCCTAAACTTATTCCTGTATTAAGCGACGGGGAGAGCCCGCTGGTCGAGCAAGAATTGGAAGTAGGCGGACGGAAGCTTTTAATTACCCCTGTTTCCATGGGCAACCCGCACTGTGTGGTATTTGTTGAAGATTTTAAGATGCTTGATTTTGAGCTTCTTGGTCCGGCCTTGGAAAAGCATCCCTATTTTCCCCAGAAGACGAATGTGGAGTTTGTAAAAGTAGAAAACCCCCGGGAGCTGACCGTAAAAGTCTGGGAGAGAGGAGCAGGCCCGACTTTGGCCTGCGGGACGGGAGCCTGTGCCTCCCTGGTGGCTGCCGTCCTTGCCGGTCGCAGCGAAAGAAAAGCGATAGTTCATTTGCCCGGAGGAGATTTAAAGGTAGAATGGGGACAGGACGACTTGGTTTATATGACCGGGCCGGCGGCTTATGTTTTTCGGGGCCAAATACTTGATGAGAGCCTTGTGGACAATTTATAATTTATACATTGTTATCTATTTTGTTCCAAAAAGAAAACTGCTATTATAGATGAAGTGCTTAATTTAAGGGGGAATACTTAGATGGCATTTGTTAATGAAAACTATTTGAAACTGCCGGGGAGCTATCTTTTTTCCGAGATAGCCCGCAGGGTAAATCAATTTAAACAGCAAAACCCAAAAGCCGATATTATCAGGATGGGAATTGGAGACGTAACCCGCCCCCTTCCTCCTGCCGTTATTGCCGCCATGCATCAAGCGGTTGAGGAAATGGGCAAGCCGGAAACCTTTAGAGGATATGGACCTGAACAGGGATACGAATTCCTGGCGGAAAAAATTATAGAATATGATTTTAAACCCCGCGGGGTCAATTTGGAGTTAGACGAAGTATTTATTAGTGACGGGGCTAAAACCGATACCGCCAACTTCCAGGAACTGTTGGGAATAAACAATATTGTCGCCGTTACCGACCCCGTCTATCCCGTTTATGTGGACAGCAATGTCATGGCCGGTCGGACAGGACCGGTCAATGAACAGGGCCAGTTTGAGAGATTGGTTTATTTGCCCTGTACCGAAGAAAACGGGATGAAACCCGCTTTGCCCACCACCAGGGTGGATATGGTCTATCTCTGCTATCCCAACAATCCCACCGGGATGACCTTAACCAAAGATGAATTGAAAAAGTGGGTGGATTATGCCCGGGAAAACAAAGTGCTGATTTTATTCGACGCAGCTTATGAAGCCTTTATCAGGGAAGAAGATGTTCCGCACAGTATTTATGAAATCGAAGGCGCCCGTGAAGTAGCGGTGGAATTCAGAAGTTTTTCCAAAACGGCCGGCTTCACCGGAACAAGATGCGCCTATACCATTGTACCCCATGAGCTTGTGGCCTATGATTCCCAAGGTCAAGGTCACAGCCTGAATAAATTATGGCTGAGAAGACAGACTACGAAATTTAACGGAGTCTCATATCCGGTTCAAGTAGCCGCCGCGGCCGTTTATACTCCTGAAGGCCAGCGGCAAGTTAAGGAAAACATCGACTATTATATGGAAAATGCCAGGTTGATTAGAGAGGGACTGCAAAAAGCCGGCTATAAAGTTTTCGGCGGGGTTAATGCTCCCTACATTTGGATGAAGACCCCCGGCAAAATGTCCTCCTGGGAATTCTTTGACAAGCTATTGCAGGAAGCCGAAGTGGTGGGGACTCCGGGAGCCGGTTTTGGAGCCAGCGGCGAAGGTTATTTCCGGCTGAGCGCTTTCAACAGCCGGGAGAACACACAAAGAGCAATTGAAAGAATTGTCAAGAGACTGGGTTAAGGCCTAAAAATAAAAAGACCTTTAAGTAAAAAACAGGAAGCCGTTGCCAATGCTTGGGCTTCCTGTTTTTACTTACTTTTCTTCCTGCTTGCTTTCACTGTTGCTCAAGTTTTCCCGGTTTATTTACCTGGTCAAAATTTTTGACAAACAGCAGGCTGATAACCGCTCCGACTAAAGCTATGGCTGCCGTCATAATAAATACCGGGGCAAAAGAACCGAAAGCGTCGGCCATAAATCCGCCCACCACCGGCCCGAGAACTTGCCCCAGACCAAAAAACAAAGTCACAAAACCCAAGCCTGCCGAGGCTAATTCCGGACCCAGAAAATCGCCGCAGACAACTGCCATGATGGCCGGCACACAGACCGAGAAACCGTAAAGAAAGGTTGAAGATATATATAAAAGTGGAGTTTCACCCACAGAAAAAAGAACTGACGCCGCCGCCTGCAGGGCTAGCAAAGAGACAAGGGTTATCCTGCGCCCCACCACATCCGACAGCCAGCCCCATATAATACCGGATATCAGGCTAATCCAACCTAAGATCATAAAGAGTCGGGCGGCCAGCACAGCGGTTACCCCTATATCAGCCACCAAATGCTTTACAAAGAATGTCATGTAAATAATATAAGTAAAGCCGAAGGCAAAGTAGATAATTCCCAAAATCCAAACAAGGGGTAAAGTGTAAACATATTTCCAATCGGAGCTTTTTCTGTAATTATTGGGGGGTTGATCCGTTTCCCCGGTAAAGCCTACCGGTTTTAGATTTTTTTCCGCCGGATAATTGCGTATAAATAAAAAAGTTAACAAGGCGGCCAGAAGTGTAAAACTGCCGAACAGGATCCAGCTGGCTCTCCAAGCTGATTGTCCGTAAGCAAATGCAAAAACCGGGACGATGCAACCGGCCAAAATCATTCCCAGCGGCCCTCCGGATATGGCTATGCCCGATGCCAGGCCGCGTTTTGATTTAGTAAACCATGCCGGCCATAGGCCGAAAATCGATAAATGTACGGCCCCGCTTCCTAACCCGGCCATCAGGCAAAAAACGGCAACCCAAGAATAACCGGAGGATAAACCTGTAAAAACCATGCCCAAGCCGGCCACAGTAAGTCCGAAAGTGGCGATAAGCCTGCTCCCGTACTTGGAAGCCAAAGCTCCGCCGATGAGAGCTAAGGTTAAATAGCCCAGAAAACTCATTGTGGCCAGGAATCCCGCTTGACCGTTGTCAATTCCAAGATCCGCCTGCATGTAAGGCAACACGGTAGAAAAACTGAAGCGGGAAAAGCCGATGGCCCCAATAATCGCTAAAGTGCCAATAGTTAGTACGAACCAACCATAATGGATTTGAAACTTCATTTTGTTCTTCATGCAATTACCTCGTTTAACCTTTTTTTATAATTAGATTTTAACAGAAATCAATATAATCCTTCCGGGCCAAATAAATTTCTGTACCCCTGTTGCCGAGAGTGATTTCGCTTGTAATCTAATTATGAAGCATCTTGTTTGATTTATCAAACAATCAATGATACTATTATTGTTATATTATATCTTTCCTGTTATATATAGGGAGTAGGCTAAATAAGGGGGCAAGTATTCCGTGAGGCGAAGCGCCCTCATAACCTGTTTGTCGTAATTATTTCTTGGCTCCGGGAGGATTTATCGGTTTTATAAGGAATATTTAAATATAATTGTATTATGTATTTTTTCTTTTCTGGAGAAGGAGACGATCTATTTGTTGATCAGTATGACCGGTTTTGGTCGGGGCGAAGCAAAGGATTTGGGATATCACTTTTTGGTGGAAATAAAATCCGTCAACCATCGATTCCAGGAAACCGTTATCAAGATGCCCCGTGCCTTTTTTTCTTTTGAGGATGCAATCCGCCACATTATCCAGGATAAGGTGAAGCGGGGACGGATAGAAGTATATATCAACATCAAGGAAATAGAAGAAAGAAAGAGAAAGGTCAAGGTTGACAAAGATTTAGCGCTGTCGTATGATTACTCTTTGAAGGAACTGGCTCAATCGCTAAATACCACCTATCATACTGATATTTTCCATTTGGTATCTTTACCTGAGGTCCTTAGCGTCGAAGAAGAAGAAACAGAAGCAGAAACTCTATGGCCGGTACTGGAACAGGCAATTAAATTGGCTTTGTCTCAACTGGGTGCCATGCGCCTGCAAGAAGGGCAAAGGCTGGAAAGGGATTTGCGGAACAGAATCGCTATTTTGCAGGAGTTGGCCCAGAATTTGGCCGATAGAGCGCCGCTGGTAGCGATAGAGTATCAAAAGCGCTTAAAAGAAAAGCTAAAGGATTTGCTTGAGGACGTTGAAATAGATGAAAGCCGTATCGCTATAGAGGTGGCGCTTCTGGCGGATAAAGCTTCGATTGACGAAGAAGTGGTAAGGTTAAAGAGCCACTTGGAAGAGTTTACCCAGACTTTGTCATCTTCGGAACCGGTTGGCAGAAAACTTGATTTTTTGGTTCAGGAGATGAATAGGGAAATCAATACGGTTGGTTCGAAAGCCAATGATTTGGAAATAACAAAACTGGTTATAGCAGGAAAAAGCGAATTGGAAAAAATCAGGGAACAGATACAAAATATCGAGTAGTAACTGGAGGTTATTATTAATGGATATTAAATTAATTAACATTGGGTTTGGCAATATCGTATCGGCAAACAGAATCGTAGCTATAGTCAGTCCTGAATCGGCGCCTATAAAACGAATTATTCAAGAAGCCAGGGACGCCAAAATATTGATCGATGCCACCTATGGCAGAAGGACCCGAGCTGTGATCATATGTGACAGCAATCATGTTATCTTGTCTGCCGTTCAACCCGAGACTGTCGCCAACCGTCTTACGACCAAAGAAAGCAACAATGAGGATCCTGTTGATTAAAATAAAGCAACTTTATTTATAGAGCTTCCTGGAGGGTTAACGTGAAAAAGAATAGAGGAATGCTAGTAGTAGTATCAGGTCCGGCGGGAGTGGGAAAAGGGACTATTTGCCGGGCCCTTCTTGCTCAGTCGGCTGACATCGAGTATTCTGTTTCAGTTACTACCAGGAATTGCCGGCCGGGTGAAACGGAAGGAAAAGAGTACTACTTTCGTACCAAAGAAGAATTCCAAAACATGATTAAGAATCAAGAGTTTTTGGAGTGGGCCGAATTTTGCGGCAATTATTACGGCACGCCCAAATTCCATGTGGAAAGGGCCTTAGATGAAAATAAAACCGTCTTATTGGAAATAGATATTCAAGGTGCAAAACAAGTAAAAGAATTATATCCCGACGGCGTGTTTATTTTTATTGTACCGCCTTCTTTAAAGGAACTGTCCGAAAGGCTCCACGGCAGGGGGACGGAAACGGAGGATATTATCCAGCAACGTTTGGCCAAGGCGGTTCAAGAATTGAATGAGATAAAAAATTATAATTACATTGTAGAAAACGATTACATTGAGGCAGCCGTAGAAAAAATAAAGTGTATAATAACAGCAGAGAAATGCAGTGTACGCCGCTATCTTTTTGATGTAAAGGAGGAATAGTCATGAGACAGCCTTCTCTCGATGTTTTAATGTCCAAGGTGGACAGCAAATACTCCTTGGTAGTAGTTGCTGCCAAAAGAGCGCGTGCTTTAATGGATAATGCCGATCCCAACGAAAGCAAAGACTTAAAACCTGTCACCAGAGCTTTGGAAGAAATAGCCCTGGACAGGATAACTTACGAATATACTCGCGAGGGTAATAAGTAATGCTAGAGGGGAAACATGTTCTGCTTGGAATTACCGGCGGAATTGCCGCTTATAAATCGGCGGAGATTGCCAGCAGGTTGCGAAAACTTGGTGCCGAGATCAGTGTGGTCATGACTGAGGCTGCCACAAAGTTTATTACCCCATTAACCATGCGCAGCGTTTCTGCAGGCCCCGTTTTTACGGATATGTTCTCGGAACCAAAAAAATGGAATGTGGAGCATATCTCTTTGGCTGAAGCTGCGGATTTTGTACTTGTTGCCCCGGCCAGCGCCAACACTTTGGCCAAAATGGCCTTAGGCTTGGCGGACAATTTCCTGACCACCGTTCTCCTGGCTGTTAGGGCACCAATTTTTGTTGCCCCGGCGATGAACCACGCTATGTACCATCATCCCGCCACGCAACAAAACTTAAGAATTTTGAAGGAGAGGGGAGTACATATTATCGGGCCGGACAGCGGATTTCAGGCCTGCGGTTCTGAAGGGGACGGCAGGATGAATGAACCTTCTC
>Ga0134093_1002241_pt1 | contig 16001 bp, 15 predicted proteins | sample 4_1taG_FD_94452 | JGI IMG/M metagenome (GOLD analysis project Ga0134093, IMG submission 94452) | Switchgrass degrading microbial communities from high solid loading bioreactors in New Hampshire, USA - 4_13_20_68_A1 metaG | ecosystem: Engineered > Bioreactor > Semi-continuous > Anaerobic >...
AACAGCCTAACATGCCATGTACTCATCGTCAACAGCTTTCGCGGCATAAACGCTTAGGCTATTGTCTCATTAGCTACCGTTTGATGACCGAGGTAATTTACACACTAATTTGGACTTGACTTTGACTTTTGGGTATAATAATATAGTATTAATATAAACGAACACGAACAAAATGGCGTTGATAAGGAGGAGTACATGCTTTCCCGAAGCACAGAGAGAAGATGGCTGGTGAAAATCTTCGTGACGGAAGCATGGAAGTAGCCTTTGAGCTGTGAACCGAAAGGATATGATCTTAGTAGGCTTCAACGGAGTTTCCGCCGTTATAAGGAAAGCAATATCGGATATCCATAATGGTATCCCGTATTGGCAGAGTGCAGATAGTCATATCTGAATTTAGGTGGTACCACGGACGCATACAGTTCGCCCTAAGCAATGATAAGAATGCTTAAGGCGAACTTTTTGTTTTGTGTTCGAAATATTAAGGAGGTATTACTATGCAAAGGAAATATGATTTTAGACAAGTAGAAAAAGAAGTGCAAAATTTCTGGAAAGAGAATTCTATCTATAGCTTTGATCCGGAAAGTCCGTGTGAAATCTATTCCATTGATACACCACCGCCAACCGTTAGCGGTAGCCTGCACATCGGGCATATTTTTTCCTATACTCAGGCAGAAATGATCGCTCGTTTTAAGCGTATGCAAGGCTATAATGTTTTTTATCCGTTTGGCTTCGATGATAACGGTTTACCTACAGAAAGACTTGTTGAAAAGGAAGAGGGTATTATTGCCAAGGAGCTTCAAAGAAGCGAGTTCATTAAAAAATGTATTGCAACTATCGAAAAATACGAAAAGGAATTTAAATATTTATGGCAGTCCTTGGGTTTTTCGGTTGACTGGTCACTCCAATATGAGACTATTAACCCAATGGTTCAGCGAATATCGCAAAAATCTTTCATTAAGCTTTTCAAAGATGGGAAAGCCTATATGAAGGAGTCACCGGTTCTATGGTGTACCGAATGTCAGACTTCCATAGCTCAGGCAGAATTAGAGTTCATGGAGAAGGAATCGACTTTCAATTATATTAAGTTTAAAACAGGCAGAGAAGATTTAATGGTTGCTACCTCGAGGCCTGAGCTGCTTTATGGCTGTGTATGCCTTTTTATAAATCCGGAGGATGATAGGTTTAGGCAATACATCGGTAAAAGTGCTACGGTTCCTCTATATAACTATGAAATTCCCATATTAGCAGATAGCAAAGTTGATATCAGTAAGGGAACAGGTGTAGTTATGTGTGCAACCTTTGGTGACAGCACTGATGTAGAGTGGTATCAGTCATACAAACTTCATTACAGGAAAGTCATTCGGCCTGACGGCACAATTGATGAAGCTGTTCCGTTGATTGGAGGATTACAGGTACCAGAAGCAAGGAGTAAGATTATCAGACTGCTATCAGAAGATGGACTTCTTTCGGAGACAAAAATTATAACACATCCTGTTGCTGTACATGAACGCTGCGGCAAGGAGATAGAGATTATTCCTTCAAAGCAATGGTATATTGATATTTTGTCCAATAAGAAGTTATTTTTAGAAGCTGTCGATAAAATCCATTGGTATCCTGATTATATGAAAAATAGGTATATATCATGGGTTGAAAATCTTAAGTGGGATTGGTGTATATCCAGGCAGCGTTATTTTGGAGTTCCTTTTCCTATATGGTATTGTAAGAGCTGTGAAAAGGCTATAGTAGCAAGTGAGAATGTGTTACCTGTAAATCCTCTTGAGAGTAAGCCGGGCAAGCCTTGCACCTGCGGATGTAATGAATTTATACCTGAGAGTTCCGTACTCGACACATGGGCTACATCATCAGTCACTCCTCAAATTAATGCAAAATGGGGCGAAGAAAATGATATTTCAGACAGGCTTTTACCAATGAGTTTAAGAACGCAGGCTCATGAGATTATACGTACATGGGCATTTTATACCATTGTGAAAAGCCTGTATCATACAGGTCAGATTCCCTGGAAGGATATCATGATTTGTGGTTTTGTTCTTGCTAAGAAAGGAGAAAAGATCAGTAAATCAAAAGGAAATTCCGAGATATCGCCGATTAGCCTCATAGAAAACCATTCTGCTGATGCGATACGGTATTGGGCTGCTAATTCCAAGCTCGGAACAGATACATTTTTCTCGATTGATGAATTGGGGATAGCCAAACGATTTATAACAAAGCTTTGGAATGCATCCAGATTTGCGCTGACTCATTTGCAGGATATAAACATCGATGCAAATATCGAGTTGATGCCGGTAGACAGATGGATAATCGAATGCTGCAAACAGACTACCATGGATGCCAAAAGCTTACTGGAGCAATATGAAATTGGATTAGCGCGATATAGGATCGATGACTTTTTCTGGAAGGATTTCTGCGATTACTATCTTGAAATTGTTAAGGAACGCCTATATAAGCCTGAGATACATGGAGCTAGTCAGCGCCAATCAGCCCAATATGCCTTGTATTATTGCATGCTTAATGTGTTGAAGTTATATGCAATTTATGTACCGCATATCACCGAACATATTTACCAGAATTTTTTCAGACAACATGAGAACTGCATTTCTTTACACAGGCTGCGTTGGGAAACGAATGATAAGGTTGATAATGAGATCATTCTTTTTGGAGAAAAGCTAAAGGATATTATATCAAAAGCAAGAAAATACAAAACAATGAACGCTCTATCCATGAAAGCAGAGATAGAAAAGATTGTTATTACCACTGATGAAAAGTATGTGGATTTGTTTCAACAAACAATAAATGATATAAAAGCTTGTTGCCATGCCAAGATAGTAGAAATTGCACTGATGTGTTCCCGTAAGCACTAGGTTCAGAAAACACCCAAAGGAATCAATTAAATCAGCTCGTGTCACGTGGAGACGGTGGTATTGATAACAAGGGTAGAGAAGTAAGTGTGAAAAAGGGCTTGATATAAGGGCATTTCAAGGTTCTTACCATAAAAACCACCACTCAGAAATTGCTTGATTTTTGCTTCGAGGGAACAGGTCAAAACAAGCAAATTTCCTTGTGACAAAGCGATTTAGATGTAAGTGTCTGACGAGTGGTCAGGATAGATGTCGGGGGTTGATGAGTGGTCGATTTGGATGTTTTTTAATTTTACCGAGGTTGTGTGGTCAGGTTGGATGTTAGTATATTAAGTTGCAAAATAGGCTAATCATCATTACTGAAACATGCTTTAATATTTATTAGCCGTGATACAATATAAACTATTAAGATAGATTATTTATATTATGTGAGGTGTAATGAGATGCCAGGGTTAGGTATTTTTTCGTGGTTTAGTTATCAACTGCCAATACAAGTAAGACTTGAATTTATAAAAAATGTTGGATTTAATGCCACGAGTCTTTGGTGGGGTGATGAACCTAATGAAGATAAAAACAGTCAGCCAGAGCTTGCACGCAGAATTGGGTTGGAGATTGATTATATTCATGCACCAGCCAACAATCCCAACGATTTATGGTATGACGGAATAGACGGAGATGATTATCTTAACTTGTTAATATCATGTATTGACGATTGCTCCAAACATGATATTAACGCTGTAGTAGCACATATCACACGTCTGTCTTCAAAACCGTTAGTTTCTGAAATAGGTCTAAATCGTATTAAAAAACTAGTAGACTATGCAGAAAAGAAGCAAGTATTTGTTGCACTTGAGAATATGAATAGCATACCTCATTTAGATTTTATTTTTAGAAATATACAATCAAAGCGACTTGGATTTTGTTATGATAGTGGACATGAATTTTGCAATCATCCAAACGCAGACTGCTTGTCTCGATATGGAGATAAACTTTTCACTGTTCACCTTGCGGACAATTTCGGTGACGATGATACACATTTGCTTCCTTTTGACGGTGCTATTAATTGGGACAAAGTAATGTTAAACCTAAAGAGATGCAAAGAAGTGCGTTACCTCACTTTAGAGGCGGATTTTAATCGTAACCACAAAAATAGTTTAATATATAGTGATTTATCAGCTATCGAATTTTTAACGTTGGCCCATTCGAGGTTGTTGAAACTAATCAACATATTTAACCAAAACAACTAATTATTATACACATTACAATTTGTCAAGGAATCTGTCATAGGAGGTATTGTTGTGGCTGATGACAAAAGAATACATTTCATACCACCCTTGCCTCCGAAGCGAGAGAAGCGCGTCGGTATTTACTGTCGCGTGAGTACTAACAGTGCGGAACAACTGAAAAGTCTTGCAGCTCAAGTATCAGCGCTAACAAGATTAGTTGCAGCAAATCCTAAATGGCTACTGGTTGATGTATATCTTGACGTTGCTTCTAGTAAGACCGGTTCTTCCCGTAAAGAATTTATCCGTATGCTAAAGGATTGCGAGTCACGTGTTATAGAAATTGTTCTGACGAAGAGCATTAGCAGGTTTGGCCGAGACACGGTGGAAATTCTTGATGCATTGAACCAGCTAAGGGCTCTCGGTGTTCGTGTTATATTTGAACAGGAAGTTCTTGATACAGCTGATACGGATAACGATCTTATGATTTCAATTATAGAATCAATTGCTCAGGTAGAGAATGAATCACGCAGTGAAAATATTAAGTGGGGAATCAAACAACGTGCTGCACAAGGTACTTCAAAGCTATATAATAGAAAATGCTATGGGTATTACAATGATGAAGATGGTAATCTGGCTATTGATGAGAAGGAGGCAAATAATGTCCGCTTAATTTATAACCTTTATCTTCAGGGTAAAAGTGTTTTAGGTATCGTGAAAGAACTGGAACGGCTGGGGATCAAATCCCCTACCGGAAAGGCTACATGGCCTAAGAGAACAATTGACGTAATGCTCAGCAATGAAAAATATACGGGTACCGTTCGGTTACTGGATAACGGAAAACACGATTCATATTATCGGGCAGAGAATAACAATCCTGCTATAATATCAAAGGAAACTTTCCAAGCGGTGCAGATCGAAAAACAGCACCGAAGCAATGTTATAGAGGGCGAAAAAGGAAGCCAGCGTAAAAGCAAAAAATACAGTTCAAAGCAATAAATAGTTAAGATATAGATCGTAATTATAGAATATTATGAATTAATCGCCTTATATGGAGGTGTTTAAATGGATAAAAATGTATGGTATTGCCCTGCTACTGAAAAAGAAATTGCCGAGGGACTTTGTTGGGAATATTGTTTTGTTGATAAAGGAGGACCTATTGATACCGCTTATGAACTTAGGAGGTGGATTGAACTAACAAAGAAGTTTAAGGATATTGAGGATTTTCATACGGAATGTGAGAAATGTATTCATTGTCAATGGGTAAAGTAATTCACCCACCAACGAAAAATTATAGTAAAAAGCATTGAAAAATTAAAATAGCCTAAACGAGAATTATTCCTTGTGTGGACAGGATAGATGTCAAACCAGCAGTAGCACAGCATTCTTACTGTATTTATGAAAAGCGTAGAATAGCCTAAAAACTTCATGTTGAGTGCGTCACATTGATGTCAAGGGTTAAGAAATAAAGAACTAAAAAGCTTGTAAATAAAGGGTTTCCAGACATTTAGCTTTTCTCAAAGCCGATCTGCCGAATGTGGCAATGCCAAGAAACCCAAATTTTTTGCGCATAATATGGCATAATAAAGGAAGCAAAGAAGCATGGGTACAGTTCCGCTGCTTTGATTTTTATTTTAATTTTATTGAGAAGCAATAGAACCGTCCCTTTGAACTCTGAACTTAAAACCAATAAAGGGAGCTAAAAACTATGAATATTCTAATCGCAGACGACGAGAATGACATCCGGAACTTAATAAAAATCAGTTTAGAGGAAAACGGATATACCGTATTGACGGCGCAAAACGGCAAGGAAGCCTGGGACATCCTAAGGACACAGGATGTCGATTTGGCGATCCTTGACGTAATGATGCCGGTGATGGACGGATTCAACCTGCTCCGTAAAATACGGGAACACAGCACCATCCCCGTCATTTTCCTGACCGCAAGGACAGATGATATGGACAAGGTATTGGGACTTGGACTAGGTGCGGACGATTATCTGGCAAAGCCTTTTTCCACTGCTGAATTAGTGGCTCGCGTCGGTGCACAACTAAGACGGAGCAATGAATATCTCTCACAGAAAGAAAAATCCAACGTAAGCATCACATACGGAGATTTGTCTATAGATAAAGAAAAATGCTGCGTCTTTAAGGGCGGAGAGCCGATTGAGCTTGGCGCAAAGGAATACAAGCTGCTGCTGCATTTTATGGAGCACCCGGAGAAGGTTTTCACAAAACAGCAGCTTTATCACGCGGTATGGGGCGAGGAATACTATTTTGACGATAACACCGTAATGGTGCATATCAGCCGAATCAGGAACCGGATTGAGGACGACCCGCAAAAGCCCAAGTATCTGAAAACCATTCGGGGCATTGGGTACAAGCTCCATTATACCGGTGAAAAGCCATGAAAAGAAAACTGTCCAATCAATTTTTCAGAAATTTTCTGGTGATATTCTTACTGACGATACTGGATACGGTACTCGCTTTTGTGTTTTTGTCCTTGGCCAGCGGATTGATTGCAGGTTCCCTGGCCAAAAACCAATATCCTGCAAGTGCGATTATCAAAGAGGATTATAACCAGATTGACGCATCCGCTGTCGTGGAAAACGGCGGCGGCGTACAGGTTGTCGATAAGGAATACCGTGTTGTTTATTCTAAGGGCCTTGACACCATTGGGAAAGATCAATTGACTGCTGAGGAATTTACAGCATTTTTAACGGAAAGCAAAAGCAAGCCTTACCATTACGATATTCTTTATCATCCCCAAGGCGAGTTTTGGCTGATTGTTACCTTTCCAACATCCATTCGGCTGGATTTTTCCCTGGTGTATAATAAAGAGGCCGCCGCAGGTGATTTTCTGCGGTCGGGTCTGGTGATTGCCTTCGTGGTGCTGATCTATCTTCTGATACTTGCACTTTTCGCCTTTATCTATGCAAGGATTACAGCAGCAAGTATAACCATACCACTGCAAAAGCTCTGCGACGGCACCAGGCTTTTGCGGGAAGGCGATTATTCTGTACGGGTGGATTTACGCCTGAAAAATGAGTTTGCTGAGCTTCAGAACACCTTTAACGATATGGCAGCCAGGATTGAGCATGAAATATCCCTGCGCAAAAAGTCCGAGGAGGATAGGCGGCGGTTGATTCTCGACATCTCCCATGACCTTAAAAATCCAATGTCCAGCATACAGGGCTATGCGGAGCTGCTCATGAAGAAGGCAGGTATGACAGAGCAGGAGCGCAATGAATATCTTGAGGTCATTCTTAACAACAGCAAAAGGGCCAACCGGCTGCTGACCGAGTTGTTTGAGCTTTCACAGATGGACAGCCCGGAATTTTCATTAAAGCTTGTCAAAACAGATATCTGCGAATACCTCCGGCAAATATGCGGCGAGCTTGTGCCGCAGCTGGAGCGCGAAGGTTTCAAATATGAGTTCAATATTCCTGAAGATAGCGTTATTGTACTGCTGGATACCGACCGATTTAACCGGCTTATTCAAAACCTGGCCAACAATGCTATGCGGTACAATCCCGGGGGAACGCTGGTTACAGTAAGCCTTACGGTACAAAATCAGCAAGTGTTGATTGATTTTAGTGACGATGGCAGCGGCATACCGGATCATCTTGCAAGCAACATATTCAAACCTTTTGTCCGGGTGGATGATTCCCGCAATTCCAAAACCGGTGGCAGCGGATTGGGGCTTTCCATAGCGAAAAAAATAGCCGAGGCTCACGGAGGGGATCTGATCCTGCTTCCAAATAAGAATAGGGGCAGCACCTTCCGGATTACGATTCCTGCGATTTAAGGCAGATTTAAGATTCATATCAGCTGTATGACAGGTTCGATTGCTAAGATAGTAATGAGCCTGAAATACAGCTGATTTTTTTGTTGGAAGGGGTTAGTAGTCAGAGTCATGGCTGGATATATTGAGGTGATGAGTAATGAAGTATGAACCAACCCGTTTGGAGATAATTCTAACAAGGCTTACGTTTCTTCTTTGCGGCAAGTCTGTCTACCAGGCATTTGCGGACCGGCTGCCCCTTGATGGCGGGGAGCAGGTGCTTGATTTCGGGTGCGGCATGGGAACGGTTGCTTACTATGTTGCCCAAAAGCTGCCCCACGGGCATTTGACCTGTCTGGATATTTCCGAGCGATGGTTGTATGCCTGCCGCAAAACTCTTCGCGGCTATAGGAATATCAGTTTTCTGTCAGGGGAATCCCCGCTGCTTACAAATGAAAGCTTTGATGTAGCGTACTGCCACTTTGTACTGCACGATATTTCGGAAAGTGAATTGGCAAGAGTCATCCCTGCATTGGCAGGGGCGCTTAAACCCGGTGGTCTGTTCGTTTTCCGCGAACCGTTTCATGAAACTAAAAAAATATGCCTTATCAAACGCCTGACAGAGCAAAACAGGCTAATTCCCAAGGACAGCCGCATTACCGATATACCGGTGATGGGGAATGCCCTGGAATGCGTATACGTCAAACAATAATGGAGGTGTACCATGATTCAGACAATACTGTTTTTCATATTAACTGTTCTCGCAGTCTCTTCGCTTGCTGTACTCTTGATCCTGACAGCTTATTGTGCCATTATCGGCAGGATGAAAAAGCTCACCCCCAAACATCTTATGCGCCTGAAAAAAACAATGATCTTCTTCGCAGTAACGATGATTTTGAACGCGGGGCTGATCACCTTTTCGCAGCTTACCGCTTCTACTCCGCGTATTGTTGATGAAAACGGCAACACGCCCTCAAACAGTATTGCGGAGCTTAGAGAACTTGAGCTGAACGGCAGGAAGCAGTGGATCAGCCTGAGAGGTTGGGACAAAAACGCGCCGGTGCTGCTCTTTCTGGCGGGCGGTCCCGGCGGTACGCAGATGGCAGCGGTGCGGCATGAGCTGGCAGAGCTGGAGAAGCATTTTGTTGTTGTCAACTGGGATCAGCCCGGCTCCGGAAAGTCCTATTATGCAGAGAAAACGAAAAACATTACAGCACAAACCTATATTCAGGATGGTTACGCCCTGACAGAGTATTTGAAGGAGCGCTTTGCGCAGGAAAAAATCTATCTGGTGGGTGAATCATGGGGCAGTGCTTTGGGGATTTTCCTTGCTGAGAAATATCCGGAGTCCTATCACGCCTTGATCGGCACAGGACAAATGATAGACTTTGCCGAAACCGAGCGGATGGATTACGCCAAGGCCATGGAGATTGCGCAATCCAAAGGCGATACTGCTCTCATAAAACGGCTCATAGCAAACGGTGAACCACCCTATTACGGCGATGACGTAACCTGGAAAAGCACAGTGTACCTGAACTATCTCAGTGCTTATATGGCGAACAATCCCGAGATTCACAATCCAGGCTACAACACTCTTCGGGACATCGGTTCCTCCGAATATGGGCTGCTTGATAAAATTAATTTTTTCCGTGGCATTATCAACACATATAATCATGTGTACCAACAGCTTTATACCATCGATATGAGAAAGGATTACACTAAACTGGACGTGCCTGTCTATTTCTTCCTGGGCCGCTACGATGTCAATGCGCCCACAGTGCTGGTCGAGGAATATATGCAGGTTCTGGATGCACCCGACAAAAAAATTGTCTGGTTTGAGCATTCCGGCCACAGCCCCTGGATCAACGAGCCGGAGAAGTTTGTAAGGGAGGTCTTGTCATGCTTTGCAGAAAACAAAATGGAGTAATTAGGCGGGCTAAGAATACGCAACTGATTATTCTTCTGTTTCTGGTAATTGCCATTATTGTAGCGATTCCGGCTTGCTTCATGCCAAAGGGCCGCATTGTGATTCTTGAGAATCCAAATGGAACAGGATTTACCATGGATTTCAGGGAGTGGAGCTCAAAAAACAAGTGTGAATTATCCCTTAACAAGGGTGATGTCCTGCAGTTTGAAGTTTTCCGTGAAGACGGAGAAATCGCCCTTAGGGTCAGCGGCAAAAAAGGCAGTGAGCCTTATACGGGCAACAACCTTAAGTCAGGTTTATTCACCGTAACAGTATCTGAAACTGATAATTATGTCATCCGAATCACCGGTAAAGATGCCACAGGAAAGGTTATGGCCAAGAAAGTGGGGAATGTCACCGATATGGGCGCGAAACCCATTAAGTGAAGGCAAGGTTTTTGATTATTTATTTGGTGGTGGAATATATGTATAAACTAAAAAAATCATATATGATTGTACAATTATTGTTAGTTTGCTTTGGCTTAGCGTTGACTATCATAAGATGGCTGAATGTTTTCAGCAGTAATATTTTTGTGATAAATACTGAAATAACATCGCATATAACAAACTTTTCCTTGAGTCTCTTAGCTATCTTGTAATAGGTTCGTTCTGGCTGACCTCGGGAGTGAAATTCCGTTTTGTAGTTGTTTTGGGTGCATTTATGATTGGGGCTAATTTAATTTGCGAGACATTATTGAGCATTATTAATACTGTAGATATTGTTGATGCTATATATGGAACAGTCGGAATCATTCTGGTATTTATGTATTTCTATTGCGTTAATAGTAATGGGTTGATTCAAGCCAATTCAGCTAACTATTGATATTATTTTTTGGTTAAGTTACGGAACAGTTGTCAAAACTTAATTCAAAGGAGTGATCGAGGGAGTGAGCTAATTTGAAAGTTGCCTTTTTTGATGCCAAGCCGTATGATATTCCCGGCTTTAAAAAAAGTATTGAAAATAAAGGTATCACAATCAAGGTAATTGTCAAATACTTTGCACATAGAACTACTTATTAAGATTTGGGATAATACCCTTAAGATAACTACAAGGAGGGATTACCCATGGATCTTAAAGAACAATCCATGATCAGACGCCAGCAAGTTAACGATTTTCGTGCTTCTGGTCAAACGGCCGCCGCATGGTGCTCAGAAAACAACATGAAAGTTTCTACTCTCCGTTACTGGTTGAGTAAGCTTAACCGCGAAGCTAAAACTGATCCAAAGCAAGAAATCTTTATTGAGTTTAAACAACCATCTGCTAAAGAAGTTCCTGTCATTATCAAGGTCGGGACAATTTCCATTGAGCTTTATGCGGGCTTTCAAGCAGAAACTCTGCGCGAGGCCATTGCTGCCATTCGTTCCCTATGAGTTTAAACGCTATAGGTCACAAAATATTCCTTTCCTGCAAACCCTGTGATATGCGAAAAAGCATAGAAGGTCTTGCTAAATTAGTCAAGTCACAATTGCAGATGGACCCTTTTGACAACTGTCTTTATGTGTTCTGTAACCGAAAATGTGATAAATGTAAAATCCTTCATTGGTCGAATAATGGTTGGTGGTTATACTACCGTAAGTTGAGCCGCGGTGTCTTTCGCTGGAAGTTTTACGAAAACAAGCAGGTTCTTGAGGTTTCCGAACGGCAATTTAGATGGCTTTTAGATGGCTTGTCTATGGATCAGCCCTCCGCACATAAGCCGGTTAAACAGCGGATTTTTCTTTGATTTTTCCATAAAGCCTGGAGAAAAATGCTTGTTTTTCCCCGTTTTTCAGGTTTTTTCTTCTGATTCCTCTATTAACCTATTGAGTTTTATGGTACAATTGTTACATGAAGTTTACAATAGAATTACCTCAAAAAACAAAACTGAATTACAGGGAAATGTCACGGGAAGAACTAGCTGCCCATTGCGAAAAACAGGATCAAGTTATTGCCGAACTAACCCAGAATATGAACCGGCTCATGGAGATGATCCGCCTGAATACTCAGCGGAAGTATGGGACCAGCGGGGATTCTGTGCCTTATCCAGAGGGCGCGGAACAACTTTGCCTTTTCAATGAAGTAGAAGCCACTGCTTTACAAGGAGCGCCGGAGCCTACCTTTGAAGAGGCAACCGAAAAGACCCCAAGAAAGCCCAAACAAAAGGGTAAGCGCAAACTGGACTTTAAAGATTTAAAGGTTACAGTTATTGAGCATGAGCTTCCGATTGATCAACGGATCTGTCCGAACTGTGACAGTCCCTTGCATGATATGAAAACAGAGGTTACAAGGACGCTGAAACTTGTACCGGCGCATTTCGAAGTTGAGGAACACCGTCGTCATGTCTATACCTGTCGTGAATGTGAAAAGAATCAAGGCGAGGGCGATAAAATCCCCTTCGTTCGTGCCGATATGCCTAACTTGCCGATTCCCGGAAGTTTCGCCACACCGGAACTGATCGCCGGCATCATCAACAGCAAATATACCAATGCAATGCCACTGGCTCGAATTGAGCGTGAGTTTGATCGAATGGACAGCGTTCGAATCTCCCGGCAGAACATGAGCAACTGGGTACTCCATTGTTCAGAAAAATACTTTTCAAGAATCTATGCCCATATGAGAAGTACGCTTCTGAGTAAGGACATTTTGCATGCTGACGAGACCTGGACGAAAGTTGTCCAGCAAGACGGCAGGGATTCCAAGAAAAAATGCTACATTTGGGTTTACTGCAGCGGGGCCTATGATGAACCCATTATCTATTATGAATTCCATGAAAATCGGGCTTCGGAGTCAGCCCAAAAGTTCCTTAAGGACTATAAAGGATTTCTCCATTCAGATGGGTATGAGGTCTACCATCGTTTAGATCCTGGAATCACGGTGGTTGGCTGCCTTGCTCATATTAAAAGAAAATTTACGGATGCCATCAAAGCATTGAGTCCGGAGGAACAAAAGAAAACAGTTTGCTTCAAGGGGCAGGAGTACTGTGACTACCTGTTCCATATTGAAAAGAAATACAAAAATGACGAACCTGAGGAACGTTACAAAAAGCGTCTCACCCTATTAAAACCGGTGATGGATGCCTTCTTGGCGTGGCTTAAAGAAACCAAGCCTCTTACGGTTCCCAAATCCCAAGCTTATGAAGCTATAAACTATGCACTAAAACAGTGGCCCTACATTGAAAATATCCTTTTAGACGGCCGCTTGGAGCTAACAAATAATTTGGTCGAGAGAAGTATACGTCCTTTTACAATTGGTCGGAAGAATTGGGTAACCATGAAAACGGATCGCGGTGCGCACGATAGTGCCATGGTTTACAGCATCATACAGACTGCGCTAGCCAATAACCTAAAAATTTATGAATATCTGGTTTATTTATTGAAACAGATGCCAAATACCGATTTCAACCAATATCCGGAACTGATTGAAAAGTTTGTTCCTTGGTCGAAGGAATTACCGGCAAACTGTTACAAAACTAAAAACTAAAAGTGTTAAAATTATTGTCCAACCTTATGGTTGGGCTTTTCTTTACCTAAGTGCTTAGGATTTGACAATTACCAATCAAGTATTATGGAGCGAAGCTGTGCCAGGATACAGTGCAGCTTGCCGAAGGATATGATGTGGTCTGCGTATTTGTAAACGATACAGTAAATAAAGAAGTTATTGATAAACTGTCCGGATATGGCGTGAAGTTGATTGCCCTTCGCTGTGCCGGTTTCAACAATGTAGATATAAAGTATTGCTATGGAAAAATTCACGTGGTGCATGTACCTGATTATTCTCCTTATGCAGTCGCCGAGCATGCCATGGCAATGTTATTGACTTTGGTCAGAAGGATCCATAAGGCTTATAACAGAACAAGAGAATTCAATTTTTCACTGAACGGCTTTACCGGTTTTGATTTGCATGGCAAAACAGTCGGAATTATCGGCACCGGGAAAATCGGAAGTGTCTTCGGCAATATCTGCCGTGGATTCGGCATGCGGACGATTGCTTATGACCCGTTCCCTAAGGAAAATGCAGGTTTTGAATACCTGTCTCTTGATGAATTATTTGAGCAAAGCGACATTATCTCCCTTCATTGTCCACTGAATGCCGAAACGGAGCATATGATTGATGAACGGGCAATTGGCAAAATGAAAAAGGGCGTCATTATTATCAATACATCCAGGGGCGGCTTGATTGACTCGGAAAGCTTAATCAAAGGAATTAAGGAGTAAAATCGGTGGGGCATGCCTGGATGTATACGAAGAAGAAGAAAATATATTTTTCAATGATTTTTCCGGCCACATTATGGATGATGATACACTGGCGAGACTTATTTCCATGCCGAATGTGATTGTAACCGGACATCAGGCTTTTTTGACCGGAGGAGGCCCTTAACAACATTGCCCAAACCACGGTTAACAATATTATCTCCTTTTTCAGCAGCGGAACCTGCGAAAACGAGCTTTGTTATCGCTGCGGAAAAGTGGAGAGTTGCAAATATATGAGGGATAAGAAGTGCTTTTGATTAAGTTTGTTTACGTGTGAATAATTCAGGTTTAAACATTGAATAATTTTGGTTTCTTTACGGTGAATTGCTTCCCATATCGATGAATTTAAGGATGAACTTTTTGACCTTATTACAGGCAAAAATAGTGATTTAATAGACAGACTTATTACACATAGATGTTAACGCCGGAATATAATTAACCCAAAAGTGCCGGAAAGGAATTGACCCACCCCTATTGAATATTCTCCTTCGACAACTTGTCCAGGGTTATCGGAGGAGGAAATATCAATGTTAAAGGGTGGATCTATATTGAGATTACACGATTTAAAAGAACAAGGAAAGAGTTTTCATGAGATTTCTCGTATTACCGGCTATTCACGTAACACGGTTCGTAAATATGTTCGTGATGGCCAAACCAGCGAACCGGCGAAAAGAGTACCAAGAGGCTCAATTCTGGATGAATTTAAGCCTGTAATTGACCAGTGGATGGATGAAGGATTGTTTAACTGCAGAGTAATTCTAGAACGCTTGCGGGAACTTGGATATTCCGGCGGTTATACTATCGTAAAAGATTATGTTCATCCCCATAGACCACCAAAAAAGCAAAAGGCTACTATTCGTTATGAAACTAAGCCCGGTGAACAGGCTCAGATTGATTGGGGGATTTGTGAGTATAAGACTGTTTATGGTGAACGAAAGAAAGTCCCTGTATTTGTCATGGTCCTATTGCTTGGGAAGCTGGAACGACAGATGAAGCATGGAATTAATATCTTTTGTTACAAGCTAGCCGTCCACTTTAAAAGTTTAGAAAAGGTGGTATTGTTATGTCTGATAATAAAACAATTCACTTTATACCTCCATTGCCTCCTAAACGGGAAAAGCGAGTAGGCATTTACTGTCGTGTGAGCACAAGCAGTGCTGATCAGTTAAAAAGTCTTACAGCCCAAGTATCGGCGCTAACAAGATTGACAGCAGCTAATCCCAAATGGTTATTAGTAGATGTGTATATAGATATTGCTTCAAGCAAGACAGGTTCTTCCCGCAAAGAGTTTTTTCGTATGCTGCAGGACTGTAAGTCTCGTGATATAGAAATTATCCTAACCAAGAGCATCAGCAGATTTGGCCGAGACACTGTAGAGATTCTTGATACGTTAAACCAGCTAAGGGTTCTCGGAGTTCGCGTTATATTTGAACAGGAAGTGCTTGATACAGCCGATACAGATAATGACCTTATGATCTCAATAATAGAGTCAATTGCTCAGGCAGAAAACGAATCGCGCAGTGAAAATATTAAGTGGGGCATCAAGCAACGTGCCGCGCAAGGAACTTCAAAGCTATACAATAGAAAATGCTATGGGTATAACAATGATAAAGATGGTAATCTGGTTATTAATGAGTCAGAGGCAAAAAATGTTCGTTTAATATATAACCTTTACCTACAGGGCAAGAGTGTTTTAGGTATTGTAAAGGAACTTGAACGGATGGGCATTAAGTCCCCTACCGGAAAGAACACATGGCCTAAGAGGTCAATTGAAGTAATCCTTAGTAATGAAAAGTACATAGGCAATGTACGGTTGCTGGATAACGGAAAGCATGACTTGTGTTATTTATCTGAAGACAACAATCCAGCGATAATTTCTAAGGAAACGTTTCAAGCGGTGCAGATTGAAAAACAGCACCGAAGT
>Ga0134093_1002244_pt1 | contig 15989 bp, 12 predicted proteins | sample 4_1taG_FD_94452 | JGI IMG/M metagenome (GOLD analysis project Ga0134093, IMG submission 94452) | Switchgrass degrading microbial communities from high solid loading bioreactors in New Hampshire, USA - 4_13_20_68_A1 metaG | ecosystem: Engineered > Bioreactor > Semi-continuous > Anaerobic >...
CGATAAACAAAACATCCAGCATACCTGTAATAATAAAAATACTGCGCGGTGCAAGTCTGTCAAAAAAAGCAATATACACAAAAACAGCACCGTTTGTCAGTGCTGACGCAAGAAAAACACTTACAAGCTCATAAACGCCTGCATATTTCCAAAGGCTTCTGTACAACTTAAAAGGAACAAAAACAGCAATCTTCAAAGCAACAGATGCTCCTAAAAGAAGCACCATATTGTCTACAAAGTACTTCGGGATTGCATCAAAATCCAGATCAAACCGTATTAAATATGCACAAAAAAAGGATATCGCCAATAATACTATATCTGATAAAACAAATAACCCTGACTTTAGTTTCTGCTTCACTGTTTTTCCTTCCTTTAACAGAAATAACAATCTATCTAAGAGTGCATTGATATTTTAACATATATGCTTAGGAAATTAAAGAAAATTTGAGTTCTGATTGGTTTCAAACTCCTTCTGCACTTTTTCATAACTCTTAGGTGTTCCGATATCATATCTCCTGCCTTTGAATTTAAAGGCATATACGTCTTTATGTTTAATAAGCCATGGAATGAAGTTTCCCGGAGCATCGGGGTTATTTCCTTCACTGAGGTATCTGCTAAACAAGGGAAGTGTGCTTTTCTGATAAATATAAAACGGCGGTACTGCCAGGTTTGTTTTCGGTTCCCTGGGCTTTTCCTCAAAGGATATAACCCTGCAATTTTCATCCAGTTCGACCACACCTGTTTTTTTCAATTCTTCCTTATTATTCAGTTCATGTACCGTTATACAGTCATGCCCTACTTTTCTGTAGTAGGCTTCAAAGCCTCTAAGATCAAAATCAAATAGGTTATCTCCCGCCATAACAAGTATGTCGTCTTCAATATTTTCCTTATCTGTGGCAAATTTTATATCACCAATGGCACCTAACCTGTTTTCATTTGATGTGCTATGATCATTTAGGACTTTTATTACTTTTGAACTATTATATTTCTCTACCCATTGAACAAACTGGGGATAAAACTTACCGTTAGACACTATATATATACAATCAATGCTTTCTACTTTTTCAACCTTTTCAAGAATATGTTCAAGTATCGTTTTCCCGCCAACCAAAAGCAACGACTTCGGCCTGCTTTTCGTCAAAGGATACAGCCTTGTGGCATATCCTGCAGCTAAAAGTATGCATTTCATTTAAATTTGCTCCTTATTGATAAAAAACTTTTTATTAAATTAAAAAAATCATTGGTAAGTTTGTAATACAAAAATACTACTGTTTTTTTTTGAAATTGTGGTATGACTTTGTATATTGATTCTCAAAAGCTTAACTATGTAAAAGTGTATACATAATTAATCTTAAAATTCATACAACAAGCAGTGCTTAATTTACTCTTAATATTTTTTTTAATGACTTTTTAACCGGCTTTGGAATTAATCTTTTACATCTGGACAATATAATCTGCCTTTTATATGCCTTATAATATTCTTCAGCCACAGCTTTATATCCGCCCTCGCGCCATGTTTTAAGGATCATCTCTCTTTTTGTGCTTTTAGCAATAGGCTTATTCAACTGCTCATTCTGCATTCTGGCTTGTTCGAAGGCAGATTCAGTTAAATCAAGATATTTAGTTAATTCATCTGTTAACATTGCTCCTTTCTGACTATTGACCAATAAGACAGAAACTCCTCCCCTTCTTTCTATTTCAGGGTGGAACTTCTCAACACCCCAATAATCACCAATGGTGAAATCTCCTACCCTAATTCCACATGCATATTTACATTCGTAGCAGCTTTCACGGGATATATCACCTCTCAAAAAGTAATTATAATAATATGAATCAACCGGAAACATAGCTTTATGTAAAGACTTCCCATTAATTTCATAAGTTACCATAATTCTGTGGCCCCACTCTTTTGTCTTGTCCCGAAACCTGAAATCTATAACTTTGCCTTTTAATTTATCTTCCAGATGTCGGATATACCCTTTAAAAAAATCTGCATTGGGAACACCGTGGCATATCAAATCTGCTGTCAGCAGCCTGCTGTAGTCTTTTTTCAAATATGACTTCAGTGCGGCAATTTGACAAGGAGTTCCTGTAAACAATACCCATTTACCATTTTTTAAATACGTTTTTACCTGGGTATATGTGTTATTAATATCACTTTGAACATATTTGGAACCTTGAATTTTTTTTAAATCTGACAAGCTATCTATACATATATGTTTTGGATTCATTTTATCATCATACGCACATCCAAAAACCACACCATTTTTATCAAATATAAAAGAAGCTAATGCACCAAAAACTCCACCTGATGCGCTATTCATTAATATATCTCTATCTTTATTTATAGCCGCATATGTAAACAGCGGAACGTTACCATTAATAGATGTTTTTTGGAAGTCGCAAACCTCATTACATAACCCACATTCTGTACAAAGTTCTCTATTTATCTTTGGAAAAACATAACCATCTTCATCCGGCTCCGTTGTAATAGCCTTATTAGGACATATATTTTTACAAGCTGCACAGTTGCAACAATCTTTTTTCTGAATAAAAAGTTCTATCATATCTTCTTTCCCTCACACTCATACAAATTTTTCAACAAAAATGATTTTGAATCTTTTATTTTATCATTAAGTACTTCGAAAACCCGTTCATATTTATCAATGCTTATATCATGCTTGCAATTAACAAAAAAATTGTTGCCTATTAATCTTTCTTCAAGGTTACACATTTTAAGGATACTATATACTCTTGAATTCTGAGAATCTTTTCTAAAATCATTAAATCTTTTAAATACATAAAAATCTTTTTCAAATAGTATCGAAAAAATAGTTCCATGATAAGAATCAGTTAAAACTAATTCGGCATTTTTTATCAATCCAATAAATTCTTCAGGACCTACAGAAATTCGAATATCATAATTTTTTAAAAATGAACTATACCTTACTGGTATTACAACTACTTTATACTTTGTTTTATTCGCAAAACTCCGGGCAACATCCCAATACTCTCTTTTGTCTCCAAGAAAGTAACATAAAATATATTTCTCCTTAATGTCGGGATTAATCATGCATTTTTCCCAATCAAAACTACTTAAAAGCAGAGTTGGATCTACTACCACTTCTACATTTTTTTGAGTTATAGTATTTAAAATGCGGGCACCTTCCTCCTCTCTAACCGATAGTTTATCAATTCTATTGATCCATTTTTGTACTTTCCTTTTTTTTGAGGCAGAAATAGATCTAACACCAAAACTAGGAGCATAAGATATTTTCTTTTTTTTTTCATCTGCAAAATCTAAAAAATACACTCCATTTAGGTTTTCAGGATTCCAAATCTGGTCGCTACCGCATATAAAGCAATCAATTATATCATTTAATCTATATAAGTCCTCATTTGATTGTATTTTGGGAGTGAAGTCTATGTTTTTATTTAAAAAATCTTTAAATAAAGCTTTTCTTTCATCTATCTCTTCTTTTATGTCATGTTTCAGTAATTTAAACCTATAAGATTCTATTTTGCTCGCAACTCTTTTTATATAGTTTCCGGACATAATCTTCTCAATAAAAGCCTTTTTCTGGGGAACATAATTTACCAAAACACAACTGTAACCATTAGATTTTAAGAATTTTTGTAGCGCATATGCCTGCAGTGCCGTTCCATAGTTTATGTAATGAAACCAGGTCACTATTCCTATCTTCATCTAACCCCTCCATAGAGCCATTATCGCAAAAACTGCATGTACTCTAAAATCATACAAATATTAATCATTAATTTCTTTTATGATAAATGTTTCCTGTTCAGGCAATATAAATGTTATTGTTTTATTAACGATTCTTTGTAATTCTTTACAGTCTTGAAAAGTTTCTTAATCTCTTCTTTATAAATAGCAAACAATAGCAAAAGCAAAGTGCATTCAATTATATACAAGCTAACAGATGTAAACTTTAACAACACCACTGCTTGTAACAATAATATAAAATACGAAAACAAATCACGGATTAGCTTAATTCTTAAATTTATATATTTTTTTGCATTAATAATTCTGATGCACCATATAACAAAATATGATACCACTGTAGCAACAGCTGCACCTAGTACTCCAATATAATTTATCAATAATATATTTAATGCAATATTTATTAAGGCACCAATAATTGTTGAATAGCTGTATATTTTTGTATTCTTGACAGCTGAAAAAACACCGCCTATAAATCCTGACATGGCTCCGAATATATATGCCACCAATAAAAAGGGAACATAAATCCAGGCATCGTAGAAGTCTTTTGAAAACATGATACGTGCAATAACTTTTGAGAATATAATCATTAAAGAACAAACTGCAACATTAATCAAATTATAAATCCGATATACGTTTATATAAAAATTATCTTCATCATTGGAATCGAATTCCTGGACGGCGGATATTTGCCATGCCTGGAGAAATACTGACTGAAAAGTATTCATTATCGTAGGTATTTTATATGCTATTGAATAAATTCCATTGGCTGCTATACCACACATCCATGATACAATATATCTGTCAGAGGTATTATTAATCCACCAGCTTATCGAATTTAGAACCAGTGGTCTGCTATAACTTTTCATTTCAGTGTAAATAGTTTTATCTACAGTTTCAAATATGTTAATTTTATGCAGCTTCAAATGTATGAAGAAGTAAAGTACTGAAATTATCAAAGAAATAATATTGGCCATAAAAAAGCCAGTTATGCCTAGTTTAAAAACAATTAAAAAAAGTACATTAAATAAAACTAATAAAATTGATTGTAATATACCAGCAAAAGCTACAATTTTTACTTCATCAATACCACGTGCATAATGTGAACATAGCTGATACAGTGCATTCACTAAAAACATTAATATAAAAAAAATATAGTATTCATTTATCGCGGGAATAAAATTAATAAAGCTGTTAATTATTATTATTGCCAGTAAACCCAAAACACCTTTTAAAGTTATTCTAAATCCAACATTAAAAACGTCGTTTTGGTTGATATCTCTTTCCAAAGCAAATCTTAAAACACCACTGGAAATATTTATTGTTAAAATGGGTATCAAAAGATTTATACTTGTAACAACTAAATCATACGAACCATATTCGTAAGTTGATAAAATGCTAGTGTATAATGGAACTAACAAAAATACCAATATTTTGCTGCCAAAATTGCTAATTGAGAGTAAGCCAATATTTATAATTAACTTTCTGTATTTCCCCAATTTATACCTTCTCTCTTAACTTATCAGTTATTAAATAGCTTTTTATTTTCTTCTTTAATAAAAAAAGACGATAATATATCCTGCCACCTATAATTTTTCTTATAATTTTCTTAAATTTACCCCAATTACTTATCCACGAAGATGCAAAATGATGTATAGAGTATGTATTATCCGTTATAATAAGTTCATTTGTATTCATATTGATAGGACAAAAATATTCGGTCGGAAATATAGTTACACCGCAAACTTCCTGCTTAACATTTTCTTCCCTCAAACCTTTTGTTTTCAAATACTCAGTGGTGTAAGTCACAATAGTCGTTAGATTCATATTTCCTTTTTCATCAATAAAACTTAGACCTTTATACAATTCTATCATATCATTTAAAAACAATGTATCAGGTTCTGACGCCAAAATCAGCCCTGGCCCCACTCTTCCTACACTTTCAAATCCCAATATGGTTTTGTGTTCTAACAAATCATCAAATGGTTTTATGATCTCAACGTCTACATCCAGATAAATACCGCCATGTTGTTTTAAAATATAGAATCTGGCAAAATCCGAAACAAAAGCATACTTTCTGTGTTTGTATGCCTCTTTTGTATATTGAATCATGTTAACATCAAAGTTATCTTCATTCCATTCTTTAATTTCACAGTCAGGCATATATTTTTTCCAACTTAATATGCATTTTTTAGCAAGAGCAGACAGTTCTCCTTTACCGAACCAACAATAGTGAATAATTTTTGGTATCAATTTATCACCTCATTATTCTAAGTTTATCCGCCACATCCGTCAGTAGCCTTCATCCATTTATTGGGTGAGCCATAGGCTATTCTTTCGATTATATACATGGGTACAGCTGTAGAAAAAATCATTGTCAATGTAATTTGAATGTTGTACATAATAATGCCCATAGCAAATGTTATAATCAAAAATAAATAACGAGTTTTTGATATTAAATTCGACGTTCGATTTAATTTAACTCCCATTTTATATGCCATAATTGTAAAAATTACAGAATATATTGGTGCTAGCAAAAATCCAAAATAATAATATCCCGAACCTATAGTTGTTGGAATCTGTCCATAAGTGCCATTCGCCGAGTTGAAGAAAATTGCCATATCTGTATCATCCAGCGAAAAAATTGTGTTTCCGTAAGGAATTGATTTTAAATAGTCATATAAAAAATATTTAAGCCTTAATTCAATATTTCTAGGCAAATTGAAACTACCAGAAACTATATTAACACCAGAAAAATAAGCGTTAAAATTTATTGAAAAATATTGAAAAAAATTATAATCTGATACACGAAGTCTTATAATCCAATATGCAATAACTGCAATTGATGCTAGTATTAATATTTTAGCAATATATTTAATATCAAAAGAATAAATATAATTAAGCAACATAAATAGAATCGTAGAATAAATAAAACTTCTGGCAATTGCATCGTCTATCATTAAAAACTGGGTTAATATAACGATATATGATATGTATAATCTAAAATTACTTTTCTTTTTTCCATTTATCAAAAGAATAATGGCAGCAGGAAAGATTAACTTTAATAAATTCATAAGATATCTACCCGTAACTAGTGAAAATCTCCTCGGAAAACTTGTAGCATATCTTCTTATAATATGTAAATATTCTAAATGTGTAAAGTTTTTATTCTTTATATCAAATATACTTCTATACGCTTCTAATATCTCAGGAGTGTATATAAAAATGGCAATTTGAAATAGAACTAATACAAATATAATAGAAATATATTTTTTATTTATAACAAATGTCAATTTAGCACAATCAGTAATATTATCTGTATACTGCTTTTCTTTACTGATCAAGAGAAATAAAGTTGATATAATAGCGACTGTTTCATAAATAACCAGTAATATGGAAATTTGAGTATTTTGGTTAACATTAATCGCTATTTTATCAATATACCCGCCTATAAATAAGAAAAATGGACTTACTACCAACCTCATAAATAAAAGCATTAAAATAATTGTTAGACCAAGATTATTTAAAACTCCTTTTATTACCTTTGCAAATACAAAAATAATAAACGAAAACATTAACGGTAAAAGGAATAGCAAATTATAATGCGCAGGTTTATCTAAATCTGATATCATGATAATGCTAGTAGATATAGAAAATAAGGTTATAGCAACTAACAAAGCAGCTTGCCATTTTTTTAATACCACATTCATACATTCACTCTTCTCTATATTGTTTATGCTATTATACAACAATTTTATATATTAGATTTGATCATTAATTCTCCCAGTGAAACATATTTAATTATTGCTAATGACACATTTTTTGTTTGATTGTTAATTTCCTATGTAAGGCTATCATAATTTTTATCATTTGACTTTTTAAATTAAATCATTTAAACACTTTAGGAGCATTTTAAAAACTCTGTATAGTATCTTACAGTTTGTAAAGCAATTTTATCCCAAGAATACTTATTCTTTATTAAATTCCTTGCATTTAATCCTTTTTCTTTAATCAGATCTTTTTCCTGTATCACCATATTGATACCATTTGCAATGCTTTCTTCTGATAATTCAACAATCCATCCTGCGTCGGCTTCTAATATATCTTGAGACATGTTAGTCTCAGGTGTTACCATACATGGAATACGATAAGACATTGCTTCAAGAATACTCATAGGATGACCTTCAAACCTTGAGGTATGTACAAAAATATCTGTATTTCTAAGTACATAGTCCTTTTTATCATCAAAAACTGGTTCGTAAATTTTAACAATATCCTGTATTTTGTTTTCGTATATTTGTTTGTTCAGTACTTTTTTGCTGCCAAAATAATCCGGACCATATATATTAAAACAGAAATTTGATTTTCTGATATTTTCTGATGCTTTGTTAATGGCTGCTATCAATAAATCTAATCCTTTATGATATAGATCCAATCTCCCTATAAAACTTACATTAACGGTTTTGTTATCCTTACTGTAGTTTTTCTCACAATCTGCAGGTATGCTCATTCCATTTCCAACTACAAACATTTCTTTATTCCAATATTTTGTCTCGTCTGCTTCACCCTGTGTTAAACAGTGCAATGCCAAAGCACCTTTAACGAAATTGTTGTAGAATATTAGATTGCCTATTTTCTTTTTTAGTGCTTTTTTGCTTTGGGCTCCCTTGGTCATTCCACCATGTGGTACAATTATATATGGTATTCCCTTTTTTCTCAATTCAATTGCTATTTTAAAGTGAGTTAATATGTAAGTACTATGAAAAATCACTAAGTCGGGATTATTAAAAGGAGCTGGTAACTCATTTAGGTTATACTTATATTTCTTATTAGGTTTAAAAATTGGAAAATCATAGTCTTCTGGTAATATGACTGTTTTGTAAGATGTGAGTAATAAAGCTGCTTTAATATCATTAATTTTATTTTGATTAGAAACCAATGGGGGTATCGCATATAATAAACCTGAAGATCTATTACATCCTATTGGTGCCACATGCAAAACAATCAAATTGCTGACCTCCATGTACAAATTGTATTATATTTAAATACATTGTCTTGTTCACTCTTCAATGGTTGCATTTTAATAACCTTCAATTACTTTTATCAAATTTTGTGTCAGTGTTTTGAAATCAAATTCATATGCAGCTTTCCTAGCATTGTTACCTAATATTTCACATTTCTCTTCATCATTACATAATTCTATTATGATATTGGCTATTTCTGCAGGATCTTGAATTTGTGCGCTTATTCCACAGTTATATTTTTCAAGAATACTATACCCAGTTGTATATGTCTGAACAATACATCTTCCCGCTGCAAGATATTCAAAAAGTTTATTCTGACTTTGCCCATACTTATCCAATGAAGTACTTGTATTGTGAAGTATATTGATATAAGAACTTTTTAATATATATGGAACATACTTTTTTTCAACTTGCCCTTTAAATACAATGTTGTCAATTTTCTCCTCTATGGCTCTTTTTTCTAATTTTTCTTTTTCATCACCTGACCCATAAATCAAAAACCTTATATCATTATATCCTCGTTCTTTTATTAATTTAGCTGTATCTAATAATGTACCTAGATTGTTTACTTTCCTAATTGAACCTGTATACACTATGTTCTTATAACTACTGTTGTCTAGGTCAGTATCCTTAATTTGATATTTCTCACTATTATAATCAAATGTATCAACTACAACACCATTACTTATGTGTACTACTTTATTTAAATCAATAGCCTCGTCCCATCCTTTATCAACAATGTAATCCTTCCCACCTTCCCAAGTCATAATTATTGAGTCAGCATTTTTATAGATCCATTTTTCTCCTTGATATAGTAACTTTGCTATTAAGCTTTTTTTATTTAATAACCCGTAAGCAACTATACTTTCCGGCCATAAATCTCTAACTTCACAAATACAAGGAATTCCAAATTTCTCCGCTATTTTAATTCCGGCTACTAATGTAAGCGGATGTACACTAGAAGCTAATATTATATCCGGTTTTTCAAATTTGCGAGCAACATCCTCAGCGACGGGGGAGAGATTTCTATAAAAAGCTATCATATTTAGAATTCGTCTTATTCCATTACCTATGTACTCAGGTGTATTAATAAATACAAAACAAATTTCATTTGCCTTCGTTACAGTATAAAGTTTATCGTTAGAGTCAATATTTTTATTAGAAAAATGATTAGTTGATGCACAAAAAATCGTCGGGCAATACCCTTTTTTTAATAAGTTCTCAGCAAACCAATAGTGCCTCCCTGCTTTATCAAAATACATATTAGTAGCATAATGATTCCATATCCATATATTTCTTTTCATTTCATCAGTCTCCTTGCAGGAACCCCAACGTAGGTACCTTCTGCTTCTATGTTCCTAACTACTACGGACCCAGCACCTATTATACAATTACTAACAATACTAAGATTGTTAATAACTACGCTACCTATCCCAATCCATGCTCCTTTTCCTATTCTTACTGAACCAGCTAAATTAACACCCGGTGAAATATGAACATAATCTTCAATATAGTTATCATGATCTATAGTAGCGCCAGTATTTATGATACATCCGCTACCAATCTTTGTACAACAATTAATAACAGCATTAGCCATCACAACTGAACCTTCTCCGATTTCAACATTCCTGCCTATAACAGCTGTGGGATGTATTAGCATTGGGAAGCTTGCGCCCTCTGCTTTAAGCTCATTTTGAATATTTTCTCTTATTCCATTGTCACCAATTGCAACGAAAATATCCCAGTCTCCAATGTATTTAAAAGCTTCAGTAGTTTTACCGATTACTTCTATGCCCATCTGAAACTTAATGTTTTTATCATCCAAGAAAGCAATGTGCTTCCACTTATTCATATATAAAGCAATATCTGCAACAACTTTTCCATGACCGCCAGCACCTATTATTAACAGCTTATCTTTCATAAACTAACACTTTCCTTAGCACTCCCTTTAAAAGGCTCCATTGTAACAGAACTTTCTGAAGTTATTCCTTCCCTTATAATAACTTTTTTTAAAGTAAGCAAAATTATTTTAAGATCAAAAAAGAAACTCATCTTTTCCACATACTCTACATCTAGTTCAAACTTTTCCTCCCAGCTAATGGCGTTTCGTCCATTTACCTGCGCCCATCCTGTTAAGCCAGGTCTTACCTCGTGTCGGCGTCTTTGATATTCATTATATAGTGGAAGATATTTTACTAATAATGGTCTTGGTCCAACAATGCTCATGTCACCTTTTATAATATTTAATAGTTCAGGAAGTTCATCCAGGCTTGTACTTCTTAAAAATTTGCCAAAACTAGTGAGTCTCACACTATCTGGTAACAATACTCCATTTTCATCTTTTTCATCCGTCATAGTTCTAAACTTATATAGAGTGAATATCTTCTCATTTAGACCTGGTCTTTTCTGTTTAAAAATTACCGGACTGCCAAGTTTAACCCTAACTAATATTGCAACTATTAATAAAACAGGACTCAGCACTATAATAGCTAAAAGAGACAGTATAAGATCCATTATACGTTTCCCATATTTTCTATAGAACATCCTACGCCCACAACCTCTTGATAACATTACATACTCTATTTAAATCCTCATCTGTCATTTTAGTATCACTGGGCAAGCAAACACCGTTTTCAAATATATTGTCAGAAACTCCTGGTCCTATAAAGTCACATCCTTTAAATACTGGCTGCATATGCATTGGCTTCCAGATTGGTCTGCTTTCAATGTTTTCTTTTTCAAGCGCTAAAATAATATCAAGTGGTTTTACATACCCGTTAACAGTTATGCATGTAAGCCAGTAGTTTGGTTCATTCCATTCGTTAATTGGCATAAATTCAATACCATTTAATTGTCCTAACTCTCGTCTATAAAACTCATAAATATATTTCTTCTTAGCTACTCTCTGCTCTAAAACCTTTAACTGACCTCTGCCAATACCTGCAGCAATATTACTCATTCTGTAGTTATAGCCTATTTCGCTATGCTGGTAGTGTCTTGCTTTATCCCTTGCCTGGGTAGCCCAAAATCTGACTTTAGAAATTCTTTCTTCATTATCAGAAACTAACATACCACCGCCTGAGGTAGTAATAATTTTATTCCCGTTAAAAGAAAAAATGCCGTACTCTCCAAATGTACCCGTATATTTCCCTTTATACTTTGTACCTAAGCTTTCAGCTGCATCTTCTATTAAAGTTACATTATATTTATTGCAAAGCTCCAGTATTTTCTCCAAATCTGCTGACAAGCCGTATAAATGTACTACTATAACAGCTTTAACATTCGGATACTTTTTAAATGCTGTTTCCAATGCTTCAGGATCCATATTCCACGTTTCAAAATTGCTGTCAATAAAAACCGGAACTGCATTCTGATATATAATAGGATTAGCTGTGGCTGCAAAAGTTAAGGACTGGCAGAATACAATATCACCTTTGCCCACTCCTGCTGCTCTTAATGCCATATGTATGGCTGCGGTTCCTGACGAAAGAGCTACCGCGTTTCTAACACCAATTTTTGATGCAAGTTCTTTCTCAAATCCATCAACATTAGGTCCAAGTGGCGCTACCCAGTTTGTAACAAATGCCTCTTTAATATATTCCATTTCATATCCTTCATCACTCATATGGGGTGACGATAAATAAATTCTTTTATTACCCACTATATATTGCTTCCTTTCATGCAAATCTCTTTTATTCTGGTTACTTCATTTCTTTAATATGTATACTGTTTATTACACAATCTGAATTAATATATATTCTAAATTGATTGCCATTTTTACTCGGTTCATTTTCTACCGTAAATTCTCCTACATATCTGTCTATTCCCTTAGTTAGCGGCAGAATTTTGGGAGTAATACCAATAACTATAAACTCAAGATAATTGACATCTTCTTTCGTAATAATCTCAATTTTATATGTTTTCCCTTTATTAAGCTTTATAGGATAATGTGAATGTAAGTAGGACCATTCAGTAGCCTGTATATATAAGTCCTCTTCGTGAATATATACATTCAATAATTCTGTATTGCTAATTCTCCATTGATCAGGAATATCATCCATATTTACATCCAAATCAAACATACTGTAATGAATAACATCGTTAATGTAATGGAGTTCTTCACTGTTCCAGTTATCCTTCATATATTTCATTTTTTGCAGCAGCTCTACTGTGTTTTCCTTAAATACAAAAGGATTCATGTTCTTTTTATTAACTTCCCTGGCTTCATCAATAACTTTTAAACCTTCCGACAGGTATTTTTCTGCTTTTTCATATTCTTCATTATTAAAGCTGTTGGCCATTAACTGATAATATACATCTACTTTTGAATGCCAAAGGGAAGGCTCAAACGGATAATAACCTATTGCAGAATTAAGGTAATCGATGCCTTTTTCTACTTCTCCAAATTTAAAACAAAAACTTGCCAGGTCACTTGTCAAGTGTAAATTGTTTTTGGCTTTTTTCTCAATACCTTTAATTAATGAAACTGCTTTTGAAAACTGGTTTTGAAACAGAATCAAGTCAGTTTCCGGAATATCTTCACCGCTCTCCTGGCCTTTTTTCAGTATTTCATTTTTCATAAACAAAATATCTGTTAATCCTGCCTTAATATCTGGCCTTGATGGAACAGGACTATAACCCAAAACATATTTTTCATTGTATTTGTCCAGCTTTATTGCCATTTCCATATTTTTAACTGCTGTTTCAATATCATTGCTCTGCAAACTTTCGAATGATTGTTTTGCAAAGGAAGATGCTGTAAAAAATGTGGTTGAAAAGTACAGAGCTACAACAGAAATAACAATCCCAACAGATATTGTTGATATACTTTTTCTGTTTACGTTATATTCGTTGTTTATTTGTTTAGCACTTACATAGGACAATTTTATATCTTCTACTATTTTATTGTCAATTAATTCTCTGTTAAACAAAGCTATTAGCGACCAAAACAGCAAAAGCATAGAACTTTCAGAAAAATCGAAATCGATGATCGAATGTATGAACAGCGCTGCTATAGCGGTAATAACTGTTGAGTTCAGCAAATCTATTGAACGGTCCGAATTCTCAGCATGGATCCTAGAAGGGCTATCATTTATTTTTTTGCAATATTTATAATAAGCGACAATTAGTACAATGACAAGACCAAGTAATATAATTATACCTAATATTCCTGTTTCAATGCCTAATTGCAGTGGATAATTATGTGCCTGGCTGCTTGCATAATTATATGACTGGTACTGCCTGTAAAGGTAATTCCACGCACCACCACCTGCACCTAAAAACCATCTGTCTTTGAATATGTTAAAGCCATCTTTATAGAAAATTGCTCTTGATACCAAACTCTGTTGTAGCCATATATTTTGAAATCTTGATATTATACTGTCCAAATTATATTTGTTTTTCAAAATAATATTCTTTACAGTCTTACCTGTTTCAGCATCAATAATGGAAGTATTATTTATTGTTACACCTGTTCCTGAATGATATATTGCAAAGTTTACATTTATCAGCTTAGTATCTTCTTTTGTAGTGAATAATATATCAAATTTTTCAGGTCCAGTGGTTGCTGGGAAGTTCTCTCTTAATAGTTGTTCGCTGCCATAGAAAAGAATATTGTTAAGATTTTTATTGAAAACTCTTACAAAAAAAGCATATGGTTTTTCCTCTATCATTTTACCTTCAGCTTCAAATCGCAAAATGTATTCTTTATTCGGCTTTAAGGCTACATCTTTTGAAATAGAAACCGTTTTATTTTCTTCTGATTCTAATAGAGACAATTCTGCAGGTACAGATGAATTGATTACTTGGTTTAGAGCAATAGCACTTGCTATTATACAAACTGAAATAATACCTACGTACACTTTCCAATTAATTTTCTGCAAAAAGTTCCCTATAAACTTTACAACTATGCTGATTAATGCTGTTGTTAGTAATCCGATAAGTAAAAGCAATAGCGCTTTTGTGTTTAATGTGTCCGCTGATAAGTGCTGAGATACGAATAGTGATATTACCCCTGCCGGTATAGCCAGTAGTAAAACATGCGTAACTGTTTTTATTCTGCTACCCTTTGGTGCTGCTATTAACAATATGATAACTGCCACTGGAAAAAGCAACTGTGCTCCACGGCTCCGGGTCAGCATGAATGTCAGGAATAGAATAAAAGCACAAGAACCCAGGATAATTTTCTGCCACCACTTATTGTGAACCATAAACAAGCCGACAGATATAAAGAACACAGCCATCAGGTACGATGCTAACGCATTCGGGTATTGCAATGTCGAATGTATTCTATTATCTACAAACAGGCCAAAGAATAGGTTGCTCTGGGCACCTAATGCCTTATAAATTCTGTTCAGCAATTCGACTATATTCCCACCCATTGCAGCGTCAAGGCCTAAGACAGAAACACCAACAGCGGATATTACGATTGTCCAAAGGAATAATAGCTTGGTTTTCAGGTTATCTGCCAAATCTGTTATCATGTAAAATACTGCAAAATACATGCAGTACTTAAGCCATTCTATTATTGCTGAACGGGTATGCACCGCAACGAATATTGAAATGAAATAGACAACTACAAAGCCTAAAGCAACATAGTCTATTGGTGTTTTTAGAAAAGCATAGTCATTCTTAAGCCACTTGTATACCAGGAATACAATAAACACCGAAAAAACAATCATCTGAGCGGGCAGTACATTCTTTTCAAAGAAAAGTCCCTGAAGATACGGCGGATAGAAAGTGATAACCGTCAAAGCCGCTAATAAAAATAATCTCAGACGTTTTACGATATTTTCATTTTTTATGGTATTTGCTTTTTGTTTTCTTTTACCCATCGCCAATCCCTTGCAATTATATTTTTTGTTTCCCAAAAAATTCTCCATAATATGAAAAAGGACAAAACAACCTTATTGTTATGTCCTTCTTATGTGATTGTTTAATTCTTAACTGCTGCTTTGTTTTCTGTGCTCTTCCAGTAAAATCTTAAGAATACAGCGAAAACTCCTACCATAACGCCTAATACCAATGCGATAGCCATATTCATTAATATATTCATTCCTGTCACCATTTCTGCAGGAGCCAATTGTCTTATGCTCTTTCCGTATTTATACGAATAATAGTTGTCTAATGTATCATTAGTTATATTTATCAAGTCAACCATTTTGGTTTTGATGGTTTCAATCAAGTTATTAGCTTCTTCAATAAGAATGGCATCGCTGACATCG
>Ga0134093_1002304_pt1 | contig 15720 bp, 9 predicted proteins | sample 4_1taG_FD_94452 | JGI IMG/M metagenome (GOLD analysis project Ga0134093, IMG submission 94452) | Switchgrass degrading microbial communities from high solid loading bioreactors in New Hampshire, USA - 4_13_20_68_A1 metaG | ecosystem: Engineered > Bioreactor > Semi-continuous > Anaerobic >...
ATCTGCAGGAAAAAAGAACTTCAAGCTGATAGGAAAGAACTTCTGCCTGACAGGAAAAATGCTCTTGACAGCCCGAATGATTAATGTTAAGATACAAAAAATCCATATTGAAGATTGGTTAACATAATTAAATAAACAACTTAAAAGACGATGAAAAGAAAGAGTAGCATACCTGATTTCATACAGAAAGATGCCGGTTGATGAGAGGCTCATGAATAGGGTATGTGAATACATCTTGGAGTTGCGTACCGAAAGCTTTATCAGCGAGTAGACTACGACGGAGAGCACACCGTTATCAGGTGCAAGGGTATCGCCATATCTGGCCGTACTCTGCGAGGTAAACAGTGTGAGCTGTTTATGAACACTAGGTGGTAACACGAGATCGACTCTCGTCCTTTTGACAGGACGGGAGTTTTTTTATACAAAAAATCTATTATTTTTGCCATTAGCTTGTCTTATCCGGCTAAAGAAAATCGTTGCCTGAAAGGGCTGTGGACGTTGAACAGCAAAATTATCATTTAATAAAAAATAAATTCATAGAAAACTAGAAGGAGGAGTAAACCTATGTTAAAACCGGAAGAGCAACTAAGAATAATAATCAAGGGTGCAGAGCATTATGTAAATGAAGAGGAGCTGCTTATGAAGCTTGAAAAATCATACAGGCAGAACAGGCCGCTTAGGGTAAAGCTGGGCCTTGATCCGTCGGCTCCGGATATACATCTTGGTCATGCGGTGATACTTAGAAAGATTAAGCAGCTGCAGGACTTAGGGCATGAGACAATTATCGTGATAGGTGATTTTACAGGCCGGATTGGTGATCCGACAGGAAAGGCAAAGGGCAGAACTGCATTAAGTGACGAGCAGGTTAGGGAAAATGCAAAAACCTACTGTGATCAGATATTTAAAGTTCTGGATAAGAATAAAACCACAGTAAGGTTTAACAGTGAATGGCTGTCAAAATTAAGCTTTGAAACGGTTATTAGGCTGGCGGCAACCACAACGGTAGCCAGGATGCTGGAAAGGGATGATTTCCAGAACCGTTATAAAAATGGCATTCCAATTGGCCTGCATGAATTCTTATATCCCTTGATGCAGGCTTACGATTCAGTACAGTTGCAGGCAGATATTGAGATGGGCGGAACAGATCAGACCTTTAATATACTGATGGGAAGAACAGTTCAGAAGGCTCTGGGACAGGAGCAGCAAATAGCCATCTTTATGCCTATCCTTGAGGGCATTGATGGAGTGGAAAAGATGAGCAAGAGCCTTGGCAATTATATCGGGGTAAATGAGCCGGCAGAGGTTATGTTCAAAAAGGTTATGGAAATAAGGGATGATTTAATTATTAAATTCTATGAGCTGGCGACAGATGAACATCCGGATGAGATAGACAAAATCAGGCAGGAGCTGGACGGTGGGGCTAATCCCAGGGATGTCAAGTATAAACTGGCCCGGATTATTACCTCGCTATATCATTCACAGGAGGATGTAGGTATGGCAATGGATTATTATGATGCCGCTTTTAGCAAAAAGACGGTTCCTGATAATATTCCAACACTTATAATTGATCTTGACAAGGATACCGTTATAGATATTATTCCTCAGCTGATTGACATGGGATATGTAAAAAGCAAGAGCGAATTTTTACGTCTTGTCAAACAGGGAGGAGTTTCGATAAACGGGGAAAGGATAAATGAGGATGACATAAAGCAGGTTTTATATAATATGGATGTCATCAAAATCGGCAAGAAGCATTTTGCAAGGATTAACAAGTAATACTAAATTAGCTGTTGCTCATACTAAAACTAACTATAATTATTTACTGATTATAAAGCCGGTGATATTATATTATTATGTAACTGGACAAGAATCAGTAAGATAACTATTTTGCAAATTATATAAAAATTATGAGAAATGAGGATTTTATATGAGTAAAAATTATGTAAACTGGGCTGTATTAGGCTGTGCGGCAATAGCAAAATCATCTGTTATTCCAGGAATCCAGAAAGCCGCCAACGCCAGGCTTTATGCCATTTCAAGCAGGGAGGCGTCGGCAAGGCTAACTGAATTTAAGGAGATATTCAATCCTGTAAAAGCTTACTCAAGCTATGAGGAGCTATTGGAGGATCCGGAGGTTGATGCTGTATATATTCCCTTGCCAAATTCGCTGCATTATGAATGGACCATCAAGGCGGCAGAGAAGAAGAAGCATATTCTTTGTGAAAAGCCTCTTGGCATATCCGCTCGAGAGGTTGAGGAAATGTTTGAGGCTGCCAGAAGCAACGGAGTAGTTCTGATGGAGGCATTTGCCTACAGGCAAAGCCCGCTGACCAAAAAGGTCAGGGAGCTTGTAGATAATGGACTGGTGGGCAGGCTTAAGTACATTGATTCGCATTTTAGCATCAATCTGAGGAACAGGGATGATATCAGATATAAGAAGGAATTGGGTGGTGGAGCGACCTATGATGTCGGATGCTACAACCTGAATGTAACCAGATACATCATAGGGAAGGAGCCGCTTGCAATATATGCAACAGGTGAAATCGGCCCTGCTTCCGGTGTTGATGAAAGCAGCTGTATCATGCTGGAGTTTGACGGCGATATTAAGGCTACATCCTATTCATCCTTTAGTGCCGCATTCAGAAGCGAGTATACCGTAGTTGGTGATGAAGGCATCATCCATGTTCCTGCAGTATATAACCAGAGCGGAGATATTAAGATTATTATCAGGAATGGCGAGGGCAGCAGAGAAATGCTTATAAATTGCCCGGATAATTATATGCTTGAGATTGAACAGTTTGGCAGATGCATACTGAATGGGGAAGAGCCTCTTATCAGCTTTGAGGATTCGTATAATAATGCAAAGCTTATTGATACGGCGCTGGAGCAAATTTTCAGGAAAGATAAATAGGATAGATGGATATAGTGATAACAGCATTTTGATATTGGGCAGGCATAAGCTTGCCCTTTCTTTTGCTTATACTTACGAACTTGCCCCACCTTAAGGGCAGGATAACTTAAATTTAAATTATATATTAATAAATATATTAATAAAGCATTGATGTATGAATATTTTCTCCTGTTGTAACATATATATAATAATAAGATAGCAGGGACAAGCCCTTTGCGGCGTTTGGTATCTAAAGCTAATTGCAAATAGTATGTTAGCATAAAATAGATTATTAATCATTAAACACTCTAATTTACCATTCAAAATCTATTCTATGGCAATTCTAAGGATAAGAATATCTTGTCATATCTGCACCGGTAAATAACTATGCTTAGGATTTACTAATTCTATGTACGGATGTTCTCAGTTTACTCAACTCAATTTATATTTACATTAATTTACTGTAACTCTCACCTTCTGAAAAAATTATCGTCTTCTGTCATACAAGATGCATTCAGAATTAATGCAAATCGTCATAACAATCTGACTAGCGGTAATTTAAGCTGTGCTCATTAAGCTATTGCAGGAAAGAAGGGAGGATAAAAATAAGTTGGGATAATATCAGCATACGTTAAAGGGGTGATTGCTATGTAGTTCGTGGACGAACAAGCAGTTAAGTAAAGCAGTTGTCGTTGTGTTGCATAACAGTTTAGTCTTGGATAAGTGCAGCATTAATCACAGTATTCAAAAAGGAGGATCATAATGAAGAAAAAAATAAGCTTAATCATTGTTTTATCTTTATTTATCTCTATATTTACTTTTAATCATGAAGCCTCTGCTGTAAATGCCAATCCTACATGGTATGTGGATGAAAGGCTTATTAACAACGGTGAAGCTATACCGTATGATTATTATGGAGCTAAGGATCCCAGCATAGTTTACTATGGCGGTAAATATCATGTATTTTACACCGGTGCAAATCAGGGTGGAGGCTGGCAAATGCTCTACACCTCAGCAAGTACCCTTTCAGGGCTGAAAAATGCTCCCCGTATATATATGAGTTCAATTGGGGAGTCTTATTGTATGAGATACAATAAACCTTCAGGCTTATTGGGTTTGCCACTGTTGGCAATAAGCCTGAAGGCTTTTCTATTCTGAGAGTATAAGTATTTCAAATTATTCATTAATAATCTGTTATTAGAGTTACTTATGTGCTTGGCCCATAACAGTCAGGTCAGTTTGCAAACAGGCTTAAATCAATTGCTTCACCCATAATCTGATAACCGACAAAATTAGGGTGCAGGCCATCGCTGCTGTATTTTTTGGCCATTATGCTGGGGTCGGCTTCATCCCTGATTGCTGCATCAAAATCAATATAGCCGTCAAAGTAATCTGTTGTTCTTATCCATTCATTGATCTTCTGGCGGATACCTTCACGTATCTCCCAATGATTCTTTGCATAGTCAGTTCCGCCAAAAGGAGTGATTGTGGCTCCTATTACCTTGATACCCTGGGCATGAGCCTGATCTGCGAACTTCTTATATTCTTCAATAATTTTATCAGCAAGCTCCGGTGAACTGGTATAACCTATATCGTTGATGGCTTCAAATATAATTACATAGCCAACCTTTTGCTGATCGAGCACATCCCGCTTGTACCTTTTTATAGCTGCCGGTCCAAGACCGCCATAGATCGAGTTGCCGCCGATTCCCTGATTTAGTACGGTAAGGTGGGCTGTCTGAGGATTTTTTTGCAGCCTTTCCGCCAGTACATCTGTCCAGCGATCATCATGATTGGTTCTTACACCACGGCCGTCGGTAATGGAATCACCCAGACATACTATGGCCTTGCATTCCGGACTTGCAAGAACATCAATTCCGCATATGAAATACCAGGTTTCATTGGTTACGGGCGACTCCATGCTGATATCCGATACATGATTGCCGCTCACCAGATAAGAGGTGGTTCTGGAGGCGGTATGGCTTGTTACTATTTCCGGAACATCACCAAAATAAATGGATATGGCGATCCGCTCCAGATCAGATGCATTATAATCAATCGGATCTGAGCAAATAATTTCTCCCGGAGGAATGGAAACACTTTCACTGCCTCCATTGAAGGTTACAGTAGTATCGGTTTTAGGCATAATTATGGAGTAGCCTATTTCATAATGCCTGGCTATATGAACGGAGTTTAAAACCAGTGGCGTTTTGCCGTATTCATTTGAAATCTTCAGGCGCAATTGCGGGCCGCCCTTTGAAATGCGCACAATCTGGCGGAAGGTATTGCCTGCCAGGCCGGGAGCAGGAGGATATTCGCCCCTGTTAGGGTCAAGTCCCTGCTGTGCACTTGCCCAGGTACCTACCCACTCCAGATTCTCAGTCTGTAAAGCTTGGCTTACATTGTCCTGATTCATGTTCATATCTGTACTATCTCCTTTTTCTGTTTCTGTTGATATTGAAATTGCTTCTTCTGATGTTGATTCAACAGAAGATGCTTGCTGTTTTTGTGAAATATCTGCTGTTTCCTTACCTTTTTTGTCATTATTATAAAAATGATTAATGACTATCGCAATGCATATCACGGATAAAACCGCAATAGCTGTGATAAAGCAGATCCTTTTTACTTTCATGACTCTCCTTTCATAAGCTAAGGTTTATTTGGATATTTTTATAATCTATATACTAACACAGCTTTATTAAAAGCTCAAACTATATTTTGATTTCTTTACATTTTGTGCAGAAAATGGTAGAATATAATCAAATCTTGTAGTTAAAAAATTTTAAAAATATAATATTAGCAGACTAATTAAAAGCAGAGGAGTAAGGTATGAAAAAAATATCGTTGAAAGCAAATACTTTTATCTTGTCGCTATTAATTATTCTTCCATTATTGATTATTTGCATCATGCTTTTCTCGGGTGCATCTGATGGTCTGTTGCCATTTCTAAAAATTGTGTCTTTGATATCTTTGGTGCTTTCAGCAATCTTGCTTATCTATCAAAACATACTAGCAAGAAGATTTGATAAGGGTATAAAAGGCCTTATTGAAAACTTGCAGCAAGTGGCAGGCAGGGATCTGACTGTAAAGCCTGATGAGGATGCAACAGCTGAACTTAAAGAGCTTTCGGAGATTACAGCAAGTATTATTGATTTATTCAGGGAGTTCGTTTCCAGTGTCCAGATTACCTCATATGATGTGGAGCATCTGATAACAACCGTAAAGGAAACAACAGCTGAATTATTGGGAAGCGGAGAAAATATTGCAAGAGCTGTGGAGCATGTTGCCGAAGGAGCCATATGTCAGGCTGAAGACGCTGAGATATGCTATAACATGTCTACCGAGCTGGTTCAGCAGATGGCTGTTGTTACAGAGTCCACCGACTTGATGTCGTATAAGGCTGAACATGTCAAGGAAATGACAGAAGCAGGGAAAAGCAGCATCAATGAGCTGTTGGATAAAAGCCGCCAGGCTGAAAGCAATATTTCAGGGATTATAGGCAGCATAGAAAAGCTGCTTGAAATGGCTTCAAATATATCAAAAATTACTGAAATAATCACTGAAATAGCCAATCAAACAAATTTGCTTTCATTAAATGCATCAATAGAGGCGGCCAGAGCCGGTGAAGCCGGAAGAGGCTTTGCTGTGGTTGCTGGTGAGGTTAAAAAGCTTGCCGACAGAAGCCTGGAATCTGTCAAGAATATTGAAAAAACCATAATTGATGTGCAAAATCAGGTGAATTCCACTTCAGAATTAATAAAGGAAACCATTCAAAATATCGAGCAGCAGATTGATGCTGTACATAACACTAACAATGCATTCCAGGAAATAGCCGAGGCCTCGGAGGAATTGTTTATCCAGCTGAATTATGTAAAGCAGGGAATGAGCAAGCTTGATGATTATAAAACCAATCTGGCAGCTTCAATCCAGAGCATATCTGCTGTGGCTGCGGAAACAGCTGCTTCATCGGAGGAAATAACATCTCTGATGTATACCCAGAATAATTCAATGGAGGCCTTGTCAGGTCTGGCAGCAGACTTAGACGCATTGTTTGGCAAAGTTAATGACAGACTGAATAATTACTCCTTTGACAGGATTAGCAAAACAAAAAGAACCTTTGCATTAATTATGAATGGTGCAGCAACCTATCTTGATGATATTGCCCAAAGTGCCCAAAGTATGGTAAAAAAGCTTGGTGCAGATATTTTAACCTTGTATGACAAAAAAAGGGATGTGGACAAGCAGGTTGAGTATATCCTGGATAGCATAAGGCTGGGGGTGGATGGAATAGCTTTAATCCCGCTGGGTGAAGGCCGGGATAAAATTCAGCCTGCAATAGAGGAAGCTGTAAGTAAGGGAATAAAGGTAGTAACCATGGATACATTTTTCCCGGATTGTGGTATAAGTGTATTTATCAGTACCGATAATTATAAGGCAGGTGTTAATGTCGGGGAAATAACGGTTAAGTACCTGAAGGGATGCGGAAATATCCTGCTTTCCTATCCCGGTGACCAAAATCTGAACATTGCCAACCGATTAAAAGGATTTATGAGTGTTGTTGAGAAGGTGAAGGACATCAGAATAGTTGACACTGTCAATGAATATGATGTCAATCATAGAGTTGAGCTCTTCAGGGAAAAATTTGACGAGCATAAAAATATCGACTGTATTGTTTTCCTCGATAATGATGGCGCCAAGGTTCTGGATTTGCTGATAAATCAGTATAATATCAAGGCTACGGCTATTGGCTTTGACAAGAATGATATAGCCATGAAGCTTATAGCGGAAGGAAAGCTTGCTGCCGTGGTTGCACAAAGGCAAAAAATTTGGGGAGAGATAGCCATCAGGATACTGAACGATCTGGCATCAGGCAAAGAGGTGCCCGAATTTGAAGATACAGGAACATTTGAAATAAATAAACGGAATTATTTTATTTATAATTCATAATTTTCTTTATTCTTCTGTCCGGCACATATATAATAAGATTTATTTGCCAGGTTATTTTTTGGCTGCTAAAATCGATTATTATAACATCAAGGGAGGTCTTGTCTAATGGATTTTGTAATCAGTCAGGAAGGATTGAAGGAAGCTCTGCAAACAGCCGGTGTGGAGGGCGCATTGTTTTATCAGGAGCAGGAAGCCTTCAGCGGAGTAAATAAAATTGCCGGCAAGGTGATGAATGATATTGAATTGGTTTTCGGAGTGAAGCCATTGGCTACAAACGACAGAAAAAAGCTGGCTAAGCATGCTGTTATATACGGCACCGTGGGACGTTCAGCTATACTGGATGAGCTGCAGGAAAAAGGGATTATCGATCTTTCAGCTATTGAAGGCAGGAGAGAGGTTTTTCTTTTTCAGGTAATAGACAATCCCTTTTGTGGGGTGGAAAAAGCACTGGTAATAGCGGGAAGTGACAAAAGGGGCACTATATATGGACTTTTTCATCTGTCAGAACGGCTGGGAGTATCACCGCTGGTTGACTGGTGTGATGTCAAGCCCCGCCGCAGAACTGAAGTAAGCCTTGACGGTAGTTTAAAATATATATCAAAAGAGCCCAGTGTTCGCTTCCGTGGCTTCTTCATCAATGATGAGTGGCCTGCCTTTGGCAACTGGACGATGAAGAACTTCGGCGGCTTTAATGCCAAAATGTATGATCATGTTTTTGAGCTTCTTTTGAGGCTCAAGGGCAATTATCTCTGGCCGGCCATGTGGTCCTCCCGTTTTAGTGATGACGGCCCAGGTCTGGCCAGCCATGAGCTAGCAGATGAATATGGAGTAATAATGGGAGCCTCCCATCATGAACCCTGTCTGCGTTATGGTGAAGAGTACAAGTACCTGCGAGGGAAGGATTCAATTTACGGAGATGCATGGAATTTCAGAAGCAACAGGGAGGGAATTACAAGGTTCTGGGCAGATGGACTGATAAGAAGCGGAAAATTTGAGAATGTAATTACCGTAGGTATGCGGGGTGAGGCTGATACCGCAATAATGAGGGATGCCACGCTGGCAGAAAATATCGAATACCTTCGTGATGTACTTAAGACACAAAATGAACTGATCAGAAAGTATGTCAATCCAGATCTTTCCAGGGTGCCCAGAATGCTTGCTTTGTATAAGGAAGTGGAGCCTTTCTATTATGGGGATAAGGACACTCCGGGCTTAATGAACTGTGAAGAGCTTGAGGACGTTATTATCATGCTTTGCGATGATAACCACGGCAATCTCAGAACCTTGCCGACCGACCAAATGCGCAAGCATAAGGGTGGCTTTGGCATGTATTATCATTTTGATTATCATGGAGGCCCAATATCATATGAATGGATTAACAGCTCCTATCTTCCAAAGATATGGGAGCAGATGACCATGGCTTATGACTTTGGAATTCGTGAGCTTTGGATTGTTAATGTGGGAGATATATGCACCCAGGAGTTTCCCTTGTCCTTCTTCCTGGATCTGGCCTATGACTTTGACAAATGGGGAACGAATGCCATCAATACAACAGATGATTATACAAGGCAGTGGATAAGTAAGCAGTTTGACGGAGTGTTTGATGAACTGGATCAGGAAAAGATATATAAGCTTATAACAGGCTATACAAGGATAGCCCATAAGCGCAGGCCGGAAGCTATGAATTCGGGAATATATCATCCGGTAAATTACAGGGAAACAGACAGGACCCTGCAGGAGATAGATTATCTGCTTAAGACAGCCGATGAGCTTTATGAGAAGCTGAATAGCGGTGATAAAGAAAATCTACCGGCTTACTTTGCCCTGGTATATTATCCTGTCGTCGGCAATATGAACCTGCAGAAAATGCAGCTGCTTAGCGGCAAAAATCATTACTTTGCAAGATTTGGCTATATGGAGGCCAACAAGCTGGCCAAGCAGGTTAAGGAGTGTATGAAACGGGATAGACAGATAGTGGAGGAGTATCATACCATCGATAACGGCAAATGGTATGGTATGGGATTGTCCGAGCATATAGGCTTTACCCGCTGGAATGAGGATGAATGTCAAAATCCGATTCTCATGTATGTAATGCCCGCCAACAAGCCAAGGCTGGCTGTAATGATAGACGGAACCGAGCAGAGAACAGAGGGCAGCTCCTGGACCCTTAACAGGCTGGTAATGAAGGATTTCCTTGAGCCGGATGTATCCAGCGCATCCTTTACCGTATATGCAATCAGCGATAAGCCGGCAGAGTATTCCGTCAGCTGTGAAAGCAAGTGGCTTAAATGCTCAAAGGAAGGCGGACTTCTGGATGGCGTAAATGTAAGCTCGGAGCAGATTAAGGTTACAATTGACCGGAGTCTGCAAAGTGGTGAGACGGAGGGTAAAATACTGGTGAAGCTGCCAAGCGGAACCTGCACAATTATTGTTAAGGCAGCCCTGCCTGACGAAAGCGGCCTTGAGAGGATGACCTTTATAGATACAAAGGGGTATATTTCAATTGAGGCGGAGCATTTTTACAGGAAGGTGGATTTCACCTCAGACAAGGGTGAGAGCTATCGCTTTGAGGTACTTGAGGGCTACGGCAAGACCCTGTCGGCGCTAAAGGCATATCCGACTACTGCATATTTTACACCCGGCAAGGATGCGCCTTATCTTGAATATCTGTTTAAGGTAGAGGAAGCCGGCAACTATGAGCTGGAGCTGTATATGCAGCCGTCAAATGCCGTTACCAACGAAAACACCTTATATTATGGAATACAGCTTAACGACGGAGAAATTAATATGATTAATGCAATCCCCGAAGGCCAGAGGGTAGACAGCTATTTCTGGGCGATGGGAGTTTTAAACAACATCCGCAGGCAGATAACAAGGATTAGCTGCAAGGAAGGTGTAAATAGCATAAAAATATATGCGGCAAGCCCGGGCTTTGTACTTGAAAAGCTGGTTATCTATAAGGAGGGCGCTAAGCCTGCGGAAGGCTATCTCGGCCCGACGGAGACCTACTATGTGGGAAGAGATAAAAGGTAATAAAGATAAAAGGTAATAATAAAAAATTCCTGATGCCTCATATTGGGGTATCAGGAATTTTTCTTACGGAAATTTAATTCTATGAATCATTTATAATATTATGATTTCTTATCAAAACAGACTTTCCCCTCCAGGCAAAGGCTCTGTCATTATATTTTTTCATAAATTCCTTATTGGACATCTGCTTCAGATCTTCATAATCCAGACGGTAAATCAGATCCTGCGTAAATTCCTCAATTATGGTTTTTTTGACATCCCTGTTATGGGGACAGACATCCTGACAGACATCGCAGCCATATATCAGGGGCTGTTTCTTTAATATTTCCTCATCCTCGACTGACAGATCCTTTTTCTTCTGGCTGATATAGGATCTGCATTTTAGGGGATTTATCGTAAAATCACCCAGAATACACTGACCGGGGCAATTATTGACGCAGGCAAAGCATTGCAGGCAGGTTTTATTTTGAGGCTTGTCAGCTTCAAAGGGATAGTTGTTAAGCAGGGAGCCGATAAAAAAGTATGAGCCGTAGCGGTCGTTTATCAGATTATTGTTTATTCCGAAAAAGCCAAGCCCGGCCCGATAAGCCAGATAGCGGTCACTGAAGGGCCCGGTGTCAACATAGGCTTTATATTCAAACCCTTTAATATTGCTTTCCAGGTATTTTCCTATCAACTCCAGCTTATCCTTAACAATGATATGATAATCCCGGCTGTATGCAGATTTGGACAGGTTGGCATCAGACGCCTGTCCGCTGTAGTAAGGAAACAGGCATACAATGAAGGATTTTGCTCCTTTAAGGCTAAGCTCCGGATGGACCCTCTTGTTAATGTCCGTCTCCTCAAAACCGCTTACATAGCCCCTCTCGATTTGCCTCTTCCAGATCTGTTCAAAATCATGGAAAGGCTCTGCCGGCGCTATTCCAACACATTCTATATTTATTGATTTACAAAAAGCTATAAGTTTTTCCTTCATAGGCTGAGTCCCGTTTGATTATTTTATAAAGTTTAATATATTAATTTCTTACATACAGGATTGAAAATGCATCTAAGACTGCAGGATTCATGAATGTCCGGTAAATGTATTTGTTTCAATTATAATAAATAAAATATCAGAAAATATCAAGTACAGGACGAATAAAATAGCCTTTGGAGCATCTTTGTAAAAATTGTGATAGGATGAGAAATGCAAAAAGTAAATATTGATAAAATATGCCAGATTATTGTAACATATTCTTAGTAAGTACTATTATCAATTAATAATTAATTGTGAAATTAATAATTTATAGTCTATGACAGAACAAAAAGAGCTGCAATAGGAATCAAAATGTATATGCTTGATGATCCCACAGATCAATCTAACTTGATGGAAGATATATTTCATATTTTGCATAAAAACTCGAATGCTTGTATCGCGCAATTCTTTTTACTTATTATAAATTTGTATGAGGATATAAATATGAGAAAAGTTCAAAATTTCTTCTTTTATCTAAAAAAAGCAAAGGAAATGTCATTTGCATATTTGATTACGACACTGCTTCGCAATCTTTTTACAGCTTTGCTTTCGCTTATAAATATCGCTGGACTAGGTATCGTTATCGAAACGCTTGTCTTAAAGAAATCGTACGGCGAAGTAATCACCATGATAGTTTTTTACGTTTTGGTAAATCTCGCTGTAAACCTGAGTGGTCAGTTATTCACTCTAATAGAAAACAGGGCTATGCGTAGAGCCAGTAATGTTCTTCAATTTCAATACATGAGAGATTGTCTCGAAATAGATTACCATTATGTTCAGGACGGAAATGTATTGAATCTAAAAAGAAATTCGATGCTTGCGTATCCGGCATTTTCACTCGGAACTTTCGGTGAATTTATAAATGCTTTTATTAAATTGCTCGGTACTATAACAATTTTTTCATTACTCAGTCCTGTGTTTATTGTAGTACTATCTGTGTTGTCGTTTCTGTTAATTAAGCTGACGATTTATACACAAAGAACTGAGTATAATTTCAAGATTGACTGCGCAGACAACGAACGGAAGCTGCAATACCTTTATGATATCATGACAAAATATAAGTTCGCAAAAGAAATAAGAATCAATAACGCTGAGAATTATATATCGGATAAGTATCGCTCTGTATTCAATGAGCATATGGAAAAATATCGTTACCTTCTCAGAAAAAATCTTGGCGCGAATTGGCTTGGCGTGATTCTTTCCTGTCTTCAAAGTTTGCTTATGTTTTTATATTTCGCTTATCAGGCAGCAAGCGGGGTTCTAAGCATCGCAGAATATACAGTTGCTATTTCAGCTATTGCCTTATTTACATCCGCGTTGCTTTCGATCTTTAAGTGCATAGGTTCGATTGGCAATGTGCTTAAGTCGGTGGATATTTTACGTGATTATGAGGAGATATTGAAAAATAATTCATCGATCCGTGAAACAATTTCACTTCCGGATAAGGACATCGATCCACAAAAAGCAACACTGAGATTTGAGAATGTGTCATTTCGCTATCCAAATGCTGACTATGATACGATAAAAAATATAACATTCACAGTTAAGTCGGGCGAAAAGTTGGCTATCGTCGGGCTTAACGGAGCCGGAAAAACGACGCTGGTCAAGCTGCTTTTGCGATTGTACAAGCCTACAGAAGGGAAAATAACACTGGATGGCTTAGATATATGGGAGATTCCCTATAAAAGGTATACACAGATCATAAGCGTTGTTTTGCAGGATTTTGCATTGTTTGCCTACAGCATAAAGGAAAATATATTATTCGACAAGAGCTATGATCCGGATCGCCTTAACGACAGCATTAAAAAAAGCGGACTTGAGAGCAAAATTTCAAAACTTCCAAAGGGGATTGAGACATCTGTTTATCGTGAGCTTGATGATAACGGTATTGAATTTTCCGGCGGAGATGGGCAGAAGCTTGCAACAGCAAGAGCCCTGTACAAGAACGCTGCGATTTTCGTTCTTGATGAACCTACTGCAGCACTTGACCCACTGGCAGAGTACGAGCTCTTTTCACGGCTTGTCGAAATTACAAGAGGAAATACTACGCTTTTTATTACCCATCGGCTTTCATCAACAACATTCTGCGACAGGATCTTGGTGCTTGATGAAGGTTCGATTATTGAACAGGGCTCGCATGAGGAGCTGATCGCAAAGGTTGACGGAACTTATGCAAAACTATTCAGATCACAAATGAAATATTATGAAGAGAAGAAGGATGCAGTATGAGAAATAATAAAAGTAAACCTGTCCTTACATTTGGAATATTGCAGCTTATTTCAAAATACGAGCCGGGATATCTGATTTCTGCTTTCCCTCATATGTTATTCTCATCAGTGTTAACAATTCTTGGTGTTTATTTTCCGAAGCTTTTTATCGGACAACTTGAGAGTGGAAGTAAATTTCAACGCATTGCCGTATCAATCGGCATTTATATAGTCATTATGTTTATAGTAAAATCTGTTGATACATTTTCAGTGCACAAGATGAATTTTTATAGGGAGCATTTTTCAAAGCAGATTCGTCTGAGGGCAGGTGAAGCCACAATGGCGCTTCCGCTTTGCAATATAGAAGGTGCTGCATTTGGCGACAAGCTTGCAATGGCTAATAATATCACACAGATCATGGATGCCTTTTTGATCTTGCAGGATATTTTTATTAACTTCATAACAATTGCGGGATTATCAGCGATCATTTTAAGGCTGGATTTTGCTTTTATACTGACCGTATTGCTTGTGCTCGGAGTAAAAATTTTATTTGTATATCTTACATATTATTACCGTAAAAAACGGCGTATTTTGTATGCGGAAAATGATCGGATTGGCAGTTACCTTGAAAACACTGCATATTTTAATCAAGGCGCAGCTAAGGAAATAAGAACGGATTCGCTTATCGATTGGTTCATGAACAAAATAAAATGCTATCGGCAAAGGTTGCTTTTTTTACAATATCAGGATTTCAACCGTTCGGCGCTGTTCGAAGTAATTTCAGCAGTTATTTTGTCACTTCAATCATTGGTGATCCTTGTATCGCTTGCAAAGCGTGTTATGGATGGAATAATCGGGATTGCTGATTTTACAATGTATTTTTCGGCTGTCACGGTTCTTACAGTTACTCTTTCGTCTGTCGTTTCATTGATAGGTGATTACAATCGCCGCCAGCTCGCTGTGTATGATTTTGATGAGTTATCGGCAGGAGCGTTAGAGTCTGGTACAAAAACTGAAAAAGATCTTAATGGGCTGGATATTGTTTTTGAAGATGTGTGGTTTGCCTATCCGAACACTGATAAATTCGTTTTGAAAAACATTAATATACGAATTGCGGAAGGTGAGAAGCTTTCGGTTGTTGGACAAAACGGAGCAGGAAAGACGACATTTATCAAACTAATCTGCCGTTTCTATCGGCCTACGCGCGGAAGAATAACACTCGGTGGAGTGGATATTCATGACATTGATAAGAAAGATTACAGTCGTTTAATTTCAGCAGTTTTTCAGGATTTTTGTAACTTCCCATTTTCAGTGAGAGAAAATATCACAATGGGAAATACCGGCAGCGTTTCGGTATTCACGCTTGGCAAATGGATAGACCGCCTGCCCTTAGGTTTGGAAACATATGTAACTCGAAATTTCAGTCTCGAAGGTGTTGAATTATCAGGAGGTGAGGGACAGAAGCTGGCGCTCCTTCGTGCAATGAACAAAAATACGCCAATTCTCATTCTTGATGAACCGACAGCTTCTCTTGATCCATTGACGGAAAGCGAGATATATGATGAATATTTCAATATCGCAAAGAATAAGACGACAATATTTATTTCCCACCGCCTTGCCTCATCAACAAT
>Ga0134093_1002310_pt1 | contig 15669 bp, 22 predicted proteins | sample 4_1taG_FD_94452 | JGI IMG/M metagenome (GOLD analysis project Ga0134093, IMG submission 94452) | Switchgrass degrading microbial communities from high solid loading bioreactors in New Hampshire, USA - 4_13_20_68_A1 metaG | ecosystem: Engineered > Bioreactor > Semi-continuous > Anaerobic >...
ACACTAACTATATTCGCGACCCGGATCTTGTGTATTATGAGGAAGCACCTGAATATTGCGAATACGTAGCTGATACGAAACGTCCTATTACCCAAAGCCAGACTTACCAAGCAGACACTTTCCGCAAAATCAACAAAGCGTATCAATACCCTGCCGATACCGAACGTATAACGCTGAAAGACTATTCCTACAGTGCAGACACCAAACGCAAAATAATCCAAGATCATGTTTTCACGGGCGATACCAAACGGGGAGTAATCAAGGAATATGCCCATACCGCTGACACCTTGCGAAAACTGCTGAAAAGCTATGAGTATCAGGCGGACATTTTACGGCAGGTAGTGAAAGACTATGACTATACAGCCGATGTACTTCGCAGAATTGCCGAAGAAGCAGAATATCAAGCCGATATGGTAAGACAGATAGCGATAGGGCAGGAATTTGAAGCCGATACACTAAGGCAAATCGTCATACAGCAGGAATTTATTGCCGATGCGGTAAGGAAGGTAATCCAAGCGCAAACGTATAACGCCGATACCAAACGGCAAGTGATTAGAGCGTACGAATATAATACCGATACCTTGCGGAAGGTTTTAGCAGACAATCAATTTGATGCAGATGCAATCCGGTGCCTGCTACGCGAAGATTCTTACCTTGCCGATACTTTGCGCAAAGTCATCTTGTTAGCAGGCGATGTTTACCCAGCCGACACAGTGCGGCAGCTTATAGCGGAGCAGGAATATGCGGCTGATACCCTGCGCCGGGCGGCATGGGGGCAGGACTACATCGGGGATACGTTCCGGTGGGTAGTGGAGGCGCACGATTACCCTGCTGATGCCCGAAGGAAAGTGCTACACGGATATTTCTACCATGCTGATGCAAACCGGGTAGCGAATAAAACATACTCATATGTCGGGGATTCTCTGCGCAAGATCCTGATTGTGCAGGAGTATGATGCTGACATGATCCGCCAGGTTGTCATCGTGCAGGAGTTCTTGACCGATACTATGCGGCAAATACTCAAGGGACAAACTTACAGAACCGATGCCGAGAGACAGATACTCAGGACTTATGCTTACCTTGCCGACGCGATGCGGCAGCTGATAGAGGATGCAAAATACGGGGCAGATGCAATAAGGCATGTAATCCGTGACTATGATCATATCGCCGATACCCTGCGCAGAGTTTCTGAAGATGCGATATACCCAGCGGACGCAGAAAGGGAAATACTCCGATCCTACATCCACGGCTCCGATTCGTTCCGCAAAGTTATCAAACGGTACGGAGCCACAGCGCACGATCTGCTCCGTGTTATTGTCAAGGACTACTACCACCCCGCCGACACTTGCCGACGGATTGTGAGGGCTTACGGTTATCCCGCCGATGTAAAAAGGGTTGTCTATAGAGTAAACGCTCATAACGCCGATGCTCTCCGCCGTGTTGTGAAGGAATACGAAAGTCGGGCGGATGCTTTCCGTCTTGTTGTTGAGTTGGGCGTTTACGTGGGCGATACCTACAGGGTAGTGCGGGCGGATCAAGTTTACAACGCAGATGCTTTAAGACAAGCTATCGAAGAATACGAGTTTATTGCAGATACCCTTCGCAGGATAGAACGGCCGTATATAAGGTTGAAAGTAACCTTGTCTGTCCAGGAGCGTGAAGTTGGGTTAGGCTTACAAGAACGTAAGCCAAGCCTGTCTATCCAGGAGAGAGAAGTTAAATTGGAGGTGGAGTAAAATGCCTCTTATCGGAGATACAGTCAGACTAAAAGCAGAATTTAAGGATTTTAACGGGGAGCATGTGTCACCTGAGAATGTTATTTTGCGAATTTACGACGGCTACAAAAAACAAGTAGGTGAGGACATACCTGTGTTGCCAAGCGATGTGGGCAAATATCAATATGATTATGTGATACCCGGAGACGCAATCGGACCGCTATATTTTGAGTTTGTGGGCACAATTGGGGGATTGCCGATTTTAGGACGGGCTACCATAGACACGAGGTGGATATAATGGCTAATACTGCCGATACCTTACGGAAACTGAAGAAAAGCACCGTCGTATGGATTCCTCTTGGCACGTTCTGGAGCATTGACTGGGATAGCCCGGATGACAGCCTGGAGGCTACTGTGACGGCGAGAGACAGGCTTGAGTTGTTGAGAAAAAGCACATATCAGACGTCGCAGGTACTCGTCAACAAAACCCTGTATGAGCTTGCCGAAATAGTCCTCCAGGATGCAGGCTTAAACAGTAACGAATACATCATTGATACAGACTTACAGACAATCGTTGTGCCTTATGCCTGGTTTAGCCCGGTATCACATCGGGAAGCACTCCGACGAATAGCCGAAGCCGGGCTGGCGGTAGTCTATCAAAACCGGGACAGTAAAATCCAAATCGAGAGCATGATTATTGCTGAGGATGAACCTGTCCTGGAGATTACGGATGATGATTACTTTCCACCTTTGAGAGCTCCATCAAGACAGGACCAGGTTGCCAACGAGATAATCGTTGACACCCAGCCTTTAAGGCCAGCTACAACGCCAGAGGAAGTCTACAGGTCAAATGAGCCTATCGCAATCCCGGCAAGCAGTACAAAGACAATTACAGCGTATTACAACAAGGAACCGGTAATCGAGGCTGTGGCAAGCCTTGATAACCCGCCGGATGGTGTGAGTATTATTGGCGCCAATTATTATGGTTGGGGTGCCAGCATAAAAATCCGCAACACAAACGAGAACGATGAAGAGGTAACTCTTGTAATCAATGGTAAACCTCTTGAAGTAAGGAATAAAGAACGAGCTATCGCAAGGGATGAAGCCAGTATCATAGAAAACGGCGTGTTGACGTATGAGTTTCCGGCAAATCCTCTGGTACAAACGCTTTCACAGGCTCAAATGATAGCAGATACATTGTTGGCGAGCGCAAAGGAACCACGCCGGGACATCGATCTTGAATGGCGAGGTAATCCCGCTTTAGAGTTGGGCGACAGGGTAACCGTCAAGGGCAAAGATTATCATGTAATACGACAAGAGCTGGACTGGCAGGGATACCTGTTAGCAAGGCTTACAGGAAGGAGGGCGACATAAATATGGCATGGCAAACACCGATTACACATTGGGGTCAAGGAGGACAAACAAGCCCTGGAATTGATGATTTTAACAGAATGGAAGAAAATATAAGGATAATTGGAGAATATAACCGTGCTCCTGGGTATGGTGTGGCAACAGGAACAAACGCAAAAACAATTACGTTAGATCCGGCACCAACAAGTTACTACGACGGGCTGTGTTTTGCGTTTAAAAATGAGACGCAGAACACAGGAGCCGTGACAATCAACGTCAACGGTATGGGGGCAAAAACAATTAAGAAACCTAACGGAAATGATTTACCGGCAGGCTTCCTGAAAGCTGGCAGCATATACACAGTCAGGTACAATGGTACAAATTTTATCTTACAGGGTAGCGACAGTTCCGGCGACGCTATGCCTGAGCATGTTTTAGCCGGCAAAACTTTTTCTAATGATAACGGGCCTGACCAAGTAGGCACTATGCCTAATCAGGGACAAAAAATTATTGTTCCTGGAACTACAAATATAATAATTCCACGGGGTTATCACGATGGAACTGGATATGTAGAAGGCGATAGCGATTTAATACCTAGTAATATTAAAAGTGGTGTCAATATATTTGGAGTTGTTGGTACATTAAAAGCAACATTACAAATGCAAAATGGTACAATATCTTCAAGTGCAACAACTCCAAAAGTTGTAAGTGGTTTGCCTTTTCAACCATATATGGTATTTATTTCACGCAGATCAATAAGTAGTGAAGGGCACCATGACCAGTGGTATTTCTATTGTGGAGGACTACAAGGTGGAGACAACATTAGTGGCTTTTCAATAACAAGTGATGGGTTTCAATTTGCACCTGAATTCCCACAAAATCCATGGTATTGGTATTGTTGTGGCGTTGTATAAAATTAGGAGGTGTTAATAATGATAGGAAGAAAAATATACTACGAATTAGCAACAGGAGATGTAATTTTAGAAATCTCAGAAAAACATGGGATTAATGCAACAAATACTACTAAGGAGCAGGATTTTCAGATGTACGATGTTCTTGCCGCGCGCAATCCTGATGTTTGAGCAGACACATTGAAACGGTGTATTTTTTTGTACCCTTATAACAGCAAATAAAAAGCTCGGGTTACCCGGACATTTTTAATTTTCAGAGGAGGCGAAAGAAAATATGAAAGAAAACATTGCAACCGGCGTGGCTGGTGGACTGTTTGGCCTGATACTGGCAGCAGCGATAGCCAGTTGGCAGGTCATTGTCGTGGTGGCGATCATCTATGCTGTGGGGCTGTTCGCCAATTTGGCAACCGGTTTGCTTTATGCTCACCAAACCGACAGCTACTCACAGGAAATAGCCAGACATGCTATCTATCGGAAGGGCGGCGCCATCGTCGGCATACTGGCCTTGTTTATGCTGGACCTGCTGATCATGGGCGTGGCGCGGTATTACGGCGTGGTGTATGACATCCCATTCTTTGGCGCAATATTCACCAGCTACAATGCCGTCCATGAGTACCGAAGTATGCTAGAGAACATTAAGAAACTCGGTAACAAAATCCCCAAGGTGCTCGAAGATGCAGCAACCAAGGCAGGGAATGCACTGGACCAAGGAAAGATCCCGGACATTGGAGATGTCATAAAAAGTAAGGGGGATACGGATGAAGGTAACAAATAAAAGGTATTACAATTCCACCTGCCATATCGTAGAGTTTTTGCCATCGGAACTGCGCCTTGAGGACACAGCAGGAATCCCGGGAAAACGGGAACATATAACCAAGATATTCGGCAATCCCCGCTTGGACGAGGTAACTTGGTTTAGGGCAAACCAGGCATTTTACGATACGAGGGACCCGAAATCCGAAAGTATAGGTGATGGGCTAGGGGATGCCTTCATTAATTGCGCCTATAAGGACGGTCGGTTTTATTTTGAACCTAACATCCCGGCGGGCGTAGAATGGAATGTCGGGACCTCTTATATGCTGCTCAGGAATGGAGCTTACAGCTATGATAATGAACAATATTTCAGAGACATCCTCGGTAAAAACCCCCGTACCTTTTTCGGACAGAAATCTGACGGCACCATCGTTTTTGTCGCTGCTGATGGCCGAACCATAAATGAAGCAGGCCTAACCTCAAACGAACAACGGGAAGTAGCCAAGGCATTAGGCCTCCGGGACGCCGCTAACCTTGATGGAGGCGGGAGCAGTGTTATTATGGTCGGGGATGAGATAATAAACAAATCCTATGATGGCCGAGGGTTAGGCAATATATTTGTGGGGTACCGTAAATATACCCAGGACGAGTTGCCGACACTCAAACAGGGAGCTAAAGGCGTGTGGGTTAACTTGTTGCAGCGTTTATTAATCGCTCAGGGATATAGTTGTGGTGCCGCTGGCGCCGACGGAGATTTTGGACCTGCGACTTATAATGCGGTTACCTCATATCAAAAAGCTAAAGGCTTGGCGGTTGACGGTATCGTTGGCAAGCAGACATGGGGAGAACTAACCAAGGCGCAACAGCCAGCTAAAAAACTGCCCACGCTTATAATCGACCCTGGACACGGTGGTACGGATCCGGGCTGCGCATTTCATGGGTACATTGAGAAAGAGCTTAACCTAATTGTCGCCAAGAGAGTGAGGGAATTGCTTAAGGAATACAGCCCAGCCATGACGAGGGAAACCGATATTACCCTTGATGCAGGACCCAGGACGGACAAGATAAAAGACAAATATGATTATTGCCTGTCGATACATTTTAACGCCAATGCTGGAAACAGGACGGAGTGCATACACAGCATTTACTCTCAGAGGGGCAAGGACCTTGCAATAGCAATAGGCCGAGAACTCAGCCAGGCATTGGATTTACCGCTAAATGTGTTCAACAGGCAAGGCCAGAACGGCGATTACTACTTTATGCACCGGCTGACCGGATCGACAACAACGGTAATTGTTGAGTGCCTGCCGCTTGATGCCCAGTACGGCAAGCTTCACCTTGAGCTTATAGCCCAGGCAATCGCCAGGGGCTTTAAAAATTACGTAAAGGCTTAAATCCTCCTTGTTTGCAATAAAAAAGGGGGAGTTATTCCCCCTCGGATTCGTTTATCAATTCTCGGATTTTCTCCCGTAGCCATTCGGCACGGGAGATATAACCCTTGCTTTTTAGTGTCTTGTCAAGTTTTTGCTCTAATATCTTTTTTTCTTCCTGTGATGCGTGTTCTATTCTTATGGTAGTTTGGATTCTGCCCATTTTGTCCTCCCTTCTTAAACTTCTTCAACTTCGACTGGACTATCCCAGTCACAGGCCCAATGTTCATCAGCATTAATGTAGCCTACTTCTTTTATCTCCTCCTCGAGTTCTGCAAGCCGTTCCTTAATACGTTCCCTTTCGTAAGGGTCTGGCTGCATTTCTAAGTTGTGTTCCAGCATGTCGTATTCTCTACTGATGTCCCAAGCATACGTTGTTTCCCACATTACTCTATACCTGTTACCTTGTTCATCTATTGCATGAGCAAAGTATCTAAATTGGTCAACCATGTAGTTGTCACCGTAAGCATTCTCGGTAAGCGCATACTTCTTGCCTTCAAATTCTACCTCGCCATATTCCTTTACATATTCCTGGTAAGTCATGGATTAAAACCTCCTTTTGTCTTTGTGGTTACATTGTATCATACTATGCAGCACCATGTCAATATGTTTTGTAAAATTTTTTAAAAAATTTTTCATCCCATAAAACCCGACCGCGTAGAATCGTTTCTAATGCATTTTTGGAGGGTGGGTAATATAAAAATACCCCTGGATAATCAGGGGCGATTACAGGCGATACTGTGGGCGATTTCTACAAAAATAAATTATTGTCATTGTGCCAACTGATATAATATTGATTTATTGTTACAATTTAGCTACAAAAGCAAAAAGCAGGCCTTACAATGATAAAATAGTGATTAGTAGATTATGTCAAATCAGGGGTTGGTTCCAATGTGCTTGTGCATGTCTTGAAATTTTGTTTTTGGGCAGGTATAATTGTCATCGAACAAATGTTCTTGTTTTTTAAGGGGGTCCTAAATGAATAATTGTCGTAAAATACTTGAAGAAGAATTAGAGGCAGTGGTAGGGGAATTATCTGACAAAAATTTAAGGCGGCTATTAATGTTTGCTCGAGGACTACTTAGAAACGGAGACAATGTAATCGCTAACAAAAAACTAACAAACGGAGCCAAAATGCTGAATAAATAAGGCATTGTCCCTTGACTTTTAATCAAGGTGTCCCGCGTTCGAGTCGCGGATGGCTCACCAGTTTAAAAGCCGCTTGTCCGTAGGGATAGGCGGTTTTTCTTATTATAAAAACTTATCACTACAGAAATATAAAATTATATACAGGGCGATAAAATTCGAGAGAGAAACTAACAAAAAACTAACACATTGAAAAATATCTTAAATCTTATTAATGGCTTTTCTTAATTCGTCCAAATCAGTATGAGTATAAATGTTGGCTGTTGTAGAATAATCTGCATGTCCCATAAGATTTTGAATGGCTTTTATATTGGCGCCAGCTTTGGAAAGGCGCGTAGCAAAAGTATGCCGGCAATGGTGTGGATCAAGTAACCTGACACCAAGCTTTTCAAGTGTAGGGCGGTATAAATCCTCCCTATATTTTCTGTCTGAGATTTGTTTGCCATTATCATTACAGATAAGGCGTTCACCATTTCTGTTATACCAATATTGAATATATGGTAATATCTTAGGATGAATTGGTACAATTCTATCTTTGCCAGCCTCGGTTTTTTCTCCACCTATTACAACATTATCCTTTAAATTCACTGAAAATTTAGTTAAATGCAAGAATTCTGATATTCTAAAACCCGTATAAAGCAAAATCATTATTGTCCCTGCCCACACATCACCTTCCTCGGCAGCCTTTTCAATGATTTTAATTTCAAGATCAGTAAAAGTTTCTTTTTCTTTTGAATCAAGTTTCTTAAGCTTAATTTTTTTACCTAAGTTCTTATCGGTTATCCTGTTATCTATAGCGTACTCATAAAGCAAGCCGATAAGCAACTTGACCTTGTGCATTGTCGAGTAAGAAAAGTTTTGGTTCCGTAAATTGTTAATGATTTTTTGCCAATGAGAGGTTCTAATATTTTTGAATACTTCATCTTTATATATGTTGATATGTTTCCAGGCAGCTTTGTAACCATAGATTGTATCTTCTGATATATCTTCCTCATATTTAACGTCAGACCATTCTTTGTATAATTCCCCTAATGTTATATTTTCATTTATGGGAATACGGTTTTTGTGGTAATCCGCAAGGGCATTAAGCGCTGATGCCTGATCCTCAAAATATCCGAGGATTGTATATTTGAGTATACCATCAACTCTATGTGTTGGTACTTTTGCAATCCAAGGCCTTCTACGGTTCCCTTGAAGTTTGTAAACTGTACCATACATATTAGGTAACTTCATTCGCAACCCTTCTTATAAACTCTTTTATGATTTTCCTGACTTCAGGGCTCAGTTTGACGTACTCAGTAAGTATGCGTATATCCATATCGTCAAGTTTATCCATTGTAGACCCTAATAATACTATTAAGTCTGATTCGGAGACAAACATTTCTCCCTTACCTTCCCGTAACCATGTTTCGTTTACACCAAATTCACTACATACAAGTTTGAATATTTTTTCAGTTACGGGCTTATCTCCGTTTTCAATACTTGCCAAATAGCCCTGGGCGACAGATATTCGTTTACCGAATTCAGTTTGTGTGTACTTTAGACGTTTTCTTACTTCCCTTATCCTCTCATTTATTGTCATAGTCCTCCACCCTTATTATCTAGCTTTTCTGTTACATAATAACACAAAAATATCACTAAAGCAATAATTTCCTAAAAAAATTATTGACAAAGTATTACTATAGTGATAATATAAAATTGCCATAGAGATAAAGGGGGTTGTAAAATATGGCAGTTACAATAAGAGACGAAGAGATTAGAGAAGTTCTGGAAGATTTGCAAAAAATGAACCCAGAACAAAAAAAGAAAATTATGTATGTAATTAAAGGCGCAGCGTTAGTGTCAGAATCCAACCAAGAGGAGGCCGACAACAATGACGCTGGCTGAGTTAATTGAGAAACGCCCGTTAACTGTCAAGGTTGCAGATGCAGCTAAGATAATGGGCATTTCTATTCCCTTCTTAAGGGCGGCATTAATGCAAGGGAAATTCCCCTTTGGCATAGGGGTGGAGATGGGGCAGAACGAGTTTTACATTAATACGGAACGCTTCATCCTCTATATGACAGGGGCAGATATAGGAGGCAAAATCAATGCATAAATACCATTCCCGCCCGTCTCTAAAGGAAGTGTCGTCATGAAAAGTTGCTTCGACTGCATCTATTGTATGCATCCTATTTACGACCGTGAAACTGGCCCTGACTATTACGAATGGTGTTATAAGACGGGAAGGCATTTTGACAATATAGAAAATCCACAACCATGCAAAGATTATAGAGCACATCAAAGCATCTACCGACCAAAGAATCCACAGGAAGACATTGAAAATATGCTTAGCGTCGAATACGACTCAAATTATGAGAGGGGGAGATAATGGATGGATATTCTGGAGTACATCAGCGTTAGAGATCAGCTTAAAAATGAAGGCTACCACATTATCACCGACGACCACGGCTGGCTTCTGTTGGCAAAGTTTGATAGAGAGTTTGTGGACCTGATACATGTAAACCGAGAAATCGGTACTCAGCAGTGCCTGGACAACGTGCGCTTGAGTGAACTGGCAAAAATCCTGTCGATCGGATTGGAGGTTTCATAATAGAAATGGTGTGGTTAAATATTAAGCTTTTTGGCAGCTACTTTATATTGTTACTCATATTTCTAGGTTTAGCTTATTTGTGTGCAGGTATAGCTTTGTCCTACATAGCCCGTAAAAGGCTTGAAGACAAAGAAAGGCTAAAAAGAAAACTTATGGTGAGCAGTGTAATGGATGAAGGGCAGAGAAGTAAGTTAAGGAGGTCAATATTTTGACTGAGGTAAAGGTAATCAAATCTAAAATCTACGCAAAAGCCCCTTATGAAATCAAGGAAACTCTCAAATCCATCCCCACAGCAAAGTGGGAGCCTAAATACAGGTTGTGGTCCTTTGCCGCTACGCCAGCCGTTGCACAGTCACTGGACACTTTGTTAAGTCCTGACATAGTGGATGATAAGTTCAGGGAACTGCTGGAACAATCATTTGACATTATTTCTGCGGACTCATTTAAACAACAGGACGACCTGCCGCAGCCGGAAATCCGCAGGAATGATAGTTGGAAGCACCAGTTACAGGCATACCACTTTGCTGCGAATCTTCCTGCTGCCATGCTATACATGGCAATGGGAACAGGCAAAAGCAAAGTAGCTGTGGACCTCATTATTAATAGAGGCTATAAGCGTGTCCTCATAGTCTGCCCGAAGTCGGTTATCAATGTCTGGCCTAAAGAGTTCAAAAAACATGCCGGGCATGACCGCTATGAAGTTCTTCCCCTAACAACGGGGAGCGTAGCAAAGAAGAAGGAAGCAACGGAGTTCTTTCTTAAGCTTCAAGCAACTAAGGGCAACCAAGCAATAGTTGTCGTCAACTACGAAACCGTATGGAGACCGCCATTCGACGATTTTGCGACCAAAGCTGGATTTGATCTTGTTGTCCTTGATGAATCCCACAAGATAAAGGCTCCGGGGAGTAAGGTATCACAGTATTTCGGACGCCTGGCTGACAAGGTTACGCACAGATTGTGTCTTACCGGTACTCCTATGCCAAACGGCCCACTAGACGTTTATGGGCAGTACAGGTTCCTTGACAAAGGTATCTACGGTACGAGCTATGTCAAGTTCCGTGCAAGGTATGCTGTTACCGTTCCCGTCGGAGAAAAGAGGCAAATGGTTGTAGCGTTTCAGAATCAGGATGAACTGCACGACAAGTTTTACAGCATAGCTTACCGAGCAGACAAAGATGTGCTTGACCTACCGCCGGCTATACACCAGGTAAGAGAAGTTGAACTTAGCCCAAAGACATTGAAGTTTTACAGAGAGTTAGAGCGAGATTTCTATGCTTGGATCGAGACCGAGAAGGGGCAGGGGAAGGAGGTAAGTATCAACAATGCCCTTACAAAGCTTCTCAGGCTACAGCAAGTTTGCTCAGGGTTCGTTCCCTCTGATGATGGGGACATCATACAAACCGGCACCGAGAAGTTTGACGAGCTTGTGGACTACTTTGAGGACCTCGATAAAAACGAGCCTGTTGTAGTGTTCTGCCGTTTCAGGCATGACCTGGACGCTGTGCATGAAGCGGCGAAGAGGACAGGACGCACGAGTTCAGAGCTGTCAGGCAGGGTCAATACGCTCAAGGAATGGCAGGAAGGAAAGACGGATGTTATAGCGGTGCAGATACAGGCTGGCGGCGTTGGGATTGACCTTACACGAGCTAATTACTGCGTGTACTACAGTGTAGGCTTCAGCCTTGGCGACTATGAACAGAGCCTTGCAAGAATACACAGGCCTGGGCAAACAAAGACAACGTTTTACACACACATCATTGCTGCTGGCACGGTAGATGAAAAGGTTCACGAAGCACTTGATAAAAAGAAAAAGGTTGTTGAATCAATCTTGAATAAGGAGGTATGAGGTTTGCTGGACAAAGTTAAAAGGATTGTTGAGTTAAAAAAGCAGATGGAAGAACTGGACACACAGATTAAGGCGCTAAAGAAGGAGTATGACGAACTGGAGCCGCAAGTCATTGAATATATGGAGCAAGAAGGGTTACAGCGGCTTACTGTGGATGACAGGACAGTTTACGTCAACAGGCAGATATGGGCTTCTCTTAACAAGGGTAATCCTGAGTCACTCGACATTCTTAGAGAACACGGGCTTGAAGATTTTATCGAGGAAAAGGTTAACAGTCAGCGTATTTCAGCCTTTGTAAGAGAATACGAGAAAAATGGCGAGGACATCCCAGACTGGTGCCGTGATGCTTTAAACATCACTGAGAAGTACACTGTGGGGATGAGGAAAATAAATTAATTTGAAAGGAGTAAGAAAGATTTATGAGCAGTGAATTAGTAAAAATTAATGATTTTGCAGCTTTGCAGATAAGCCCTGCCGAATTAAAAGTAGCACTGCAGGAGAACCTGGGCGGTCAAAAAATATCCGCATTTGAACTGGACCGCGTAAAAGTCCCGGCCGGCGGAGGAACAACATGGGAAGTGCCTACGCTGGAAGGAACAGAGGATGCCAAGTCAATTACAGGCGTTGTAATTTACTTTAAAAATCAGAACGCCTACTGGCAAGAAAAGTATGATGGTCAGAACAACCCGCCTGATTGTGTAAGCAATGACGGCATTATCGGCATTGGCAATCCTGGTGGATCATGTGCAGACTGTGCCCTCAATCAGTTTGGCAGTGATGGCAAAGGCAAAGCTTGTAAGAACATGCGTACCTTATTTATCCTTCGTGAAGGCGACATCCTGCCCCTAGTTCTCACACTACCGCCGACAAGTCTCAAGGATGCCCGCAAGTATTTCCTCCGTCTTGCAAGCAAGGGAGTTCCATATTACGGCGTGATTACTGAATTCACGCTAGAAAAGGACAAAAACGAGAACGGCATTGTTTACAGCAAGGTTAAGCTTTCTATGAGGGGAAGGCTTGACGCTGATACTGTACGTCAGTTAAAGGCATTCCAGGAATCCCTGAAACCTGCACTTGATGAAGTTAAGGTTGACGCTGACAGCTACTTCCCAGATGATGATGTGCCATTCGACGAATAGCAAATCAAAGGGAGCAGGATTCCCTGTTCCCTCCCTTACATAAAACAAAAACAAGGCGAGAGGTTATTATGCAAAAGTTTTTCCAGACTTTGTTCGAGTTCAATGATGACAAATATATACTGGTATGGACGATAAGACGTAATAACGCCAAGACAAGTTACTGGTTTACAGATTGGAAGATGGCCGCAGACTTTGTCCAGTCTCTGCCCCAAATAGACGTATATGTTGGCGTGGGCCTTTCGCCGAAAGACTTCGGGCCCAGAGCCCGCTGCACCCAAAAGGACATTGCAGGCATCCCGGCGCTGTGGATTGATATTGACATCAGCGATGCCGTGCATAAAAAGTCTAACCTCCCCACTAATACAAAAGAAGCAATGAAGCTGTTTGAGTGGCTCCCACACAAGCCAACAATATTAGTCCATAGTGGTCACGGTTTGCAGGCCTGGTGGGTGTTCAATGAGCCTTGGGTATTCGACAGCGACGGTGAGCGGGAAGAAGCAAAAAGTCTGGCTAAACGCTTTACATATGGATTTAAGCTACAGGCTGCAAAGTACAACTGGGATGTGGACAGCGTACACAACTTAGACAGAGTTTTACGCGTTCCAGGAACCATGAATTGTAAGTCCACTCCTGTACCAGTAAAGCTCATTGAGTGCAATGATTTTCGTTATAATCCATCAGATTTTGAAGATATTTGTCCTGACGTTCCTGAAAAGAACTACGAACAGATACTTAATAAAGAATTAATTCTTGATGCCAATGCAAGCCCTCCATTCGACAAGTTTGAGGCTTTAAAAGCCATTGAACCCAAGTTCGCCCTGTCCTGGGAACACAAAAGGAAAGATATGCAGGACCAGTCGGCAAGCGCCTATGACCTTGCTCTGGCAAATTATGCGGCTATGGCAGGGTGGACTGAACAAGAAATCGCTAACCTGCTTATCGCTCACCGCCGGCATAATGGCGAAGATTTGAAGCTGAGGCAGGACTATTATACGCGAACAATCAGCATTGCTTTAAAGAACGCTGAGAAGTACAGAGCTGAGGAAGAAATAACCCAAATATCCGCACTTGAAGAACAAGAAGAAATAACCCCAGAGCGGCGAGAGGCATTATTACAGACTTTATCAGCATTGTTTGGCACCCGAATACTCCAGATAATCAAATACACCACGGACCCGCCAGCATATAGGCTCATAACAGAAGGAGGAAGCATCTCATTAGGCGACGTTGAAAACCTCATTGTGCAGAACAAGCTCAGGTCAAAGCTGGCGGCGGCAACAGGGAGGTATCTTCCACGTTTTAAACCTGATAAATGGGATAACATAGCACAGCAACTTTTAAACTGCTGTGTTGAGCAGGACTTAGGGGAAGAAACAACGGAGAAAGGACAAATATCAGCATGGCTTGAGCAATATTTAAGTGACAAATCCATTATGGACAGCGCGGAAGCAGCGCTGATGTCGTGTGATCCATTCAAAAAGGATGGTAGTACGTATATCTTTCTCAGTGACCTACAGAAATGGATCAGAGTAGTACAGATGGAAAAGATCACGCCAAAGAACCTAGGAGCTATGCTCCGAACTATTGGAGCAGTCCCTGAGAAAATCTACATTGATACAGACAAAGGTAGGACATCAAGAAGTGTGTGGAGGTTGTCGAAAGGAGGTTGTTAGCCGTGAAGGGATATAAAGCATACAAAAAAGGAATGGTATGCAAAGACTTTCAATACGAAGTAGGAAAAGTGTATAAGCACGAAGGACCGTTATCATTGTGTAAAAGTGGCTTTCACTTCTGTGAAAATCCGTTTGATGTACTTAATTACTATGACTTATGCGACAGTGAGTTTACGGAGGTTGAAGCACTCGGCAATGTGACAGAAACAAGCGACTTAAAAAACGGTGAATTCGTGGAAGCGGAAGTAATTTAAGTTTTTAAAAAATAGTCGTTCACAGATTTTGCAGGTAGGCTAATAGTTACGATTTTATGTCACAGGAGGCGATTTTATGACATCAAAACATTTTGAAGAACTAAGAGATGAGTTTTTAACCCATGAATCAAAAATCATGGACTATAAGCGCGGCGAATATGCGCCTAATGAGGATAAGTTACAGAACTTCCGCGAAGTAGCCAGCTTCACAGGACAGAAATTATCAGCAGTGGCCCTGACATATTTAATGAAGCATATACAGAGCATAGCGCTGGCTGTGCGGTCAGGGAACTATGCCTGGGCATGGGAAACCGAGGGCGGCGAAGGACTGAAACAGCGAATTGCTGATGCGAGAAACTACTTACTGCTTCTTGCAGCTTGCCTTGATGAAGAAAAGGAGGTATGTATCAACAATGCACTGACAAAGCTTCTCAGACCACAGGATGAGACTCCTATTTACAAAGAGGAGAGGATAAAATAGAACCCGCACAACCCATCTAAAAGGAGGTATTAACCGTGCTAAAAACTGATTTAGATACTTTTTTGAAGTTTATAGATTCCATGTCAAACCAGAAGATTGATTGCAAATATTATGTTCCTGCCTGGGCAGGTAACAAAACATCAGGCTCACAGCCGGATTTTTGCTTGAAGCATAGAGTTGTTTTGCGCGGGAAATGTATAAAAAGCTGTAAAGAGCAGAACAAGTAAAGCGAGGTGGAGGAAGGATGAGTAATACAAACGACATATTCCAAGTGGATTACCTGCCAGAAAAGAGAGAAATAAGAATTAATCTTCCTGAAGAGGTTTGGAAGAACATTGACACTATAATCATGACAAGACTATTTCAAGAAGAATTGGT
>Ga0134093_1002311_pt1 | contig 15663 bp, 8 predicted proteins | sample 4_1taG_FD_94452 | JGI IMG/M metagenome (GOLD analysis project Ga0134093, IMG submission 94452) | Switchgrass degrading microbial communities from high solid loading bioreactors in New Hampshire, USA - 4_13_20_68_A1 metaG | ecosystem: Engineered > Bioreactor > Semi-continuous > Anaerobic >...
ACAGGGGTTCTAAGTGTTTGACCTCAGTTGGGGCTGAGAAGCCGGCAGTGTTAATCCTTTCCAGTATTTCAGAAATTTTAATACTCCTATGAGACTCGGACAACAATGCTGCCCCTATGGCGACAAAATACTGGGAATTGGCAGGGAAAATGACTTCCTCATCTTTCAGCCCCAGTGTTTCTATAAAACGCCGTCTCAACTCGGAGAGAAAGGCGAGAGGCCCTCCCAGGAAAGCAACATTCCCTTTAATGACGCGGCCGCAGGCCAAGCCGCTAATGGTTTGGTTGACAACTGCTTGGAAGATGGAGGCTGCCAAGTCGCTTAATGACGCTCCTTCATTTATCAGCGGTTGGATATCGGTTTTGGCGAAAACACCACATCTTGCAGCAATAGGATAGATGATTGAATAATTTTTTGCAGCTTCATTCAGACCGGCCGCATCCGTATTTAATAGAATTGCCATTTGGTCGATAAAGGCTCCAGTGCCTCCGGCGCAGGTCCCGTTCATGCGTTGCTCTAAGTTACCTCTGTAAAAGGTAATTTTGGCGTCCTCGCCTCCCAGCTCTATAGCTACATCGGTTTCCGGGATTAATGCGGAAACTGCGGCAGAGCAAGCGATTACCTCTTGTTCAAAAGGCAAATCGAGGAGACCGGAGAGGGATAAACCGCCCGAGCCGGTGATGCAGGCTGTAACCCTCTGTTTCGGAAAATGCTGGGCAAGATCGGCGATAAGCTCGCTGATCTTTATGAAGACGTTTGACATATGGCGTTCGTAGCGAGAATAAATCAGTTCATCATTTCTATTGAGAAGAACCAGTTTAACGGTTGTGGATCCAACATCTATCCCCAGTTTTAGGACTTCATCGTTATTTTTATGATTTGTTTTAAAGTCCATGGGAAACTGACACCTCACAGGTTGGGACAGCACTGTCAGTGATATAGCGAGCAGAGTTAAGATCAACAGGTCTACCTTTTATTTACATTATAGGATAAGCCGACCTGTTGAAATCTCTGGAATGGAATTTCCATACTCTAATCTTTTATTACTATTATAAGTTAATTTCTGCCAAATATCACTTATACCATACCAAAGGCAAATCCGGATCTTGCCATTAAACTGATGGTAAATGATACAAGGCCGTTTAATGCAGTATTAAGAATGATCCTGGTCAAAGGAGTAAGGAACTGTTTGATCCTTTCCGGCAAAAATACTCCTGATCTGGATGAAAAACTATTACAGGAGAGGGAAACAAAGTCAAAATTACTTGTAATAACGGTATTTTTACAGGCGCTGATCTGGGGATTGTTAAATACCACTGTGAGCCGGGAGCGGGAGCCGAGAATTTTGAGTGGGTAAAGGATTAAGTCGTTATAGCCATGCCGGGCTCCCGGGCTGACAGATAAGCTTGTCCCAAATTCGCAAACGTTTGCGAATTTGGCAAGCCTTCTATGATTAAGGATTCCGGGTGGTTGGCAATCCACCATTTTACCGTTTCGGCAAAACCGTCTACGAGATGTTTAACACGAAATCGGTAGCCATTGGGAGACTGATGGTATTTTTATTTTCTATCAAATTTATTAGGTTAAATGATATAATACATTAAACGCATAAGAACAGGTGACAAATAGGTGATGACATATAGGCGGGGTAAATAAAAAATTAAGCGGGGTGAATGAATGACCAAACGGGTAATTCGCTATTTCCTTAACTTTAAGGATGGTCAGGAAAAATGGTTAAATGAAATGGCGGCAAAGGGTTGGCGGCTGGTAAAATGCGGGCAACTCACTTATTACTTTGAGAATTGCATACCTGGGGAATATGAGTACAAGGTGGAATTTGTCGCAGATCGATCTTATGCGAAATCGAAGGAATACAAAGAATATCTTGAAAGTTTGGGCTATAAAAGCTTCTACAAAAATGTTAATGTGGGATTTTTTCTTGGAAAGGTTAAATGGCGTCCTTGGGGAAAGGGCGCGGGACAAATTACGACGGCTCCTGGCAGTTTTCTAAAGGAGCTGATAATAATTGAAAAGAAAAAAGCTGTCAACGAATAATCGCTGAAAATGAAACCGGGATAGATTTATTATCTCGGTTTTTGTTCAATATTTCATTGAATTCGTTGATCTGTTCCGGTGAAAACTTATATCCCTTTTCAGTAAAATATTGGCTCATAGCATCGGGGTCCCTAAGGAAAGTGAGTGTAAACAGATAATCCCCTGATTTTAAATCCAGCGATGTACTAAGGGTAAACCATTCGCAGATATTTTGATATATTGTATTACCTTTTTCATCATAGATCCGAACATCCGTAAGCATGCCCTCAGCGTCAAGTTTCAAGCTCATGTTGTGGGACTTGCTTACTTCTACTTTAAAAGGCATTTCTACAACTTCTCGAACATCGTGGACTTCCATGGAGAAGGAAGTTTCGAATACTTTGTTTGGCTGCAGCATTTGATAAGCTCCAAATACAACCAGGCCAAAAAGTATTATAACCAGCACCAGGCCAACTGTTTGTGTCTTTTTTAGTTTGATGCGTTCGATTTGTAATGAAAAGTTCAAATGTTCTCTGATTTTAGTATATAATCCTTTTTTATATGCAATTAACGCAAGCAGGAACATTAAGAGAAGGGCGATGAGTGAGACCAGCAACGGATTTAGACCGGATATTTCGAGGAACCTGCTCACATCATCACCGGGGGGAGGTTCAGTAAATAGAGACATAACAGGTATTACCAGCCAAGCAAAAAACGAGCCTATAATCATAATTGTGATTGCGGCATAAATGTAATGAAAAATTAAACTTTTTACCCTTCGGTTGTAGAATTTTAGAGCAACAGCCAAACTGAGCGCCGGCAATAAAACTCCGGCTGAATAGAACAGAGATTCTCCTACTGGAGTGAAGTTTGTTCCTGATTTTACGATATGGGCGCCAAAACCCAAAACAAAACTGTCTATTCTTCCGCCATACATAATCGCGACAAGCGCATGGCCGCCTTCGTGGAATAGAGTATAAAGATATATAAGCAAAAGCCATATCAACAGTGCTCCGGCTGTTTGTAAAATCATTTTTCCCATACCGGTTTTCATATTAATCACCGTAATAATATACTTGTTGCGATTATCTTGCCTAACATATTTGTGCCCAAATTACATATACATATATGTAAATATATACAAATCGGTAAAAGCAAGTTTATTAAATGTAATTTAAATGTAACTTAATTAGAGTAATTATATTAATGTGGCTAGAGTTATTATAAGAATCTTCAAGATCGGAGTAAACAGTCAATAGGAAACTTAATATAATGGCTTTTATTCGATTTATTATTCAGGTTGTCGGGTAGAAGCCTTTTTTTGTAGGATAAGCTGCTATCTTCCAGAGCGGATATTGGCGAGTTTTTCCACTTGACTAGGAGGGAAACCAGCAGGATACTAAAGATACGGAAATAGTTTCCTGAGGGAGGGGTGTACATGCGGGAGCGGATCTTGGATAAAGCCTATGAATTGATTCAACGCTATGGTTTAAGAGGGTTCACTATGGATGATGTGGCCAGTGAACTGGGGATAAGCAAAAAGACTATCTATAAAATTTTTGCTTCCAAAAACCAATTAATAAGCGAGTTGATGGACAGGATAGTGGAAGTGGAAAAAGCATCTTTTAGTGAAGAAATTAGCAAACATAATGATTGGCTCGATAAATTTGAAACCGTGCTCACCATGTATACCCCGGAGGATATTCCTATGCGGTTGGTAGAGGAACTCTACCGTTATTATCCTGAAGAGAAAGAGAAAATAGAAAAGTTATTCGAGTTTCGCCAAGAGACTTTGTATCCCTTGATTGAGGAAGGACAGCGCTCAGGCAAGATTCGCAAAGATTTAAATCCGGTTATCATTGTAATGATGATTCATGATTTATTTATGGCGCCGGCAGATTCCAAGAGGCTTAAGGGGCAGGACATTACAATCAAGCAATTATTGGAGCAAATGAAAAAGCTATTCTTTTATGGAATTCTTAATCACGAGGAGGACAAATAATGTCTGAGAGAGTAGGGGCTGTTTGGGCAAGAGTATTATTATTAGGGGTTTTGGTCTTAAGTATTATACTGACTGGTTGTTCCGGGCAAGCCGCTGTAACCGGTGCGGAGAAAGAAAAACTTGTCCAAGTTCAAGAAGCCAAGGAGGAAACATATCCTGTCCAACTTAGTTATACAGGTCTAACCTCACCGGGTGAGCTCCGCAAATACAGCTTCAAAATTTCGGGCAAACTCCAAGATATTGCAGTGGAAAAGGGTGCTTATGTGAAAGCGGGCCAAAGACTGGCATCTCTGGATACTACTGAATACGGGTTGGCAGTGGAGGCCTCTAGGCTTAATGTCATCAAAGCCGAAAAAGCCTATAATGATGCCCTTGATAGCTATCAAAAGTGCGAACAATTATATGCAGCCGGGGCTATAGCCGAGAACGATTTAATTAAAGCCAAACTAAATTTAGATGTACAAGAGGCCACTTTAGAGCAGGCTAAACTGGAGCTGCAAGCCAAACAAATACAACTTAACGATGCCCAACTTTATGCGGATATGGAGGGTTATGTAGTAGATATTCTTTTCCAAAAAAGTGAGATTGTGGCTGCAGGTTATCCCGTGGTGGTAATTCGTTCCCCCGAGCAGAAGGTTAGTGTTGGGCTTTCTCAAAGTGATGTACACAAGGTTAAAGTGGGAGATGCAGTTAAGGTAACTGTGAACGGAAAAACGGCGTCAGGAAAAGTTGAACGGCTGGATGCTGTTCCGGATGAGCAGACCCGTACTTATAATGCGGAAATCCTTATTACAGAACCTTACCCTGCCGATTCCTTTTTCTTAGGAGCCACGGCTGAGGTGAAATTTGCTCAAGGGGAGACTACGGGTATTTGGGTCCCATTAGCCTGTATTCTAAATGATGGGGAGGATTACCTTTTTGTTGTTCAAGACGGCCGGGCAGTCAAAAGGAATATTACTATTCTCGATGTCCAGGGCTTCAAGGTTCGCATTGAGGGCTTAAATGCCGGGGAGCAATATGTAATAAGCGGGATGAAAACCCTCAAAGAAGGCAATAAGGTAAAGATTCAAAGCGAGGTAAATCCCGATGAGCAATAATAGAGGAATTACCAACCGCATTATAAGAAATTGGCGGTTTACAATTTTCTTTACCATTATAGCCATCGTCTTTGGCTTATATAGCTATTATCTGATTCCCAAGCAAGAAAGTCCTGATGTATCCGCTCCCTATGCCATCATTACTACCATCTATCCAGGGGCTTCTCCTGAGGATGTAGAAAAACTGGTCACCCGGGTTATTGAAGAAAAAATCCGGGAGGTACCGGGTTATAAAGCCTCTATGTCCGTAACCAAAAACAGCGTTTCAGTGGTAATTCTGGAACTTTACAATGATACAGATGTTAAAGCGGCTTGGAACGAATTAAATCAAATCCTTGATCAGGCTCAAAGCGAAATACCTGATGAATGCTTGGACATTGAAATAGATACGAAACTGGCTGAGACCCCGGGCATGATCATTAGCCTTTCCGGTGAAAACTATTCCTATGAGCAATTGGCAGATTATGCGGACCAGTTTAAAACCAGGTTGGCCAAGATTGACGGCATCTCCCGTTTTACCTTGTGGGGAGTTCAGAACAAAGTAGCCAAGGTAAAAGTTAAGACTGAAGAGCTTAATAAATATAATCTCTCTCTCAGTGAACTGGTGGATCTCCTACAAGCTCAAAACCTGCAGATTCCTTCCGGTTCTTTAAAAGATGAACAAGTAAAGATCAATGTTTCATCCCCCGGTCTCTTTACTTCCCTGACGGATATTGAGAACGTAATTATAGATGTATCTCCCGAAACCGGAGCCCCCGTTTATTTGAAAGATGTGGCCAATGTCTATTGGGATATTGAGGAATCCAATTACCAGCTTAAACATAATGGCCAGAATGCAGTTATGTTATGCGGCTTCTTTAAAGAGAACCGCAATATCCTTTTGATTGGAAAAGAGGTACGCGAAGAGTTAGACAAGCTGAAAGCTGAATTGCCGGCTTCTTTAATCGTTGATGAAATAGTTTACCAACCTACGGATGTTCAAGCAAGTATTGCCAAGTTCTTCAGAAATCTTTTGGAAGGTATGGGTCTGGTTCTCATTGTAGTGCTGTTAGGGATGAGCTTTAAAAATGCTTTGGTAGCGGCAACGGCGATACCTCTCTCCATAATAATTACTTTTATTGTTATGTATGCGTTGGGGATCCATCTGCAGGAAATTTCCATTGCGGGTTTAATTTTAGCCTTGGGGATATTGGTAGACGATGCCATTGTTGTTATCGATGCCATTCAAGTCCAGATTGACCAAGGAGTAGAAAAAATAGAGGCCTGTATCAAGGGGATGAAGCAGGCCATGATTCCGGTTTTTTCAGCCACCTTAACCATTGTGGCCGCCTTTTCGCCCATGCTCTTAGTCCCCGGGCCGGCGGGGGAGTTTCTGCGCTCTCTACCTCAAACGGTTATAATTTCCGTAGCGGCTTCTTTCGTTGTGGCTATTACAGTTACTCCCGTTCTGGCTTATTTATTCTTCGATAAACTCAAAGCGGATAAAGAAAAAAAATCCCTTCTTCGCAGGGGCTATGTGAAAGCCATGGAAATAGGGATGAAATACAAAAAGTCGACTCTGGCAATTTGTCTTGCGCTGATTGTTCTGGCGGTTTACGGAGCCTTGCAACTTCATATTCAGTTCTTCCCCAAGGCGGACAAGAATATTTTCTATATCAATCTTAAGTCGGAAAGCACTTCCGATATGGGAGCAACGGCGAAGTTAGCTGCCCGGGTAGAAGAGATTTTGCAAAGAAATAAAGAAGTCGTTAGCTACTCTACGGCCATAGGCAACGGTTTGCCCAAATTTTATATTACTATGCCTAAAGCCACTCCTTCCAAAGATTTTGGCCAAATTCTGGTTAAAGTGGATCTTAGCAATAGTGAGTTCGCCAATAATGCTGAATTGGCCTCACACCTTCAAGAGCAGTTGGATCAAGAACTGGTGGGTGGAAAAGCCGATGTCCTGCTTTTGGAAAAAGCCATGCCCGGAGATCCGCTGGAGATAAGGGTCAGCGGAGACGATCAAGAACAAGTTAAAGCAGCGGTAGACCTGATTCGCCGGGAATTGGAAAGTATTCCGGGTACCACCCAAGTGGAAGATGATTATGCCGCCAATGAGTATGAATTTGTTATAGATATTGATAGGGAACAGGCTACCTTGATGGGTATAACTAATTATGATATTCAACGACAAATCAATATTGCTTTAAGCGGTGCCGAAGCTTCGGTCTTTCGTATTGCCGGTAATGAGTATTCGATTATAGTCCAAGGGGATATTAAGACTAAAGAGGACTTGGAAAATTTGGCTATCAAATCCTCAATAGCCGGCAATAAAGTACTTCTAAAACAGCTGGGGCAAATTCGTCTGCAAGCGACTGTTCCCACTATCAATAAATATGACGGCGTCCGGGCGGTTACTATTTCCGGGAAAGTCCAACCGGGCTATAGTGCGGTTACCATAGAAAATACTCTGAAGAAGCGTTTAGCGGAAGCGGATTTTGATTTCTCGGGATTGACTCTTAGCTATGAAGGAGAAGCCAAGGACATTAAAGACAACTTTGGTAATCTGGGAACCACGGCCGTTTTTGCTCTCTGTTTGATCTATATTATCTTGATGATTCAGTTTCGCTCTTTTTTGCAGCCGGCTATTATCTTCATTACCATTCCTCTGTCTATCATCGGTGTGGTAGCCGGATTGACGCTCTTCTCCCAGCCTTTATCCTTTACGGCTTTGGTGGGGGTAGTAAGCTTAATGGGACTGGTTATCCGCAATGCCATTTTGCTCATTGAGTATATTAATCGGGCTCGGAAAGCAGGCATGTCCATTGAAGAGGCTTGCCATCATGCGGTAGAGCGTCGGTACCGTCCGATTCTATTAGCGGCCATCACTACCGTTATCGGTCTTGTCCCCTTGGCTTTGTCGGGAAGTGACCTTTTTACTCCTTTATCCGTAGCTTTGATGTGCGGTTTGTTAGTCTCTACCCTCTTTACTTTGGTGGTGGTTCCGGTGGTTTACAGCTTTTTGATTCGCGAGGATAACAAAAAAGTAAAATTCCAACCGCCCCTTAATCAGCAGGGAACGCTGGGAGGATAAAACTCAACCGACTTCCGGGCATGCTCCTTGGCTCCGGAACGCTCCGGAGCCGGAGTACCTGTTTTCGAACTTGCTATTAAAATGAGGATGTCCTGATAACTTCTTTTCTATAGTGTCACAAAAATAAAAAATGGAACCTATTAAAATGGTCTCTTTCTTATAAGTGCCCATTTATAGGTTCCGTTTTTATATGCTTAACTTTTTTCGGAATGTTAAATTGTCGGAATTTGTGATATAATGCCAATGGAAAAAGATGGATATTATGGATAATTATAGGTAAATCACAAACTTCCAAAAAATAAATTACTAAAAATTTGTTAAAAAAAGAAAACATACCAATATTGTAAAGAAGGTAAAAATCAAAAAATAATGAATATAAAAAAAGAATGAATAAACTCCTCAAATTATAAAAATATTGAGCTGATTATATTGTAAGGCAATATTTGCAAGATGTGAGGAATAAAAATGCTTGAGTTACCCGGTTACACCATTTACGAAAAGGTTAATGAATATGAGAAGACAATTGTTTACAGGGGATACATAAGCAATGATAAAATACCCGTTGTTATTAAGGTTCTAAAAACGGCCACTCCTGCCGATATATCCAATTTTATTTATGAGTACGAACTAACGCGCAGTTTAAATATTGAAGGTATTATTAAACCAATGAGATTGGAGAACACGAATGGCAACTTCGCCATGGTAGTTGCGGATAGTGAGGATATAACCCTTAAAAAATTTTTTGAAAACAACACTCCTGTTGAGCTTCCGCATTTTTTTGGTATAGCCGTTCAATTGTCACAAATTCTGGGCGAACTCCATCAACACGGTATAATCCACAGTAGTTTAAATCCGGAGAGCATACTTATCAATCCTGATACGGGAAAAGTTAAAATAGCAAACTTCAGTTTGGCCTTTAATTCTTATCTGAAAAGTGAAAATAACCCCATGATTAGCGCTGAGGTAGGAAATCTGCAATATATGTCTCCGGAGCAGTTGGGTATTGCCGGAAACGGAATCGACTACCGCAGCGATTATTATTCTCTTGGCGTAGTGTTTTATGAGATGTTAACCGGCCGATTTCCGTTTAATGCTGAAACCCATGAAGAATGGATTCGTGTCCATGCTTCCCAAAAACCGGAAGCCCCGGACAAAATTAATTCCAATATACCTTCAGCACTATCCGCCATTATTTTGAAACTGCTTTCCAAGACCGCTGATGAGAGATACCAAACTGCAAACGGGCTTGTGAGAGATTTGGAAGAATGCAGGCGGCAGTGGAATACTACAGGAAGTATTGAACCATTTGTTCTCGGACAAGCAGATACATACTATGGTTTTAGGCTGCCATGCAGGCTTATTGGAAGGGAATCGGAGACGGAAACCTTAAAAGCCGCATTTAAATGCGCTTGTGACGGGAAAGGCGAATTAATCTTGTTAGGCGGCTATGCCGGTACGGGAAAAACCATGTTAATAAATGAAGTCCTTCAACCTCTGGCAATGGAGAAGGGTTATTTTGGATACGGCAAATTTGATCAGCTAAGAAAAAACCTTCCCTATGCTCCATATGTAAATGCCCTGGGCAATGTAATTAGGCAGCTTATGACTGAGCACAGGGATAAACTGGAGCTATGGCGATGCAAAATACTGCACGCCTTGGGACAAAGTGGTGCTGTTATTACTGAGTTGATCCCGGAGATAGAAATGATAATCGGAGAACAACCGACCGTGGAGACTCTGCAGCCCAAGGAAGCGCAGAACCGGTTTCAGATGTTGTTCGGGAATTTTATAAAGGTTTTTGCCGAGATGAACACCACACTTGTAATATTTTTGGATGACCTGCAATGGGCGGATATGGCTTCTTTGCACTTGCTAAAATACTTAAGCCAATATACAGGCCTTGACCACCTGCTTATTATCGGTGCCTACAGAGATAATGAGATCAATGAAAATCACCCGCTCGCGATAATTATTGAAGAACTTCGGCAGGAGGAAATACCATTTAGGGAAATTTGTCTTAACTCTCTTGATAGGAAAGAGGTTACAGAGTATTTAGCTGAGGCACTGCACAGCTCTGGAGAAGAATTGGGCCTTCTTGCCGATACGATGTATCGTAAAACCTGCGGGAATCCATTTTTTCTCGGTCAGATGATAAAATCAGTCTATGAAGATAAGCTTATTACCTTTAATATACAAAAGGGTTGTTGGGAATGGGAGACGGAATCCATACAGAACCTAAGCATACCTGATGATGTTATTGATTTTATACTTTTAAAACTGCAAAAACTCCCCCAAGAAACCTTGGATGTCCTAAAACTGGCTTCCTGCATTGGCAGTACTTTTGATATGAAAATCCTTTCCGTTGTTTGTGGAAAGACAGCTGTAGAAACATATTCCCTTTTGCTGCCGGCAATAATGGAGGGCCTTGTACTGCCGGTATCCCACTCGGGCAAGGTTTTGCAAGCTTCACATAATTACAGCGTAGTTGATATTAATGAATTCCTGCATGATAGGGTAAGGCAGGCAGTGTATTTTTTGCTTTCGGAAGAAGAAAAGAAAAATGTACATGTGAAAATTGGCAGATTACTTTTGCAAAATTTCTATTCAGATGGGCCTGAGGACATAATACTGTCTATTGTAGATCACTTTAACCGTGGTCTGGAATTGATCAGTGATCCAAATGAGAGGTTAAAAGTTGCCGAGTATAACTTACAGGCGGGGCAAAAAGCTAAATCCTCTGTTGCTTACGATTTGGCGATGAATTGTTTTAAAGCCGGAATAACACTTCTTCCGGAAAATGCCTGGGATAGCTGTTATCGTTTATGCTATGACCTTCACCTTGAATGTGCTCAATGTGAATATATGGTGGGGAATATTGATGAGGCGGAAAAGCTGTTCAATCTAATAATTAGTCAGGCAAAAACGAAATTTGAAATAGCGGATTTGCAGGGTATGAAAATGATACTTTATGCCGGAACAGGTAAGTATGATAAGGCGGTACAAATCGGCATGGAGGCGCTAAAAAAACTCGGAATGAAAGTTCCGGTTAACCCGGGTAAATTTGACAATTTCAAGGAACTGCTCTTTTACAAAAGACATATGCGGGGTAAAAAAGCGGAGGATTTATTGAGACTGCCGGAAATGAAAAACCAGGTGCAGAGGAAAGTTGCCGAACTTCTTACTAAATTGATACTTGTTACAAGTACGGCTTATCCTGATTTATACTCATTTGCCATCATCAAAGCGGGCAATCATGCCTTGAAATACGGCAATACTGAAATGGCTCCCATCGGATATATTGGCTACAGCATTGTTGAAGGAAGCGTGCTCGGTAATTATACCAAGGGGGATAAGTTAGGTAAAGTGGCTATAACCCTTGCAGAAAAATACGATAAAAACATATCCAAGTGCATAGTTCACTTTACCATCGGAGCCATCATCCATCACTGGACCCATCATGCCAAAGAAGGGCTTGAATATTTACAAAAAGCAATAGATTGTGCTGTGGAAGCAGGCGATGTGCTGATGGCAGGGTTTTCCTATGTATTAGTTCTGGAAAACAAATATATTTTGGGTTTACCCTTGGGAGAAATCCTGGATGAGGCTCAAAAATACAGTAATTACGCCGGAAAAGTAAAGCATGAAAACCTTGGTATAAATACATTGGCTTATAACAGGATTGCTAACCTTCTGACAAACAAAAACGGTATGCTTTTTTCAACGGAAGCTCAAAACATTAATGAAGAAGAGTTATTAAAACCAGTGACGGCAGACAAGGCAGCGCTGTCAGCTCATTATTATACCCAGATACAGCTCTGCTATTTAGCGGGAAATTACCGGGGAGCACTTTCCTTGGCGGAAAGGGTTAAAAACTTGGCGGGAGCCATAATGGGTTTTTTGATTTCTGCAGAATGCAATTTTTATCATTCCCTTGCCATTACCGCCGTAATTGAGGAAATGTCTTTGAAGGAACGGAGAAGACTTAAGGAAGACTTAAAGAAAAACCAGCGGCAAATGAAGAAATGGGCAAATTCCTGTGGAGCGAACTTTTTGCACAAGTATTTATTGATTGAAGCGGAAATAGCAAGAATTACAGGTAAAAAACAAGAAGCCGAAACCTTGTATGATCAAGCCATTCAGTCAGCACATGAAAACGGTTATACTCAGAACGAAGCCATTGCCTGTGAACTTGCTGCAAGGTTTTATATAGCTGAAGGCAGGTTAAAAGTTGCCAAGACATATATGAATGATGCCTTCAATTTATACAGTAAATGGGGAGCGATAGCAAAAGCACAGGATCTGAAACGGCGATATCCCGACCTTTTGGATGAAGTAACAGCGAAGGATAAGAGGAAAGATTATGATTCAGTTGAAGCGATGAGGAATATTTTGCGACATTCCAATGTAAATGCAAGCAAAACTTCCAATAACAGCCCAGATGTTCACACAATTCAAAAGGCAATAGAAAGTATTTCCGAACAATCTGAAGCGGATAAACTGCTGGAAACCTTTTTAGATATTGCCATGGAGAGTGTTTTTGCCAATAAAGGATATTTGATCTTGGAGAGAGACGACGAATTATTTGTTGAAGCGGCCAAGGACAGCGAGAGCGGTTTTGTTATGGTTTTAGAATCTATTCCTTTGGAACAAAGTGACAAGCTTTCCAGGTTGATTGTACGCTATGTAGCCAGGACACTTGAAACTGTAGTAATGAATGGCAATAACCATGCCGGAATTTTTATCAAAGACCCGTATATCGCTCAATCGAGTGTAAAATCCATAGCCTGCATTCCATTGCAATTACGGGGTATTCCAGTAGGTGTTTTGTATCTGGAAAACAGCTTAATGGCAGGAGTGTTTACTGAAGAACGTCTTGGATTGCTGAAAATTCTGGCAGACCGGATGGCTTATACGAAGGCTCTCCAAGAATTCTTGGAGGGAAATAGCTTACGAACAAAGAAAGAAAACCCTCTGCCTCCGTTTGATCTTTTCACCGAAAAAGAGATTGAGGTACTCAAACTGGTTTCTGCAGGGCTGTCGAACAAAGAAGTGGCGGAAAGGCTGGATGTCTCAGTGAATACTGTAAAAACCCACATTAAGAATATATATGAAAAACTTCAAGTAAACAGGAGAGTCCAGGCAGTAGAAAAGGCAAAGAGCTTGAATATTCTATAAAGTATATTATAGAATCAAATAAGTATATTAGAGTCAAATAAGCACATTCTCCGTTTTGGAGTATGTGCATTTTTATTCTAAACATCCTTTCTCACCCGTTTGGGTGATTGCTAGATCAACAAAATAATTTGATATCACCTGTTAGTATGATGTTATTTTAAAACCATCATTTTATAATACTTTTAAGCTGTATTATGTCGAAGTTATTTTACATTCTTGTAATTATTTCCGCCCATTTTGTCCGAGCTTATCGAATTTATAATGGGGAGATATGAATGCATGGGAAAAATATGCTCATTTCAGCTTTGTTCATTTTAATCATTTTATTGTTATTGGCTATTGTTTTACTATTCAAGAATGCGAGAGAAAAAAGGGAAGTCGTTAAAAAATTGGAAGTGGAAAAGAACAAATTTTTGCAGACTTTAATATCCATCGGAGACGGCGTTATTGTTGTTGATTTGGATGGAAAAGTTACTATGCTGAATAAAGCCGGGGAAAGGTTGACAGGTTGGACGATTGAAGAGGCGAAAGGGAGGCATTACAAAGAAGTATTGGTTTTATCCCATGAAAATCAAAACCTGTCGATAAATGACCCTATTGAGAGAGTCTTGAAAACTGATACCGTTCAGGAACTGGATAAAGAGGCCGTGTTAACTTCCAGAGATGGCAAAAAATATTATTTGGAAGACAGTGCCGCTCCGATAAAGAATGATAAAAATATTACAATCGGCGTTGTTCTGGTTTTCAGAGATGTAACGGAAAAGATAGAGCAACAAAAGAAGATTGAATACTTAAGTTATCATGATTATCTTACGGGACTCTATAATAGGACATTTTTTAATGCAGAACTTAAAAGATTGGATACGGAAAGGAATCTTCCTATTTCGATAATTGTCGGTGATATGGACGGACTAAAGCTAACGAATGATATTTACGGACATGCCGCCGGTGACCAACTCTTGCAGAAGATCGCCGAAGTATTTAAAAAAGTATGTAGAGCTGATGATATAATTGCCAGGGTAGGAGGAGATGAATTCACAATTCTACTTCCAAAAACAAAGGAAGAAGAAGCCAAAGCTATTATATCAAGGATAAAGAATGAATTTTCCAAGGAAAAGGTTAATGCTATCAGAGGCAGTATCTCAATGGGATGTGCCACTAAGAGTTCGCCTGATGTTGATATAATACAGACTTTAAACAATGCAGAGCATAATATGTACAGCGCAAAAACACTCGAACGTAAAAAAGTTACAAGCACCACAATAGGAACTATTATCGAAACATTACACGCGAATAGCCCTATTCAAGCTGAACATTCAAAAAATGTTAGCAGAATTTGTGAAAGAATAGGCAGGGAAATAAACTTACCAAAAGGTGAAATAAAAAGATTAAGAGAAGCTGCCTTTTTGCACGATATTGGTAAGATAGTATTGGATGAGAATCTGATTGATAAATTTGAAAACCTTACAGATAATGAGCAAAAAGCGATTGAACAGCATCCTATCATTGGCTATAGAATATTAAACTTTTTTGATGGCACAGTAGACTTGGCCGAGATTATCTTGGCACATCATGAAAGATGGGATGGAACAGGATATCCGAAGGGTTTAAAGGGCGAAGAAATACCTAAATTGGCAAGGATTATCAAAGTTGCTGATAAATATGATGCCATGATAAATAAGCCCAACAGTTATATAGTTAGTAAAGAGCAAGCAATAGAAGAAATAAAGAGACAAGCAGGCTCAAAATATGATCCCGAGATTGTGGACGCATTTGTTAAAGTTGTACAATCTTGATTAACGTTGCTTATTATGTTATTACAATGATGGTATACGGTTATCAAAAAAGACCGTATGCCTTTTCTGTCTACTTATGACGCCGATTAACGGCATAATTGGTATGCTTGCCACGAAAAAATTACTGATACGAGGAGGTTATATTATGGCATGTTTTCTAGTACCTGTTGCGGAGGCCGTTGTAACGACTGTTATCATGAAAGCTGTAGAATCCAAAGAAATCAAGTCGGAAACTTTGAAAGTTGAAGCCGGCAACGATAATTTTGAAACAGAGAGCAAGATTCCATTCTCCAGAAAGCTGAAATGGCTCAACAATATGCTCTGGGGCGGATCCGCCCTGCTTGCCTTTGAACATGTATGGAACGGCGAGGTGGTGCCATGGTTCCCGTTCCTGACAGCGGTTTCCGACCCCGGTGGGGTATCGGCGGTGCTCTCTGAGATGGCGACTGTCGGTGTATCTATGGCTTTGCTCGTTACTGCCGT
>Ga0134093_1002313_pt1 | contig 15653 bp, 19 predicted proteins | sample 4_1taG_FD_94452 | JGI IMG/M metagenome (GOLD analysis project Ga0134093, IMG submission 94452) | Switchgrass degrading microbial communities from high solid loading bioreactors in New Hampshire, USA - 4_13_20_68_A1 metaG | ecosystem: Engineered > Bioreactor > Semi-continuous > Anaerobic >...
TCTTACCGACACCGACCCCTGCCGGATATGCAGCTCGGAAAAGCGGGATCACTCTGTTATTTGCGTTGTACAAAATTCAAGAGATGTTGTGGCCATGGAAAGAGTAAGAGAATACAGAGGGCTTTATCATGTCTTGAACGGCCTTATTTCGCCGCTGGACGGCACCGGACCCGACGACATCAATATCAGGTCATTAGTTAAACGGGTGGCTAACGGGAAGGTTTCAGAGGTGATCCTTGCCACCAGCCCCACTGTTGAGGGTGAAGCTACGGCTGTTTATATTGCAAAAATATTAAAACCGCTTGGAGTAAAAACCACCCGCATAGCCCAGGGCATTTCTGTGGGCGGAGATTTGGAGTATGCTGACGAGGTGACTTTGTACAAATCCCTGGAAGGACGAAGAGAAATTTGAAAGGAGCATCAGGTATGAAGGTAAGAAAAGCAATTATACCCGCGGCCGGGTTAGGCACAAGATTTCTGCCGGCTACTAAGGCACAGCCAAAGGAAATGCTCCCGATTGTTGATAAACCAACAATACAATTCATTATTGAAGAGGCGATCGCCTCAGGGATAGAGGATATCCTCATAATTACCGGCAGAGGAAAACGAGCTATCGAAGATCATTTTGACAGATCTTTAGAGCTTGAGGAAGAACTTAAGAGAAAGGGTAAGGAAGGTCTTTTAGAGCAGGTTCGCCGTATCGCTGACTTAGCCAACATCCATTATATTCGGCAAAAAGAAGTCTAGGGACTGGGGCATGGCAGTTATTGCGCCCGGTCGTTTATCGGGAACGAACCTTTTGCAGTGCTTTTGGGCGATGATATCGTAGATGCTGAAGTTCCGTGCTTAAAGCAGATGATTGATATCTATGATGAATATAAAACATCCATTTTAGGCGTTCAGCATGTAGCCGTTGAGGATGTGTCCAAGTACGGAATAGTGGAAGGTAAACAGGTTGACCGAAGAGTATTTAAAGTAAAGACGCTGGTCGAAAAGCCTGAATCGGAACAGGCTCCGTCTAACCTGGCCATCCTGGGAAGATACATAATTACTCCCGCTATTTTTTCATATCTGGAAAAAGCAAAGCCGGGGAAAAACGGTGAGATCCAGTTAACTGATTCTCTTTGTGAACTGGCAAAGGCAGAACCCATGTATGCCTATGACTTTATAGGCAGACGGTATGACGTTGGGAATAAACTGGGATTTTTGCAGGCAACGGTGGAATTCGCCCTGAAAAGGGAGGATTTACGCTCCGAGTTTATGGCTTATTTAAAAGGTATAATAAAAGAATGACAAAAAGGGCTCAGGATAAAAAAAAGCCACTCAGAATGAAAAGTTTATAAACTCATTATGACCGATAAAATACCCTGAATTAAAATGGGACAAGGTGCCCGCCCCATTGTCCCATTTACAGCTTTGCGAAGAATGATATGGCGTTGTTTTCTATAAGAAGCTTGCCATACTCGTTGAGATACCCTTCCAGGAAATCAACATTTGACATCTTATCGGCATACTCGCTTAAAATGCTTTCAAATCTGTTCTGGTTCAGAATATTATTATCAATCGATGAAAGCACCAGGTAGTACACGTTATCCAGGGAGTAAACTTTGCTGCGGCCTGTAAACAAAGGCTCTATTGCAGCGCACAACGAGCAAAGATCATCGAAGCTTTCCACCGAGTAAATCAACATGGTGGAGCATATCGAAATGCTCTTTTTCTTAACAGATAGATCTTTCCGTTTGTATCTGTTCTTTATAAACTTCTGGATACACTCAAAGTCGTTTTCCTCTTCAATTCTGGTTATTGTAATTACAAAGCCCTGATCCACATCCGATACGGCTTCAATGCAAAGCTGAGAATCGTGAGCATCAAAGCCAAGTTCGATTTCTGCCTGCTCCATGAGATCCCAGAAAAGCTCCTGAGTTTCAGGCGAGTTATAACTGAACGCGTCAAGATCGATATCGCGCTCTTCCAGGTCATCATAGGAGACAAAAATCCTTATTCTGTTTTCTCCGAATCTTTCTATTTTCATATTACTTTCCTTTTCTGCACTTATTACCTGTTTGTACAGTTCTCTGAATTTGCTTAAAGTTAATACTCTTTTACTCTTAATTTTATTATACTTATAGTATCGTCAAAAGAGAAGTAACAAATTATGATATATATTATATAATTAATGTAGTTTTTAGCAAACAATAAATTTACTGCAAAAAAATTTTTTATTCCATAGGAGCATACCTGTGTGTATAATCAAAGAAGAATATTTTAATTATTACCTATTATTTATACACAATCAGGTAATATGAAACAAGTTTTTGAGGTAAGAATATGCTAAAGATTATATTAGCTTCGTCTTCCCCACGAAGAATAGAGCTGTTAAAACAAATTGGGCTTGACTTTGAAATAATACCGGCTAATATAAAAGAAGAATTTGAAGATAATATTGAACCTGGGAAATATGCTTCGGAAATGTCAAGGCAGAAAGCAATGGCCGTGGCCGAAAAAGTTAAAGGAAAATACAACAGCGACACGTATGTTTTAGGCGCAGATACAATAGTGGTAATTGACAACGTTATTCTGGGCAAACCGAAAGATAAAAATCATGCTCACAGCATGCTCAAGCTTCTGGAGAACAGGTGGCATGAAGTAATCACAGGATTAACCTTGGTTAATGCCGAAACGTTAAAATATATTACAGAGACAGAAATTACAAGGGTAAAGGTGCCTGCTTTTTCAAAAGGTTTTTTGGAAAGTTATCTTGCGTCTGAAGAGCCTTATGACAAAGCAGGGAGCTATGGCATTCAGGGTGCAGGAAGTCTTATGGTAGAACGTATAGAAGGCTGTTATTTCAATGTCATGGGATTGCCTTTATACAGACTATCAAGAATGCTTGAAAGTGAAGGGTATAAAGTTTTATCATGGATTTAAGGATTGAACCAAATTCCAAATGACATAATACTAAACGTAGAAGTTAATTGAAAAGGAGACAAATATATGGGCTTATTTACAAAGGAAATAGGAATAGATCTTGGTACGGCAAACATATTAGTATACCTTAAAGGAAAGGGAATTGTTTTAAGAGAACCATCCGTGGTAGCTGTCAATAATCTTACAGGACAAGTTCTGGCGGTCGGGCTTGATGCAAAACAGATGATTGGAAGAACACCTGGTAATATTACTGCGATCCGTCCTTTAAAAGATGGGGTCATTGCCGATTTTGAAACAACCCAGGGTATGCTGAAATATTTCATTAGAAAAGCTATAGGGGGCAGCCTGCTGTCCAAACCCAGAGTTGTGATATGTGTCCCTTCAGGTGTAACCGAGGTCGAAAAAAGAGCCGTAGTGGATTCAGCCATGTCAGCAGGTGCAAAGGAAGCTTATTTGATTGAGGAACCGATGGCTTCGGCAATAGGTGCGGGTCTGCCGGTGGCTGAGCCTTCGGGCAGCATGGTGGTTGATATCGGCGGAGGAACCAGCGAGGTTGCGGTTATCTCCCTGGGCGGTATAGTTGTCAGCCGTTCCTTAAGGATTGCCGGAGATGAATTTGATGACTCCATAATTCATTATATTAAGAAAGAATATAATCTCATGATAGGTGAGAGATCGGCTGAGGATATAAAGATGAAAATAGGCTCGGCCTATCCCGGTGAAAAAGAAGAAACATACAAGGTAAGTGGCCGGGATCTGGTTACAGGACTTCCCAAAGAGTTGGAAGTTTCCAGCGAAGAGATCCGGGAAGCCTTAAAGGAACCGGTAAACGCGGTTGTAGAGTCAATTAAGTATACTCTTGAAAAGACACCTCCCGAATTGGCCTCCGATATTATGGAAAGAGGTATAATGCTTACCGGAGGCGGAGCACTGCTGAAAGGTCTGGACAAACTTATATCAGTGGAAACAGGCATACCCGTGTTTATAGCTTCGGAACCTCTGGACTGCGTTGTTCTGGGCACCGGAAAGGTTTTGGAGGAGCTGGATACACTCAGCAGCGTATTGCTGTCATCAAAGAAGAAATAACCGTCAGTAAAGGTGCATAGGGGAGGGGGGAATCCCTTTTGAGGAGGATTTTGTCCAACAAGATATTTATTCTTGTGCTGGTTATAATTATTCTACTTACCCTTGTGGTTTTGTCGCATAGCGAGAAGAGCGGGATCAATATAATCGGCAATATTATAAGCATTCCTGCAGCTCCGCTGCAAAAAGCCTTTACTTTTGTGGACGAAAAAATAGGCGAATTCTTCGGATATTTTGAGGATGTCAAAGAAACTAAAAAAACTAACCAGGAACTTTTGAAAAGGGTAAACGAACTGGAGCGACAGCTTCTTGATCTGGACAGATTGACAAAGGAAAACAAGGAACTGAGAGAAGCCCTCAATTTTAAAGACCAGTATGATGAATATGATTTTATCGGATGCAGCATAATAGCCAAGGACCCGGGCAACTGGTTTGAGGTATTTACCATAAACCGGGGGATGAATGATAAAATCACACCGGATTCTCCTGTTATTACTGCCTACGGTTTAGTAGGAAGGGTGTCGAAAACTGATCTTACGACCTCCCGGATAATATCCATTATTGATATTGACAGCACTGTAAGCGCAAGACTGTCAAAATCCCGTGATCTTATAGTAGTCAGAGGGGATGTGGAGCTTAAAGGAAAGGGATTGTGCAGGGCAGATTACATACCACCCAACGTGGATGTCATGCCGGGGGACACAGTTGAAACTTCAGGCATTGGAGGAATTTATCCAAAAGGCATTATTATCGGTAAAGTGGTCAGTGTTATCAGCAACCAGGGGCAGTATGATTCTTATGCGGTGATTGAACCGGTTGTTGATTTTAAGCGGCTGGAGGAGGTAATAGTTCTAAAAAAGAAATAACGGGAAAGCTTAGAGGAGATTTATGAAATACAGAGTTATGGCAGCCGTTATACTGATATGGATAACCGCGTTTTGCCAGAGCACGCTATTGGAATATCTTGAAGTTTTTAACGTAAGGCCGAATATACTGATCGTCCTTATGGTTACGGTGGCCTTGCTCAGAAGCGTGGTGGAGAGCGCCACCATGGGGCTTTTATTTGGTCTTACCATGGATATTTTAATGGGCAAAACCCTGGGATGGTATGCGCTTTTATTCTTTTTAGTGTCAATTCCCATATCCATGATTAATGATAAGCTGTACAGAGAGAAGTTTCTTGTTTTGGTAACCTTCACTTTTTCTTCCACGGTTATCATAGAAACCGTGTTCTTCCTTATTATATTTATGTTCAAAGATTATAGCCATTTACCTTACCTGTTCGGTACCGTTATAGTACCCGAAGCTATATATAACAGTATCCTGATTTTACCGCTTTTTAAACCCGTCAGTAAGGCATACAATCTTCTTGACAGTGTTGACAGAAGGAGGAACAGGCTGGCGTCATGAATAACAACATGAATAATAAAGAGGAAAAGAAATATGAAGGCCTCGACAGATACATAATCATGGCTTTGTTTATTCTTATAGCGGCAATCGCTATAATCTACAATCTTGCCAAGATTCAAATTGTAAACGGCCAGTATTACAGGGATGAAGCGATTTACCGCCTTTCTGCCAAGGGTGTGATATATCCCAAGCGGGGAGATATTTATGACAGGAACGGTGTTCCCATCGCAGGAAGCCGTATGGGTTACTGCGTTCAATATGTGGATGTTAAGATGTCCAATGAGGAAAAAAACCGGATGCTCCTGGAGTTGATCAATATACTGGAACAGGACGGGAAAGTAATAAAGAGCAGATTAAACAATTATTTAGGATTCAATCCCATCAGGTTCCTTACAGAAAAACCGGAGAGTTTTATTAAAACAATCGTTATTAATAAAGAAGACGCTGATTTTATTATTACGGCGGACCAGACGTTCGATTATTTACGGAATAAGACCTTTGAAATAGATTCTACTTATACCGATGAGGAAGCCTTTAAAATAATGCAGCTTCGTTATGAGATCCTGCTCAGTCAGCCTCAAATCAATAATCCTCTGACTGTTGCCGACGATGTTTCGGTAGAAACCATGAGCCGGCTGGAAGAAAGAAGCTTTGAGCTCAGAGGGATCACCACCTTTATTAAGCCTTACCGGGAATATTATGAGAATGCCAGGATCGTATCCCATGTCCTGGGCTACACAGGGGTAATTTCCCAGGAGGAAATGGAAAGATACAATAAAGAGCTTGAAGGCGTTGAAGGCAGCGTTCCCTATACAGCCAGCGATATAGTCGGCAAAATGGGTATGGAAGCTGCTGCTGAGCCGATTCTCCGGGGCATAAGGGGAGAGACTTTCCGTGAAGTTGATGAAAACGGCAAAACAACAGCGTCATATGTGGAAAGGCCGGCTGTTCCCGGACAGGATCTTTACCTCACTATTGATTTGGATCTTCAGAAGGTGGCAGTTGAATCATTGGAGCGTAATATTAAAAGAATCCGGCAAATCGAGCATAAAAAGAATTTCGGTGATGCCAACGCGGGCGCTGTTGTTGTCATGGATGTAAATAACGGAGAAATCCTGGCTATGGCCAGCTACCCGGATTTTGACCCGAGAGTTTTTCTTGAGAATAATGTAGCTGCTATAAACGAATTGTGGAATAATCCTAATGCTCCGGTGGTTAATCGGGCTACTTCCGGAAATTATGCTCCGGGTTCAACCTACAAACCGCTGGTTGCCATTGCCGCCCTGGAAAGTGGCGTGATTACGCCGAACACTCGAATCAACGTCCCGTATAAAGAAGAAATAGGGAATATGATTTTTACAAATAACGGGGGAAATCAAGGCAGAATTAACCTGGAACATGCGCTTGAGACTTCCAGTAATATGTTCTTTTACAAAGTCGGAGTACAAACGGGCATTGATAATATAGTAAAATGGGCAAAAATATTCGGGTTTGGAAGAAAAACCGGGATCGAGATCGGGGAGACCATTGGCTCGATCGCTTCAAAGGAATATAAAAGGCAGTATTTTGGTGAGGACTGGTACCCGGCAAATACCGCAATGGCATCTATTGGCCAGCTGTATAATGCCTTCACTCCCATCCAGCTTGTAAACTATGTAAGTATAATTGCCAATGACGGTAAAAAATTTACTCCTCATCTTATTAAAATGGCCGTGGATGAATCCGGAACAATTACCTATGAACCGCCCAAGGATTATGAACAGCTTCCTATTTCTCAAAAAAATCTGGATGCTGTTAAGAGAGGAATGATAGCGGTTGTTAACTCTGAGGACGGTACTGCGGCAGAACAGTTTAAGGATTTTCCCTTTGATGTTGCCGGAAAGACGGGAACCTCGGAGACAGGACGTGAAGCGACGGAATCCTCCAACGGACTTTTCTTGTGCTATGCGCCGTATGAAAAGCCCGAAATAGCGATAGCCGTAGTGGTGGAACACGGTGTATGGGGACGCGAAACGGCTCCTATATGCCGGGATATAATGATGGAATACTTCCGGTTAAATAAGGAAAGGCAGAACAAAGGGGCTTACAATAGCGAAGATGCCATTGAAATCATTTGGTAGAGAGGAAGATTCAACAATGGAACAGGAGACAAAAGGAATCGTATTTAAAGGAAATTCTGAGGGGCTTGTTATCGTGATTCCCGAAGAATATGATTTTGAAAAGGCCAAGAGCGAGATTGAGGACAAGGTAGAAAACGCGGCCAGATTTTTCAGGGGAGCCAGGCTTCATGTAACCTACAGAGGAATAACTTTATCTGACCGGGAAGAAGAAGAGATAAAATCGGTATTGGATAAAAAAAGCGGGGCCGTCATTGAGAGCTTTTCAAAGGAAGACGATACAAAGAATAAATCTCTTGTATCCAGGAATATGACAAAAGCGTCTGTTCCGACAAGAAAAACCTTTTTCTCCAACAATGATGAAGGACCCTGCAAATTTGTGAAAAATACCGTACGTAGCGGGACTCGTATTGAATTTGACGGAAGCGTTGTAATATTGGGCGATGTGAACCCGGGAGGAGAAATCATCGCAAGCGGCAATGTGATCGTTTTGGGGACATTGAGAGGAATGGTGCATGCCGGATCCCAGGGGAACAGGGAAGCATTTATATATGCCCTTAATCTTAAACCGACCCAGATCCGTATCGCTGAAGCTATTGCCCGGATGCCTGAAGAGGAGGAAGGAAATGCCGGCATACAGCCGGAAATAGCAAAAATAAAAGACGGGATCATTGAAGTGGTCCAGTGTTAGAAAAATGGCATGGGTCTGTTGTTTCATTGACTTTTATACGGAAAAAAGATAATATTAACATTAAGATACAATATACGGAGGAAATATACATATGGGTGAGGTTATAGTTATTACATCCGGCAAGGGTGGTGTAGGAAAGACTACCACAACGGCTAATATCGGGACAGGGATGGCCTTACTGGGCAAAAAGGTTGTGCTTATCGATACCGATATAGGTCTTAGAAACCTTGATGTAGTTATGGGCCTTGAGAACAGAATTGTATATGATATAGTCGATGTAGTGGAGGGTACTTGCAGACTAAAGCAGGCTCTTATCAAAGACAAACGCTTTGACGGTCTGTACCTGTTACCCGCAGCACAAACAAGGGACAAAAATTCGATCTCACCCTCGCAGATGGTTGATCTCTGCGATGAATTAAAAAAAGAGTATGACTTTATTATTGTGGATTGCCCCGCCGGTATTGAGCAAGGCTTTAAAAACGCCATTGCAGGTGCGGACAGAGCCATAGTGGTCACCACTCCGGAAGTTTCGGCGGTTCGCGATGCCGACAGGATCATAGGCCTTCTTGAAGCCAATGAGATAAGAAATCCGCAGCTGATTGTAAATCGTGTTCGTCAGGACATGGTTAAACGCGGTGATATGATGTCCATAGAAGATATAATAGATATTCTGGCAATCGGGCTTATAGGAGTTGTTCCAGATGATGAGAACATTATTATTTCCACAAACAAGGGTGAGCCTGCGGTGAATGACAAAAAGTCCCAGGCGGGACAGGCATACAGAAATATAACCAGAAGAATCTTGGGTGAGGATGTTCCTTTTATGGATCTTGATACTCCTGACGGAATTTTCTCAAAAATGAAAAAATTATTTGGCTTTAAGCCGGCTTAAGGAGTGAACGGCCGATGATGGATTTATTCAAGCTTTTAACGAGGAAAAAGGAAACATCAAAGGATGTCGCAAAGGAACGTCTGAAACTGGTATTGATCCACGACAGGTCCAATGTATCGCCGCAGTTTCTGGAAATGGTGAAAAGTGAGATAATCAAAGTAATTCAGAATTATATGGATATTGATGAGGAGGCTCTGGATATTCAATTAACCAGAACCAGCAGCGAAGATGGGGAAAGAGTCGTGCCGGCGCTGGTGGCTAATATCCCTATAAAGGGTATGAAGAACGCCGGAAGATGACAGCCTTTGGGGTAGGTGGAACTGAAAGAATATAGCTCTTATTGCGCATGACAACAAAAAAGAGCTGATGGAAGCATTCTGCATTGCGTATAAGTTTATTCTGTCAAAGCACAAGCTTTTTGCGACAGGCCGTACGGGCGCTATCATTTCCGAGGCATGCGGGCAGGAGGTTTTTACCCTGGATTACGGACAACTGGGGGAACAACAGATAATCGCCCGGGTTGCGTATAATGAGATGGATTTGGTCCTCTATTTTGCAGACCCCGATGAGATCGATAACAGCGGCCTGATAGAGCTTTTATCCCTGTGCGATCGGAATAATATCCCAATTGCCACAAATCTGGCTACCGCAGAGGTTTTGATAAACGGGCTTCATCGCGGAGATTTTGAATGGCGTGAGCTTGTTAGAAAATGATTATTTTTGTTCATATATAACGTATATCCCCTCATATAATTAAAGAGCAGAAAAATACGAGGGGCGTACGTTAATGTCTCAAGCTACGGAGGTTAATAGTCAGGACAGGTATAAAAGCTACATTCCAAAGCGAAGAGTAGGTTTTTACGGCCTCGATGATAATTTTCCCGCAGAAAGCAAAACAGAAAAAAGTTCCATCCCGGACGCAGACAATTTAAGCCCTTTCAAGGATAAAACCTATGAGGGCTTTTTTGGCTATGGACGAAGATCAAATGAAGACAATAAATACACCTCTTCTTATGATGATCCTGACCGCTCCGGCAATCGAAGATTTCGGACCGATTCCGGGTTAATGCAACATGAAGAGAATAAAGACGAAGGATATTCAACCACTCGTTTTAAACCATATTCATACCAATCAGGCTGTACCGGCCGTATGGACGCAAGCGTTTATAACAGGAAGCGCCCTTCATATTATAGCATGTCAAACCGTACTGCAATCGAGGAAAACAGAGCTACTTTGCTGGCTGTAAAGATTATTAAACAGGCCTTGGCCTGCTTTGCCATCTTAGGGCTTATAGTGTTTTTACAGCAGAGGACTGATACTGCCGGCGCATTGATGTTTCTCAAAAGCCAGGTGGTAGACAAACATATAGAGGTAAACAGTCTGATTTCCGGAGTTCAGAATATTATAACCGAATGTACGAAGCTTTTCGGAGGATCGCCCTGATAAACATTATCCTGGCATGCATATCAGCCATATTAATACACGAGGGATTTCATATAATTGCATCCCGTCTTTTCGGTGTTGCGCTGTATGCGGTTAAACCATCCATAGTGGGCATACGCGCGCAACTTAAAGGTTCGTACAGTTTTAGAAAACAGATGGCCGTCTATATGGCGGGGCCTATTGGAAATTTTCTTACAGCGGCATTGTTAATAAACACAAAAGGATTTTTGCATAATTTATGCGAAGCAAACGCGGCAATAGGTCTTTTTAACCTGCTGCCTCTGTATCCCCTGGACGGAGGGCAAATTTTTATTATTATCTCTTATAAATTATTGGGGGGCAGGCGAACCCTCAGGGCCGCAAAAAGACTTTCGGCAATAATAAAGATCTGCCTTTTAATAGCAGGTGTTTTGCAGGTGGTGTTCTATGTTAATCCGAGCCTGCTGGCGGCGGCATTGTTCCTTCCGGGTGAAAAGCTTCTTGAGGAGACGATTGGTATTATGAGACTGGAGAACTTGTTGAACCGAAAGCAAAGAATTAAAAAGAAGAAACTATATCCTGTGAAAATATTTGCGGCAATGGGCGACTGTTCCCTGCTGGAAGTTGTTCAAAGGCTTGATTATGATTGCTTTCATATTATCTATGTATTGAATGAGGATATGGAAATAATAGGACGTATTACAGAACAGGATGTTATAAATGCCATTCAGAATTTCAATTATGCCAACAAGTTATATGACATGTTCAGGGATTAATGTGATATCATGTTCATTAGGACAGTTTTGTCCATCAAAACATCATGCAACATCATTTTTCCATTCATAGGCCATATATCTATACTGTATAATATTAATTGAAATGTTATATTTTGAAGGCTGCGGTCATGCAGGCAGTATTTTATTTATGGGGGTTACATGTATAACAGAAGAATCTATGCAATAGCAGGTGCTCTTGTGCTTTCGTTGATTGCCGCGGGAATTCTGGCAGTTTATATTGTAAAAAACACACCTAATATGACGGAAGTTGCTCCTTTCGATACTTCGCAAACCAGTCTTGTTATAGGCGGCGAGTGGATAAGGGAAACATACCCTCCTGTTCTGGCAGAGGGCAGGATTCTGCTGCCTTTTGAAACAATCAAAACATATATCGATCAATACATATGGTACGATGAGGCTCTTAAAAAGATCATAGTAACTACCCGGGACAGAGTTATCAGGATGAAAACCGGCAGCCTGGACGCGCTTGTCAATGAAAAACCTATGGAGCTTATGTTTCCGGCCGTCGAAGAAAATGGAACGCTATATCTTCCGATTGAATTTCTCAAGGAGTTTTATGGTATAAATGTCCGGTACATACAGAGCAATGATGTTGTAGTCATAGATTTCAGCAATCAGGTGTACAGGACGGCATGGCCTGTTAACGCAAAGACATACGTGAGAAAGGGAATGAGCATTCACGAGCCCATTGTGAAAAAGTTTGAAGGTAACGGCGAAAAAGGCCTTGATGTGGAACGTACCTTGGAGACAAGTCTTACGGTATTTGACGAGAAGGATGAATGGTACAGGGTAAGAGCCCATGACGGAACGCTGGGCTATGTGAAAAAAGATGAAGTGATAGTTACGGGAAAACAGTATTTTATCGAAGATGAGGAAACAAACGCTAATCCTGTTTTGACCTCGGGCAAGATAAATCTTGTTTGGCATATGACCTACTCCAAAAGCCATATGAAGCTTTCGAAAGAAACCGCTCCGGGAATAGACGTCATATCCCCGACATTCTTTGAAATCGTCGACAGGAAGGGAACCATCAAAAACAGGGCAACCCCTGAGTATGTGGAAGAAGCCCATAAAAACGGGTGGCAGGTTTGGGCGCTGTTTTCAAATGCTTTCAGCGATATTGAGGGTACCAGTATCATTCTGAATAATTCCGATATCAGACAGGAAATAATACGCAATATTTTGGCTTATGCGGCTTTATACAAGCTGGATGGAATAAATCTGGATTTTGAAAATATGTACAAAAGCGATAAGGATGCGTACACACAGTTTGTCAGGGAATTTTATCCTCTAGCCAGGGAACAGGGGCTGTATGTTTCGGTGGATGTGTCGGTACCCGACGGAAGCGATACATGGTCTAAGTGTTATGACAGAAAAGCTTTAGCAGAAAGTGTGGATTATATCTGCCTTATGACTTACGACCAGCATTGGAGTTCAAGTCCCAAAGCCGGGTCGACAGCAGAGCTGCCGTGGGTGGAGGAAAACATTCAAAAAACGCTTTCGGAAGTCCCCGCTGAAAAACTGCTATTGGGAGTGCCTCTGTACACAAGGCTTTGGGCTCTGGAGAATACCGAGGAAGGGTCAAAACTTTCATCAACGGTACTAAATGTGGCAATGGCCTGGGAAAAGCTTGAGGAGTACGGCGCTGCGGCAGCCTGGAACGATATTTCAGGGCAGTATCATACTACGTTTGAAAAGGACGGGAAAGTTTATCAAATGTGGATCGAGGATGAAGACGCAGTGAATATGAAGACATCACTGGTGCATAAATATAATTTAGCCGGCGCTTGTGTATGGGCATCCAATTTTGCTAATGAAGATGTATTTGAGGTGTTTGAACGAAACCTGAAACAAATAAGCAGTTATGAGGAGTGGAAAGAATCCTTCAGCCAGCCGATGGCAAAAAAATGACGGCTTTAACTGTCATACCGAGCGAAGCACAGCTGAGCCGAGGGACTCTGTACATCAACGCGAAAGATTCTTCGCTGCGGCTCAGAATGACATGAGGGTTCAGTTTTACAGAAGGGTAAGTCACTCAGAGTGAAAAAGTGAAAGAATTCTGCGTATGGCTTCTATTGCTCAGAAAAAACTACTATGTTAAAATAAATGCATTGTTTATTTAAGGATGAATTTATGGAAAAGGTCAACGAAATACCTGCAAGCCCAATGGATTTTCTTTTATTTCCGGTTTGGGTGCATAAAAAGCTTTCTGAAAAGATAACAGGTTTGATCATTGCTTTTATTTTTGTTGGGTCTTATGATTTGTTTTTCAATAAAAATCTTATTAAAGAAGGTTTTTTTGAAGGTACTCCCGAACTTCTTATATTCAGAATTTTCCTGTTTCTTGTATTTGCTTTGCTGGTGGGTGCCATTGATGTAATATGCACTATGGTTCCTATTGCAGAGTTGGCCATTATGATAGGTAAACGCAGCGAAAAGTATGTGAGCAGCGGCCTGCCTATTATTCTGATGAAATCATATTCGGTTTCTCATTTGCTTTTTGTCATACCTACGGCAATTTTTGTTTATTCCGGAGTGGACTGGAACCTGGTGGATATGAATTCAACACCTCAAATTCGCCTGCTTTTTGCGGTGCTTGTAACGGTGTTGAGCATTATGCCTTTTTTCCAGCTTGGGGTAATATACAGGACCATCAGCATAAGGACCCGCATACAGGTTTTCGGCAAGCTTATCCTCATTTTGGCGACATATTTCTGGATGAACTTAAGCGGTAGCGCAACAATGTTTTTTATTTCAATTTTCCAGGGTATACTTTTAAAAATTAACTGAAATATCTTTAAATGAAGAATCTTAGCGCCATTTCAGTTATTGTTTCCTTCATACATGACTTACCGGGAGATAATTGTTATACTTAAGATAATCAGGAATTATGCGAGTATAATACCGTATGGAGGAAAGTATCATGTCACTTGAAAATGTCAAAAAATATTTTGAGAAGGCAGGGTTAGCCGACCGAATAATAGTGTTCGAAAAGTCCAGCGCTACCGTTGAACTGGCTGCACAGGCCATTGGCTGCGAAACAAAGCAGATCGCAAAATCTTTGTCTCTTTTGTTGGACGGTTCACCAATAATCATTATTGCAGCAGGCAATGTAAAGATAGACAATCAAAAATTCAAAGCAACATTTCATCAGAAAGCAAAGATGATTCCCGGAGATTTGGTTGAAGAATATATAGGGCATGGACCGGGAGGTGTGTGCCCGTTTGCAGTTAAGCCGGATGTAGTAATATATATGGACGTATCACTCAAGCAGAATGAAATAGTATATCCTGCTGCAGGCAGTGAAAACAGCGTAATTAAATTATCACTTCAAGAATTGGAGCACCTTTCGAATTCCAAAGGTTGGGTAGATGTGTGTAAAGAAATATGAAACACATGCTTATCTCAATGGAAACCTTGCACCCGTCTTTTTTGCCATCCTGTGCTAAGCGAAGTAAAGGATCCTTCGTCAAGTGAGCGGGTGCAAGGATCTCGTTTCGAATACCTCTAAGCACTCAAGTTTAAAAGATCAATATCGCTGCTTTATAGTATTCCCATGCTCATCCCGGATTCCGACACCGATCATTAAATCGCCTCCGACTGGTTTTATTTTTTAAAATTTAAAATTTAATATTGACTTTAACATTATTATAGTATATCTTTAATATAGTTAAAGGGGTGGTTTTGTGGCAATAGAAGTCGTACCTGAATGGATGGCAAATCTTGATGATGAAGATGTATCATTTATCAAGAATTTTATAATGGCATCCGGATCTTTGAAAGAGGTAGCAAGGCAATATAATGTAACTTATCCGACTGTACGGCTCAGGCTCGATAAGCTGATACAAAAGATCCAAATCAGCGAGAACGCCGTAAATGAACCTTATATTGCTTTGATCAAGCGCCTGGCGGTCAATGAAAAGATTGACTTTGAAGCAGCAAAAATTCTTATAAATGAATATAAAAAAATGAAACCGGAGGTAAAGTGAATGTTTTTTCCGATAAAAACCTTTATTCTTATAGTGATATTTGCAGTTGTAATCGCGTTGCAATTATTTTTATCAAAAAAGGAGAATAAATGGCTTGGATTGATATTGCCAGCGATATTTTTTATCTACTCTATTCTCATGGTTCTCAATATTGCGGTTTCCGACAAAATGAACGCATGGGATATTTTCAGTATGATAGCATCCGCCTTTTTACTTACCAATATACCGACAATCATTTTACTGGGAATATACCTGGCCTGTCGTGAAAAAATAAAAAGGAATGCCGAACTTAACAAGATGAATATTCAGGATCTATAGTTTCA
>Ga0134093_1002318_pt1 | contig 15623 bp, 10 predicted proteins | sample 4_1taG_FD_94452 | JGI IMG/M metagenome (GOLD analysis project Ga0134093, IMG submission 94452) | Switchgrass degrading microbial communities from high solid loading bioreactors in New Hampshire, USA - 4_13_20_68_A1 metaG | ecosystem: Engineered > Bioreactor > Semi-continuous > Anaerobic >...
CGCGGCGCGGGTCGCGGCGGCGGAGCGCGGGTTGCTGAGCGCGCTGGCGACGTGGCAGCTCAGCCGGGAGCCGGTGCATTACGGGCGGATCACGTTCCTGCTGGCGCTGGCGATCGGGATCGGGTGGTTCGCGACCAGCTTCCGCGCGACCGTCACCAACAGCCACGAGGACCAGGCGCGCTACAGCGTCGGGACGGACGCGCGCCTGATCGAGCGCGACACGCGCCTCAACGTCAACCGCGCGCGCCCGATTGAGGTGTATGAGTCGCATCCGGCGGTCGAGGCGGCGAGCGCGGCGTTCCGGGTGATCAACGCCAATCTTCTCACCGGGCTGACGGGCGAGCTGCGTGGCAACATCCTGGCAATCGATCCGGACACCTTCGCCGATACGATCTACTGGCGCGAGGACCTGGGCGACATCGAGACACCGCACCCCGCTGGGGAGCCGCTCGACCTGCCGGAAGTGGGCGAGCCGCTGCCGTTTGTGCCGGAGCGGATCGGGGTATGGATTCGCTTCGAGAAGAGCGGCTTCAGCTTCACGCAGACTTCAGCGTTCTTTCCGGATGTCGCACGTCTGACGCAGCGCACCGATCTGGGTATTCGCCTGCGGGATGCGGCGGGCGCGTGGGTCGTCGCGCCGCTGGAGCCGGGCGAGATCGAACTGGTGCGCTCCGGCACGGACTCGCCAGGGCTAGGCGCGCGCGGCTTCATCACCAGCGGATGGGTGCATTACGAGGCGGACCTCGCAGCGCTTAAGTACGAGCCAGTCGGGCCGCTGAATCTCGTCTCGATTTACTGGCAATATCGCAGCCCAAGCGTGCAGGGCGGCGAGAGCGGGATGCGCCTGACGCTGGCCGACATGACGCTGACTGACGCGGATGGCGTTCCGCAGCCGTTCCAGATCTTCGCCGGGCACGACTGGGTGTTCAGCTATGACCGGGGCGCGACTGCCGAAGGCCGCGTGCGCGCGGCGAGCGACCTGTTTTCCGGGCGCGACGACGCGATCCATTTCCTGTGGGACCAGGACGCGCAGCGCACGACGGTCGGCGCGCTGCTGAATTATCCGGAGCGCGGGCCGATCCCGGCGATCGTCAGCCGCCGGATGCAGCAGGCGAACGGCCTGACGGTTGGGCCGGATGCGCCCCCGTTCCAACTGCTCGACATCGGGCGCGTCAATCCGAGCTTCCGCCCGGTGGGGGTGGCGGAGTATTACCCCTCGCTGTTTGACCGTGTCCCCACCGACGCGATCCCCAAGGGTGACTCGTTCATGGTGGTGGACGTGCGCGAGCTACTGTACCGGCTGAACCGGCGGCCGAGCGCGACCGTTTACGCCGACGAGGTGTGGTTGCGCTTCGCGGAAGACGTCGACGTGCACGACGAAAGCGCGGTGAACGCGATTCTGCGCGATTTTGACGCCGCCGAGGAAAACGGCGCGGTGATCGTGCGCGCGACGACGCTAGCGGGCGAGCTTGGCCGCCTGCGGACCAACCCGCTTGGCCTGGGGCTGCTGGGGCTGATGTATCTGGCGTTTATCATGGCGCTGGCGCTCAGCGTCGTCGGCCTGCTGACGTACGCCGGGCTGACCGCGCAGGCGCGGCGCACCGAGTTCGGCGTGCTGCGGGCGCTGGGGCTGCCAGCGGTGCGCGTGGTCGGCGGGTTGGCGTTGGAGCAGTTGATCGTGATGGCGATTGGCGTGGCGCTTGGCGCGGTGCTTGGCGCGGTGCTGGCGAACCAGATCGTGCCGACGCTGGCGCTGGGCGCGACGGGCGAGGCGGTCATCCCGCCGTTTGTGATGCAGGTCGAGGCGGCGCGGCTGGCGGAGTATGGCTTGATGATGGTCGTCGTGCTGGGGCTGGTGCTCGGCTCGAGCCTGTTGCTGGTCCGGCAATTGTCGCTGGCGCGCACGCTGCGCCTGGGTGAGGAATAGGCCGCTATGACGTTCGGACTGATCCTCAAGCGCATGCGCCGCAACTGGCGCTCGATGGCGATCCTGCTGTTGGCGGTCTGCCTGCTGACCGGCTTCTTCGCGCTCGGGCCGTTCTACATCCGCGCAGTGACCGACGTCGGCCTGCGCTTCGAGCTGGACAACGCCTCGCGGCAGAGCAAGCAGATCAGCCTGATCGTCGAGGACGAGCCGCTGACGCTCGAATCGTTCGAGGTCGTGCGGCAGGAACTCGGCTCGCTGGCGGTCGGCGTGCGGCATTTCATCCGCGCCGATTACACCGCGCCGACCTCGGAGCAGGGGTTCGAGGCCGGGCTGGCAACCGGCGCGCTGATGTACCAGTATGGCGAGCCGGTGACGTTCGCCTCGCCGCGTATTGACGCCGCGCTCCAGCCGTTCGCGTTTGCGGATATGCCGGAGTTGCTCGATCTGGTCGAGGGGCGCTGGCCGGTGCGCCTGCCCACACCCGAAGACGTTGATCCCACCGGCCTGAGCGACGCGGAGCAGCAGGCGCGACAGATCGGCATTTACACGCGCGGGCAGATCGAAGCGGTGATCACGCGCACCGTGGCGGAGCGGTCCGGGCTGGAACGCGGCAGTCGCCTGGTGCTCGGCAATCCCCGGCCAGACGGCACTGGCGCGCTGGCGGTGATGGTCGTGGTCGGGATTGTAGAGCCGAAGAACCCGGCCGATCCGTTCTGGGAAGGCAACCGCAACTTCCTCGAAGGGGCCGAGGTCGAGATCGGCCTGGGCACGATCCGCTACGACTACGGCTTCGCGACGCTGCCTGAAGCCTACACCGACTGGCTGCGCGACGTCGTGCCGGGCAGCAGCTATTTCTACCAGATCGATACCAACACCGACACGATCAGCGCGGCGAACCTGCAGGACGTCCACCGGCGGCTGCAGGTGCTGCAAAACCGGCTGTCGGCGTATCACCCCGGACTGACGGTGCTCAGCGGGCTGACCGCGATCCTCGACGGCTTCTCGGCGGATGTGAGCGAGACGCAGGGGCCAATTACGCTGCTCTCCGGCGCGATCCTGGTGATGATGCTCTACCACCTGATCAACACCGTCGCGCTGGTGCTCGAACAGCAGGGCGTCGAGTGGAGCACGATCGTCAGCCGAGGCGGAAGCGTCCCGCAACTGGTCGGTTTGCAATTGGTGAGCGTCGGCCTGCTGGCGGTGGTGGGCATCCTGGCCGGGCCGCTGTTCAGCATGGTGTTTATGCGGCTGATGGAGCGTTTCGGGCCGCTGGCCGAGGCGCTAGGCGGGCGACCGCTCGGCTCGACTGCGATCCCGCGTATTTCGCTGGTGCTGAGCGCCGTAGCGGGCGTCGCGTCCGCGCTGGTGTTGACGCTGCCCGCGATCCCGGCGGCGCGGCGGAGCCTGCTGCGGTTGAAGCAGCTCGTCTCCCGCCCGCCGACCACGCCGACCTGGGCGCGCTACGCGATCGACGCGGCGCTGCTGGCGGTGGGCGTGGCGTTCATGCTGCGCCTGTATTACCTCGTCGGCGGGGATTTTGGAAATCTGCTCAACAATCTGTTTGCAGCTCCGCGCGATGTCGTCGCGCTGATCGCGGACAATCTGACCGAGACGGGCGGGCTGAACGACCCGTTCAATCTGCTCGGTCCGGCCCTGGTGCTGACCGGTGCGGCGCTGCTGTGGCTGCGCGCGTTCCCGGCGCTGATGGGCGCGCTGGCGCGGTTCTCGAACCGCAGCCGCAGCCTGACTACGCCGCTGGCCGTGTGGAACGTCGCGCGCGATCCGGGCCACTACGCGCAGCTTGTTTTGCTGCTGATCGGCACGCTGGCGCTGGGCACGGCGTCTTTGGGGCTGAGCGCGACGCGCGATCGCGGGGCGTGGAGCGCCGCCGAGCGCGCGACTGGCGGCAGCGCACGTCTGTCGCTGGATCCGGGGCGGCTGGAGCCTGCCCGCGTGGCGTGGACCGATCTGCCGGGCGTGCAGAGCAGCGTGGCGCTGATGCGCGCGGCAGGCGATCCTGGCTCGATCTCGCGCCGCCCGGTGCAGATCATCGGCGTTGATCCCGATGCGATCCCAGTGGATTTCGCCGAGCTACGGCAGGCCGCCGAGCCGCTGCGCGGGATCGAAACACCCCCGGCGCCGGGGCTGGCGCTGCCCGCCGAGGCGAGCGCGCTGTCCGTGCAGGTTTACTCGCTGCCCTCGCGGGACGCAGACGCGCCGCCGGTCGCCGTCCAGTTGACCGCTTATCTGGAAGACGCGCGCGGCGTGCCGCTGCGCGTGCCGCTGGCGCCACCGGACGCTGCGCTGGCGGCGGGGGATGTCAGCGGGGAGACGGTGCAGACTCCGGCCAGCGCCCAGCCGGTCCCCACGCTGACCGGGGAGTGGCTGAACTTCAGCGGGGAGCTTCCCCCGCGCGGCAAGCGCCCGCTGCGGCTGGTGCGGATCGGGATCAACAGCCGCCAGGGGAATCTCGACGCGTTCGAGCACGCGATCTATCTCGATCGGCTGGCGGTGGTGGACGCGTTCGGTAAGGCGACCACGCTCAGCGACTTCGAGCCGGACGGCGCGACCTGGGCCGAGGCGCGTGTCGCCAACCCCTACGCCGGGTCGTGGACCTCGCAGGCCAGCAATCAGAACCGGGTGCTCGGCGTGCGGGCGCGGAGCGTGACCGGCGAGGTTCCCGGCGTCGAGGGGCCGACCGTGCTCCGGCTTGAGTATTTCATGAACAAGATCAGCGGCGTGATGCGCGAGCCGAGCATCGTGGTGAACGAGGTGCAGACGGGGCGCGTGCCGGTCGTTGTCAACCGGGCGTTCGCGGAGCTATTCGGCGGGCGCGGGCCGACGCGCACGGCGATCGACAAGCCGCTGGAACCGGGTGAGATGCGCAATCTGATCCTGAACATGGGGCCGGGATCGGTCGAGATCGGGTATGAAGTCGTCGGCGTGATCGACACGCTGCCGTCGGTTGACGCACGCGATCCGCTGCTGATCACGCTGACCGACCGCATCCGCCCGATCATCAATCAGGCGTCGTCGTCCAGCGTGTTCTTTGACGAGAACGAGGTCTGGTTGGAGATGCCGGGGCGCGAGCCGTCGCCCGCGTTGCAGGACGCGATCGCCGGGATGGACGGCGTGACGGGCGTCAACTGGGCGTGGACGCGGTACGGCGAGATCCTGCGCGAGCCGCTGCCGAGCGCGGTCGCCGGGATGCTGTACGCTGGCTTCTGGGTGAGCCTGCTGCTCAGCCTGCTCGACTTCGGCTTTTACCTGGTCGTCACGGCGCGCCAGCGGGCGTTTACCTTCGGCGTGCTGCGCGCGCTCGGTTGGGACGCGCGCCAGATCTGGCGGCTGCTGTTTGTGGAGCAGGTCGTTTTGATCACTCCGGCACTGGTGATCGGCTCGCTGATCGGGCTGGGGCTGGCGTATCTGTTGCTCCCGTTCCTGGCGCTGGTCGGCAGCGAGACGCTGCGTGTGCCGTGGCTGGCGCTCGGCGGGATGTTGCTGGCGCTGGTGGCGGCGTTCACCGTGCTGATGGGCGTGGCCGCGATCTTCCTGCGCCGCATGAGCGTCAACCAGGTGCTGCGCCTGGGCGAAGAATAAGCCTCGGATGATTGAGAGGATTGATGGATGATGAGTCAGGCTCGGAATACCCCGCCGCAGGCACCCGACGAGCGCCCGATCTTCATCGAGGCCGATAACCTCGTCAAGATTTACAAGGTCGCGGATCTCGAAGTGGTCGCGCTGCAAGGGCTGGACCTGCTGGTGCGTCAGGGTGAGATGATGGCGCTGGTCGGCCCGTCGGGGTCCGGCAAATCGACGTTGATGAACATCCTCGGCGGGCTGGACTTTCCGACGGCCGGGCGGATTCGGGTGGGGGATTACAATTTGCTGGAAATGACGCGGCGCGATCAGGTGCGCTACCGGCGGCACATGGTCGGCTTCGTCTGGCAGCAGACGGCGCGCAACCTGCTGCCGTACCTCACCGCGCTGGAAAACGTCGAGCTGCCGATGGCGCTGGCCGGGTTCCCTGCGGCGGAGCGCCGCGCGCGCGCCTGCGAGTTGCTGGAGCGTGTCGGGCTGGGCGACCGGCTCAAGCACCGGCCGGACCGGCTGTCGGGCGGCGAGCAGCAACGCGTCGCGATCGCGGTCGGCATGGCGAACCGTCCGGCGCTGCTGTTGGCGGACGAGCCGACCGGCGAGGTGGACAGCGCATCCGCCGAGGCGATCTTCCAGTCGTTGCGGGCGCTCAACGAGGAGACGGGCGTCACTATCATCATCGTGACGCACGATATGAACGTTTCGACGCGGGTCGATCGCGTGGTGGGGATGCGCGACGGGCGCACTAGCACCGAGATTCTACGGCGGCGCGAGGGCGACGTGGCGATCCACGAAGAAGAGTACGCCATCCTCGACCGGGCAGGGCGCTTGCAGCTTCCCGAAGCGTATATCGAGGCGCTGGATATGGAAGATCGCGTTCGCCTGCGGTTGCTAGAGGATCATATCGGCGTGTGGCCGGAGCATCAGCCACAGGGCGTGATGACGCAAAACGGGCAGGAGAACGATCACGATGAGTAACGGGCAGCCCGCCTATTCCACCAGCCGTGAGCCGGTCGCTTCCCTGACCGGTGTGCACCGCATCTATCATCTGGCGGGCGAGGACATTCACGCCGTCAACGACGTGACGCTCGACGTGTGGCCGGGGCAAATGACCGCGATCGTCGGGCGTTCCGGCTCTGGCAAAACGACGCTGCTCAACCTGATCGCCGGGCTGGACGAGCCGACGCGCGGCACGGTGCGCATCCTGGGACGCGACCTGGGGCAGATGAGCGAGGGCGAGCGACTTGCCTTGCGGTTGAACCATCTCGGCTTCATCTTCCAGAGCTTCGGGCTGATGCCGCTGCTGTCTGCGCGGGAGAATGTCGGCGTGCCGCTGCGCATGCGCAAGCTGGATCCGCACGAGCGCGAGCAGCGCGTCACCGAGGCGCTGGCGTGGGTCGGCCTGTCTGACCGGGCGCACCACCGGCCCTATGAGCTATCGGGCGGCGAGCAGCAACGCGTCGCGATCGCCCGCGCGCTGGCGCAAGATCCACAGTTGGTGCTGGCGGACGAGCCGACCGGCCAGCTTGACACGCGTACCGGGCGGCGAATTCTCGACCTGCTGCGGCGGATGGTCGAGGAGCGCGGCGTCACTCTGCTGATCGTCACGCACGATCCGCAGGTGATGGCCGAGGCGGACATCGTCCACGAGTTGCGCGACGGGCGGCTGATCGAAACGCGTATCAAGGAAAGCGTCGCGCCGCCCGCGCGGTGACCGGCAGGTGCACAGGGGCAGAGAGCGAGTCATCATGCGGGCAACGCGGCTCTATCGCGCAATCCTCGTCGTCGCGCTGATTGCGGCAGCAATGGTGATTGGCGCGCTGTTGCTGGACCGGCCCGCCGAGCCGAGCAGCGTGGCGGTGGGGTATGTGCCACTGCCACGCGCGACGATGGTCCCGCGCTATCCCCGCGAATATGTGTTGCCCGGCGGCGTGAGCGACACCAGCGCGCTGGTAATGGTGCAGGGCAGCGTTTTGCGTCGCCTGACCGTCTGGTCGATCAGCGGCAACACGCCGCCGGTCGAGGTGGACCGGGGCATTCACCCCTATCCGTTGCTGCCGAATCCCGCCCGAACCCGCGTCCTGTACAGCGCGGGGCGCGCGCTGATGGTGCTGGACGTTGCCGCGCGGCGCGCGCAGATCGTCGGCGAGGTGCCGGACGGCGGCTCGGTGATCGCCGCGCAATGGTCCCCCAGCGGACGGATGATCGCTTACGTGGTCCAGCTTGAGGACGAGCGAGTATCGTACCTCGCGTGGCAGGACGGGTCCCAGCCCGCGCGCAAGATGTTCAGCACGCCGCGCAGCCTGCCGATCGACGTGGCATGGCTGGCGGATGGCCGCCCGGTGACGATCTTCCTCGGCGTGGGCCCGGTGGGCGGGCTGGAAGCGCGGATGTGGGTGTACGACTGGCTGGCGGACCTGCGCTCGCCGTTGCCGCCGGGCGTCAAGCCGCTCCAGCCGCACGCCCCCTGGCGCTCCCCTGATGGCAGCGTGCAGCTTTATCCGCTGTCTGGCGCGCCGGACCGGCGGGTGATCGGCGGCTGCCCGACCAGCGGCGTCGGGGTGGCAGGGCCGGAGTGGCTGTCGGTGGTGGAAGCGGGCGGCACGCTGCCCGAAGTCGCCTTCGAGAAGGCGCGCCTGTTGCTCGACCGTCCGACGTGGCTGCAGGATGGGCGCGTGTTGGTGCGCGGCATGGCGAGCGCGGCCTGTAACGGCGGCTCCGGCCTGTACGTGGGCGTGCCGGGCGGGACGCTGAATCGCCTGATCAGCGCGCGCAGCACGCTCGACGCGTTCGACCTCGGCGGCGCGCTGGATGGCTTCCCCTACGCCGTCAGCCCGGACGAGCAATTCGCTATCTGGGCAGATACCGACCTCGAGGCGGCGCGCAGCACTATCTACCGCACGCACCTGCGCGATGGCGCCAGCGAAGCCCTCTACCAGACGCCGGATCGCTACGTCGAGGCGCCAACGGTCTTCAAAGATCGCGAGATGATCGTGGGGATGGTCTGGCTGCCGTAAGCGAGTTACCGCGCGGGCACATCGTCCGCCGCGCCGACGGTGAAGCCACCCCAGCGCCGGTTGTAGTAGAGCAGCGGCGGGCGGTCGGGAGCCGCTTCGCCGGTAAGCACCTCGCCGACGAAAATCAGGTGATCGCCGCCGTCGTAGGTGTTCCACACGCGGCAGTCGAGCCAGCCGGACGTATCGGGCAGGATCGGGCTGCCGGTTTGGGCGGTGGTGCAGGCGATCCCCTCGAAGCGATCGGTCACGTCCGGCACCAGTCCGGCGAACACCAGCCCCCAATGCCCTTGCTCTCGACTGAGGATGTTGATCGCGAAGACTCCGCTGCGCTCGACTGCCTCTCGAAAGACGAGCGTGCGCCCTACACAGACCAGCACAAGGGGCGGCTCGAGGCTGACGCTGGCGAACGAGGTTGCCGTGATGCCGTGCCACGTGCCGTCCGGCGCGACGGTCGTGGCGACGGTGACGCCGGTGCTCCACTGTGCGAGGATGCTCTTGAATTGTTCGGGGTCGGCGTGCATACCGTTTTCCAGAGAAGCTGCTCCTATACAAGAAGGGGCTGGCGTTCAGCCCCTTCCCTGGGAATGTCTGCGAGTTACGTGTGCGGCGCGGCGCGCCGTCTACCGCCGGTGTGGGGGCGGGTTAGTCGAGGTGCTGGGCGATTCGTGGCTCCAGCGCGGGCAGCGGCATGTAGCCAGTGATGCGCTCGGCGACTTCGCCATTCTTAAACAGCATCAGCGTCGGAATGCCCATAATGCCGTACTGCATCAGAATATTCTGATTCGTGTCGGCGTCGACCTTGCCGACGCGCAGCTTGCCGCTGTACTTCTCGGCGATCTGGTCGACCAGGGGCGCGATCATCCGGCAAGGCGCGCACCACTCCGCCCAAAAATCGATCAGAACAGGCGTCTCTGACTCGAGAACTTCCTGCTGGAAGGTTTCTTCTGTTACCGTAAAGGTGTTGCTGCTGGCCATGTGTCCTTTGCCCTTCTATGCTGACAGGTGGGGTACCTGATAGATGCAAAATTTGCCGCGACGTTGCATTTCGCGCCGCGGTTAGTCCCAAATATACCTTATCCCTGCCGAAATGCCTATCCGCATAGGGAATTGATCGGGCCAGCATTGGCGTACCTCTTGACCGGCATGGTATGATCAAAGGCGCCCGCGAGGCGGCATGAATCGCCTTGCGAGGGGCAGACTGTAACAATGACCGAACCAACACCAACTTCTGACACAACCCGAAATCCAGACGAAAGCGGGGCGCTGCCAGACCTGACCGAGCGCCAGGAGCAGATCCTCTCGCTGATCGTGCGCGAATACATTCGCCTGGCGCAGCCGATTGCATCTCGCACGCTGGCCGAGGCATACGAGCTGGGCGTCAGTAGCGCAACGATCCGCAACGAGATGGCGATCCTTGAGGAGCACGGGCTGGTCTATGCGCCGCATACCTCTGCGGGGCGCGTGCCCACGCAGAAGGGCTATCGCTATTTCGTGCAGCGGTTGCTGACGCACGGCGATCTGCCGCCCGCCGATCGCCGCCGGATCGCGCAGGCGTTCCGCGAAGTGCCGCTCAACCTTGAAGACTGGATGCGTATGGCGGCGATGGTGCTGGCGCGCACGGCGCAGGCGCCCGCGCTGGTCACGTCGCCGCGCTCGGTGGAGCACCGCTTCAAGCACCTGGAGCTGATCAACACGCAGGGGCGGCTGGTGCTGATGGTTCTGGTGCTGGACGGCGGCAGCGTCCACCAGCAACTTCTGACGCTGGCGGAGCCGGTCCCGCAGCGGGTGCTGTCGAAGACCGCGCAGATCCTCAATCTGGTGTGCGCGCACCGCACCGCCGACGACGTCCGCGCGCTGGCGCGCAAAGAGCCGACCGAGCTGGCGCGCGACATCGGCGAGCTGGTGGCCGACGCGATGCTCCAGGCGAACCAGCACGGTCCGCGCGACATCTACCGCTATGGCTTCAGCGAAAGCCTGAACACGTTTACCGACGACGAAGCGCAACAGGCGCTCCGTGTGCTGGAAGAACAGTCGTTGTTGAACGGTATCCTGCAGGAAGCGTTGTCCGGAGATCAGGACGATGTGCGCGTGGTCGTCGCGGGAGAGGGGCGCTGGGAAGCGCTCAGCCACCTCAGCATGGTGCTGGGGCGCTATGGCACGCAGCAGAGTTACGGCGCGCTGGGCCTGCTTGGTCCGACGCGGATGCGCTACGGCCGCGCGGTGAGCGCCGTCCGCTACGTCGCCGGGCTGATGTCCGGCCTGCTCGACAACGTCTACGGCGAAGCAAACGAGTCGTGACGGAGACGGTTTTCCCCCTGTTTTACGCCCGCCTGATCGCACCGATCAGGCGGTTTTTTTCGTATAGTGGAATAGAAGCTGATGGTTTAATGAGCTTCGGCAAGGGACAAGGAGCGGGAGATGAAGCCAAAGGTTTTTTTCCCTGATCGCCGGTACTATCGCGCGATGGGGCTGTCAATCGCGCTCATCCTGCTGGCCGCAATGTTTTGGTGGTCGATTCCTGCTGCGTCGGTGCTGCTGGCTGAAGTGATGGACTCAGCGCTGGCGGTGGCGATCGTGGTCGTGGCACATCTTGCGCTGCTGTATGTGGCGCTGGCAATGGGGGCGGCGTACGTGCGGCGGCTGCGCTATGAGATTCACGACGACGAAGTGATTATTCACGCCGGGGTGATTACAAAATCTGTCAAGCACGTGCCGTATCGCGCTGTGACGAACCTGAAGGTGACGCGCGGGCCGGTTGAGCGCATGTTCGGGCTGGGAACGCTGCACATCGAAACCGCCGGGCTCAGCGGCCAGAACACCGGGGCGGAAGGCACGCTCTCTGGCCTGGGCGACGTCGACGCGGTGTACCGTATCGTCACCGAGGAATTGCATCGTTTCCGCAGCGGGCTGGCGCCGACGCAGGCCGGGTCCGACGTTCCCGCGAACGGGCACGAGGCGGAGATGCTCGCCGCGTTGCTCGATGAGGTGCGCGCGATTCGCTCCCGGCTGGATGACGAACCGGACCGGCCTATGTCGTAATTCTTCGTGAGGCAAAGCTTGAGAAAGCGTGCGGACGCCGGTCCGCGCGCTTTTTGTTTGCGCGCTTTTTACGCCATCTACGGGATCAACCGTAAATTTTCCGGGTTTTCGATAGAACTCCTGCGTTTTGCTAACGAATTTCTATTGTTCTTCCGTTAGACTACAGTCGCTGCACGCAAGTGCAGTGTTTTGTGACGACAACCCGGAGGTAGTCTCAGTGAGCAGCGAAGAAATCCGTGCCAACGATGAGCTGACCGACCAGCCGCTCGAGGAAACCCCCGAGGCCGCTGCTGAGGATAGCGAGCTGGATGAGGGAAACGTGACCGAGGAGCAAGTCGCTCAAGAAGAAGCGGCCGCTGAGCCGGACCAGGAGGAGGAACCATCGTTGGACGTTCAACTGGAGCGCGCCGAAGCCCGCGCCGACGAATATCTGGAAAGCCTGCAGCGTGAGCGTGCGTCTTTCCAGAACTACCGCAAGCGGGTTGAGGCAGAGCGCGCCCAGCAAGCCGAGCGCGTGCGCGGCGAAGTTCTGCTCAAACTGCTGCCGGTGCTGGATGATTTCTACCGTGCGACCGAAGCGGTGCCCGAAGACAGCCGCGATAGCTGGTACGAGGGCATTTTGCTGATCCTGCGCAAGCTTGAGCGTTTCCTGGAAGACCAGGGCGTGAAAGAGATCCCGGCGCTGGGCGAGAAGTTCGACCCGAACTTCCACGAAGCGGTCGGGGTGGTCGACAGCACCGATGCCGAGCCGGAGACGATCGTCGAGGTGCTCCAGCGCGGCTATCAGCATAACGACCGCGTGCTGCGCCCCGCGCTGGTGCGTGTCGCGCAATAGTGGGTAATCCGCTGCCGGAAAGCGCAGCGCAGTCATTATCCCATAGTCCGAAGCAAGCAACTCTGCGGATTTGACAAGATCGGACCTATCAAACTGAACCTGAACTAGAGGTGAACAATGGCGAAAATAGTCGGTATCGACCTAGGGACCACGAACTCGGCCGTTGCGGTGATGGAAGGCGGCGAGCCGACCGTGATCCCGTCGTCCGAAGGTGGGCGGCTGGTTCCGTCTGTCGTGGCGATAAGCAAGCAGGGTGAGCGGCTCGTCGGCCAGTTGGCGCGACGTCAGGCCGTGATGAACCCTGAAAACACCATCTTTTCCGTCAAGCGCTTCATGGGGCGCAAATTTAATGACCCCGAAGTGCAGAAGGCGATGGAGAGCGTGCCCTACAAGGTGAGCGCGGCGCCCAACGGCGACGTGCAGGTTCACATGGGCGGCAAGGCGTACAGCCCGCCTGAGATTTCGGCGATGATCCTTCAAAAGCTGAAGGCCGACGCCGAAGCCTATCTTGGCGACGAAGTGACGCAGGCCGTGATCACGGTTCCGGCGTACTTCAACGACAGCCAGCGTCAGGCTACGAAGGACGCGGGCCGCATCGCCGGGATGGAAGTGCTGCGTATCATCAACGAGCCGACCGCCTCGTCGCTGGCGTATGGTCTGGATAAGAAGACCGACGAAACCATCGCGGTCTACGACCTGGGTGGTGGTACGTTCGACATCTCGATTCTCGACGTCAGCGAGGGGCTGATCGAAGTTCGCTCGACGAACGGCGACACGTTCCTCGGCGGTGACGACTTCGACGAGCGTATCATCGACTGGCTGGCGACCGAGTTCAAGAAGGAGCAGGGGATCGACCTGCGCCAGGACCGTCAGGCGCTTCAGCGTTTGAAGGAAGCCGCCGAGAACGCGAAGAAGGAACTCTCGACCACCATGCAGGCCGAGATCAACCTGCCGTTCATCACGGCGGATGCCAGCGGTCCGAAGCACCTGAACATGACGCTGTCGCGCGCCAAGCTCGAAGACCTGGTCAGCGATCTGATCGACCGCTCGATTGAACCGTGCCGTCGCGCGCTTGAGGACGCGAACCTGAAGCCGAGCGACATCAACGAGGTGCTGCTGGTCGGCGGTATGACCCGCATGCCGGCGGTGCAGGAAGCGGTCAAGAAGTTCTTCGGCCGCGAGCCGAACAAGAGCGTGAACCCGGATGAGGTCGTCGCGATCGGTGCGGCGGTTCAGGCGGGCGTGCTCGGCGGCGAGGTGAAGGAAGTGCTTCTGCTTGACGTGACGCCGCTGACCCTGTCGATCGAGACGCTGGGCGGCGTGTCCACGCCGATCATCGAGCGGAACACGACCATCCCGACCAAGAAGAGCCAGATCTTCAGCACCGCGTCGGACAATCAGACGCAGGTGGAGATCCACGTACTGCAGGGCGAGCGCCCGATGGCCGCGGACAACAAGACGCTGGGCAAGTTCATCCTGGATGGGATTCCCCCGGCGCCGCGCGGCGTGCCGCAGATCGAGGTGACCTTCGACATCGACGCGAACGGTATCCTGAACGTGTCCGCGCGGGACAAGGCGACCGGCCGCGAGCAGAAGATCACGATCACGGCGAGCAGCGGTCTGTCTGAGGAAGAGATCGAGCGCATGGTGAAGGACGCCGAGCGTCACGCAGCCGAAGACCAGAAGCGTCGCGAGCAGGTCGAGCTGCGCAACCGGGCGGACAGCGCGATCTTCGCAGCCGAGAAGGCCCTGCGCGAATTCGGCGACAAGGTGCCTGAGGCGACCCGCAAGGATGTCGAAAGCAAGATCGAAGACGTCCGCAAGGCGCTTGAGGGCAATGACTCCGATCAGATCCGCACCACGACCGAAGCGCTCGGCCTGGCGTTGCAGCAGATCGGCGCCAGCATGTACGAGGCCGGTCCGGCGGCGGGCGGCGCGGCTCCTGGCAGCGACGGCACCGGCGAGCCGACCGACGAAGACGTGATCGAAGGCGACTTCACCGAGTCGTAATTCCTGACGAAATCCGGCGGCGTGTGGCGGTGGAGCGGAAGCCCTGCCGCGGCACGCCGTTTTTTCATACCGGGCGGTGGAAACTGCTCTTTTATCTGCCGGCGTGCTAAGATAGAATCCGCAGCATAGGAAACCGCAGTATATGGATCAGACCATGCCACGAGACTACTACGACGTCCTCGGCGTGCCGCGCAACGCCTCAGCGGATGAGATCAAGCGGGCGTTTCGACGGCTGGCGCGCCAGTACCATCCTGACGTGAGCAGCGAGCCGGACGCGGAAGAGCGCTTCAAGGAGATCAACGAAGCGTATCGCGTGCTGAGCGACGAGGACAAGCGCGCGGCGTACGATCGCTTTGGTCACGCCGGGGTGAACGGCGGCGCCGGGGGATTCAGTGGCTTCGGTGGCGCGACGGGGTTCCCTGGGTTCGAGGAGATATTCGAGGAATTCTTCGGCGGGTTCGGCGGAACGTCCCGCCGCCAGCGCCGTCGCGGGCCGGTGCAGGGCCGCGACCTGCGCTATGACCTGACGATCGACTTCAACCAGGCGGTATTCGGCGCGGAGATCGATATCGAGGTTACGCGGCGCGATACGTGTAACGTCTGTAAGGGGAGTGGCGCCGCGCCAGGCACGACCCCTCGCCGCTGCCCGGACTGTAACGGAACCGGCCAGCTTCGGCAGGTGCGGCAGACGTTCCTCGGCAGCATGGTGAACATCGTGGACTGCGGGCGCTGCGGCGGCTCTGGCGAGGTGATCGATACGCCGTGCCGGGAGTGCAACGGCTCCGGGACGGTCCACCGGCCGCGCAAGCTGACGGTCAAGATCCCGCCGGGTGTGGACGATGGCACGCAGATCCGGCTGGCGAATGAGGGCGAGCCGGGGCTGCGCGGCGGTCCGCCGGGCGACCTGTATGTGGTGCTGACCGTCACGCCGCACGAGTTCTTCAAGCGACGGGACAGCGATATTCTGCTGGAAGTGTCGATCAACGTGGCGCAGGCCGCGCTCGGCGACACGATCACCGTGCCGACGGTCGATGGCGAGGAGCAGATTCAGGTTCCGGCAGGGACGCAGTCGGGCAAGGTGATCCGGATGCGCGGAAAGGGTGTGCCTCGCTTGCGGCGCGATGGCACGACCTCGGGGCGCGGCGATCAGCTTCTGATTATCAACGTCGAAACGCCCACCAAGCTCACCAAAGAGCAA
>Ga0134093_1002320_pt1 | contig 15617 bp, 10 predicted proteins | sample 4_1taG_FD_94452 | JGI IMG/M metagenome (GOLD analysis project Ga0134093, IMG submission 94452) | Switchgrass degrading microbial communities from high solid loading bioreactors in New Hampshire, USA - 4_13_20_68_A1 metaG | ecosystem: Engineered > Bioreactor > Semi-continuous > Anaerobic >...
AGAACACGTCCACAAAGGGCAGCGGGCGGCCCGGGGCGTGCTCATCCCACCAGCGGCGCGCGGCGGGCAGCATCTCTTCGCACAGCAGGCGGGTGTAGCCCTCCGGGTCGCCGTCGAACTCGGGGGCCACGGCGTGCGCGCCCAGGAAGGTGGGCACCAGGTCCAGGGGATGCTCGGCGTCCAGCTCCAGCAAGGCCTGCAGCTGGGCCAGCTCGGAGGGCGTGTCCAGCCCGTAGCCGGTCTTGGCCTCGGCGGTGGTGGTGCCGTGGCGCAGCATGGCGTCCATGCGGCGGCGGGACTGGGCTTTGCGCTCCTCCAGGCCGGCGGAGCGGGTGGCCCGCACGGTGGAGAGGATGCCGCCGCCCGCGGCCATGATCTCCATGTAGGTGGCCCCGGCCAGGCGCATCTCGAACTCGGCCGCCCGGTCTCCGGCCCAGATCAGGTGGGTGTGCGGGTCGACGAAGCCGGGCAGCACGGCGCGGCCGCCGGCGTCCAGGCGCGGCTCGTCCGGGTAGGCGCGCTCCAGCTCTTCGCTGGTCCCCACCCGTTCGATCACCTCGCCGCGGATCAGCACAGCCCCGTCCGGGATGATGCCCAGCCGGCCGAGATCAGCGCCGCGCTGCGGCCCGCCGGCCAGAGTCAGCAGTTGTGAAGCGTGGGTGATGAGCATACAGAAATTATACCGCCCGCTCGAGCGGGCCGGCCCCGCTCCCCGGAGGGGAAAATCCCCTGAAACTTTCTCCCCGCCGCGCCGTATACTAAGTGCACACAAGGAGAATGCCGTATGAGAAAGCTTTTTATCCCTATTGTTCTGGCGACCCTGGCGCTCAGCACCCTGGCCTGCGCCGGGCTGACCTTCGAGTTTAACCGCGGCGTGCGCGTCACCGGCTCGGGCGATGTGGTCACGGAAAACCGCGACGTCTCCGGCTTCGACGCTATCGAGTTCAACACCGTCGGCGAGCTGCTGATCTCGCAGGGTGAACAGGAATCCCTGAGCATCGAGGCCGAGGAGAACATTCTGGAGCACATTCGCACCGAGGTGCGCGGCGGCACGCTGGTCATCGACGTGGATGACGCCGTCTCGCTGGATCTGAACGCGCCCATCACCTACACCGTGGTGGTGACCGACCTGCGGGAGTTTAAGCTGAACGGGCTGGGCAACGTGAAGCTGGACGGCCTGCAGGCGGACGAGCTGGAGCTGGACATGCACGGAGCCGGCAACCTGGAGGCCCGCGGCCTGACCGCCGACCGCCTGGAGGTGGAGCTGAGCGGCCTGGGTTCGGTGACCCCGGTTGGCGCGGTGGATGAGCTGGTGGTCAGCATCCCCGGGTCGGGCAACTTCTCCGGGGCGGACCTGCAGAGCCGCACCGCCCGGGTGCGCGTCTCGGGGCTGGGCAACGCCACCGTGTGGGTGACCGGCCGGCTGGACGTGGAGATCAGCGGGGCGGGCAACGTCAGCTACTACGGCAGCCCCGATGTAACCCAGGACGTTTCCGGGCTGGGCCGGGTCGAGCGGCGGGGCGACAAGTAGTCCCCGGCCGGACGGCCTGGCGGCCAGACGGCGAGATCGCTTCTGGAGCGGCCGCGCCGTCTGGCATTCTTCCTGTGCCGCCGGGGCGGCGGAAATGGTAAAATGAACGAAACCATGTCCGCTCCACAGCGCCTGCTCATCCTCGATATCGACGGCCTGCGCCAGGACGTTTTCCTGCAGGGCCTTTCGCAGGGCCGCCTGCCCAATTTCGCCCGATTGTTCGGGCAGGGCGGCATTCATCTGGACGCGGTTTCCACCGCTCCTTCCATCACCTTCTGCGCGCAAACCACGCTGTTCACCGGCGCGCAGCCCGGCCGCCACGGCATCACCGGCAACCAGTTCCTGGACCGGTTCGAGCCGCGCTTTTACGCCTTCGACGTGGGCGACACCCTGGACTACGACGACGCCGTGCGCGTGTTCGCCGGGCTGGGCGGGCTGCTGAACGAGGCGCTGGATTCCTCGGTGCCCACCCTGTACCAGCGGGCCGCCCGCGAAGGCTGGTCCAGCCTGGTGGCGCACCACATGCTCTCCCGCGGGGCCGAGACCTGGCTGCGGCCCGGGCTGATCGAGATCGCCCGGCTGACGCGCGGCTCGCGCCTGTTCGGCATGGAGCCGGAGGATTTCGACGGCAACATGGTCAGGGAGCTGACCGAAAAGCTGCAGAAGGGCGCCCGGCCTGAGATCATCACCGCCTACTTCCTGGGGCTGGACCAGGAATCGCACGAGGAAGGCCCCGAGGCGCAGCTGACTCACCTGGCCGCGGCCATCGACGTGCAGGTCGGCCAGCTGCTGGACGAGCTGGAGCGCCAGGGCATGCTGGCCGGCACGCTGGCGGCGGTGGTTTCGGATCACGGGCAGGTGGGCGTGCGCGCCCACGAGCGCCACGCGCTGCGGGTCGGCTTCCCGGCCGCCCGAGAGCTGGGCAGTTTCTTCGACGCGCTGGGGCTGGACGTGCACGACCTGCCCGGCGAGGACAACAACTGCGAGGCGGCCGTGGGGCTGAACGGCGGGATGGCGCATGTGTATCTGCGCCGCCGCCCCGGCGCCTGGTCCGAGCCGCCGCGCTTCGACCGGGACGTGCTGCCCGTGGCCCAGGCTTTCTGGGAGGCCAGCGCCTCCGGCCGCTACGCCGCCGAGCTGCGCGGGGCCATCGACATGATCCTGATCCGCAGCGTGGAGAAAGACGGCTGGCAGGCCGATTACCGGGTCTACACCCCGGCCGGGCTGCAGCCGGTGGCGGAGTTCCTGGACGAGCACCCCGAGATCGAGGCCGTGGACGCCGTCCCGCGCCTGGAGGGGCTGGCCGGACCCGCCAGCGGGGACCTGCTGCTGGTGACCAATTACCGCCAGGGCTACTACTTCGGCGACCCGCAGGAGGGCGTGCACGGCGGGCTGCACCCGGACGATTCGCGGGCGGTGCTCTCGCTGGCCTGGCCGGGCAGCCGGCCGGAAGACCAGGACCGCCTGGCCCGGATTGTCCGCGACGTGGTCGAGGAGCGCAAGCAGAACGAAGGCCGCCAGCACGCCTCGCTGGCCGATTTTGTGCCGATTATCGAGACCATCCTGGGCTGGTAGAGGCCGCCCGGACAGGGGGAATATGCCCGTTGACCGCCGAGCCGTCCACTGCATGATCCTGCTCGCTTTGCTGGCCGGCCTGTTCGGCGCGCGCCCGGCTGCGGCGCTGAGCGCGTCCGAAGATCCGCAGCATGGGCCGCAGGTGAAGGTGCTCGCCGGGAACGGCGAGCTGCGCCTTTCCGTGCAGATGCCTGAGCTGCGGCTGATGCTGGATGAAGACGAGCCGGAGCGGTACGCCGCCATTGACCAGACGGGCTACGAGCGGGCCGCGCTGCCCGGCCAGCCCGAGCTGCCGGTGCTGCGCCGCCCGCTTGAGGTGCCTCTGGGCGCGGAGGTGCGTCTGGAGGTGCTGGCGGCGGAGTATGATGAGGTCCGCCTGGCGGACCTGGGCCTGCCGCCCGCGCTGTGCCCGGCGCGGGTGACGGCCAAATGCGCGGCTGCAGTGCCCGAGGAGGTCTCCGCGCTGTCGGCCGGGCCGGACGGCTTCACCCCCGAAAGCCCGGCGCGCATCGCCGCCGACGTGACCGCCCGCGGCCGGCGGGTGATCACGGTCGAGATCTGGCCGGCGGCCTACCGCCCGGACGGGGCGCTGCGCCTGTACCGCAGCATTGAGGCGCGTCTGGAATATTCGACCGGCCAGGCGTCCGCGGCGCAGCGGGCTGAGCTGCGCTCCCCCGAATGGGACCGGGAGCTGACGGGCAGCCTGCTCTTCGCGCTGGATGCGCAGCCGCAGGCCGCCGGGACAAAGCCTTCCTACTGGATCGTAGTGGCCGACGGGCTGGCCGGGGGCGTCGGCCCGCTGGTCTCGCTCAAGCAGCGGCAGGGGTATGAGGTCACCCTGCGCACCGTCTCACAGCTGGGCGACACACGGGAGGGCATATCCAAAGCGCTGCGGGCGGCCTACCGCGGGCCGAACCCGCCCCTCTACCTGCTGCTGGTCGGGGACGCCGGCAGCGGAACCCATCAGGTGCCGGCCTGGACCGGGCGCATCCCCGACTGGAGCGCCTGGCTGACCACCGACCTGTACTACGCCACCATGGACGGGGCGGACGACTACACCGCAGACCTGTATGTCGGCCGCCTGCCCGCGCGGAACCTGGATGAGCTGCGCGAGATGATCGCCCGGCTGAACCGCTACGAAGACCTGACCGGCTGGGAGGACTGGGTCCGCCGGGCGGCCTACCTGGCCACGGACGACCGCTACTACTGGCCGGTGGTGGAGGCGGCCCACGAGACCGCCGCGGAGCGCACCGCCGCCTGGTCCTACACCGGCTCCTTCCCGGCCCGCCCGCAGGCCGGCGGGGATAAGCTCTACGCCGTCAGCCACAGCGCCGGAACGCAGGACGTGCGCGCCGCGCTAGAGGAGGGCCGCTCGCTGGTGATCTACTCCGGGCACGGCAGCCCGGACCGCTGGCTGGGGCCGGTCTTTTCGCAGGCGGATGTGCGCGCCCTGCCCAACGGGAGGAACGCCGCGCTGCCCTTTGTGGTCTCGCTGGCCTGCTCGACGTCGGACTTCGCCGTCAATGTCCCCGGGGAGAGCCTGGGCGAGACCTGGGTGCGGAACCGGGCAGTGGCGCACCTGGGGGCCAGCGGCTCGACCTTCTGGGAACAGGACGATTTGATGGAGCGGGCGCTGATGGAGGAGTTCTTCCGCCAGCCCGGCCGCCAGGCCACGCTGGGCCAGGCGATGCGCTTCGCGCTGGAGCGGGTGAACGAGGAATACGGCGCGGGGCACTGGGGTCGCTACTACGCCGAGGTGTACAACCTGCTGGGCGACCCGAGCCTGCGCCTGCAGACCGAGCCGGAGTCCGCCCAGCCTGAGCCGGGCGAATGCCCGGTCGGCTACGTGCCCTCCACCACCTACAGCCAGGATTTCAGCGGGACGCCTCTCGACTGGTGGAAGGAAGTGACCCCCGGGATGCCGGGCATCAACGACTGGGCGCTGGACACGAGCCTGTTCAACAGCCCGCCAGCCTCCACCCGCGGCAGAGGGTTCGCCGGGGCCAGCCTGTCGGCGCGGTTGTCGCCGGTCTTCACCATCCCCCCGGCCGCGCTGCTGCCGGCGCTGGTGTTCTACGACTACCAGGACATCCATTCCGGCCCCGGCGGGCAGTGCGCCGACGCCGCGCTGCTGCAGGTGCAGGTCAACAACGGCCCCTGGGAGCCGGTGGACCCCGCTCAGCTGCTCACCCAGCCTTACACCAACGTGGTCGACAGCACCCACGGCAACCCGCTGGGCGGCCAGCCGGCCTGGTGCCGCCGGGACGGGGGCTGGCAGCGCAGTATCATCGACCTGAGCCCCTACCGCGGGCAGACGGTGCGCTTCGCCTTCCGGCTGGGCACCGGCTCCGCCACGACCGGGGCGAGCTGGAACCTGGACGATGTCTCGCTGCAGCGCTGCACGCCTTTTCCGCACAACCACCACCTGTACCTGCCTGCCGTCTCGCGCGTAGCCGGGGATTTATAATGGTTTCATGATCCGCCGTCTCTTCCCCGGCGTGGACCGAATTAAAAGGGGCGTGTCCCTCTCGGGCGCAGTCCTGGCGCTGGCTGCCGCGCTGCTGCTGACGCTGGCCGCCTGCGCAGCGGACGCCCGCTCCGGACCGCCGGCTGCCCCTTCCCCTGCCCCCACCGCGACGCTGGCGCCAACCTTTCCGCCGGTGCCCACGCCCACGGCGCCGCCGCGGAAACAGCTCACCCCGGCTCCCACCGTTCCGCCGGAGCGGGTGCTCTCGCCGCTTTCGGTGCCGGAGGCGGGCCGCTGCCAGGGCCGCGAGTGCCTCTCGGGCAGCAGCGCCGGGCTGGATTACCCCACCGGGATCGTGGCGCTGGAGGGATTCCTGAGCGAGCGGGAAAGCATGGACCTGGAGCAGCAGCCGGTGGTCTGCCCGGCCTTCGTGGTGCTGGACGGCTCGAGCGATTTCATGGCCGCCCTGCGCCGCAGCGCGCTGATCCCGCGGGACTCGCTGGGCCGTCCGGTGATCAACCTGGCGTGGGAGGGCCTGAGCGCGGACATCCAGCAGGCGCTGAGCGCGTCCGGCCCGGCGCAGCCGGTGGAGATCATGGCGCTGGTGCTGCCCGCCGGGCGCCGCTCGCTGACCGCCTGCTCCTCGCCCATCGAGGTGGCGCGCATCAACCGGCCGTACCCCATCCCCACGCAGCCGGGGGCAGGCGCGGAGCTGGAGGTGCGCGAATACCGCCTGGACCAGCCGCCCGCCGCTGACGGGTTCGCCTACGCCCGCGTCTGGGAGGAGCTGGGCGACCGGCTGGAGACCTCAGCCAGCCAGCGCAATATTATGGTCCAGCGCATGATCGCCAACAATCTGGCCCTGCGCCCCTTTGACCTGCGCCTGCGCCTGGTTCGCGATGACCCGGAGCAGGAGACCTACTTCCGCCTGTACCGCGGGGCGCTGCTGCTGCGCGACCGCATCACCACCATCGGCCCGGTCTCGCTGCGGCCCGGCGACCCGGACCGGGGAGACCCGGGCGATTTCGCCATGCTGGTCGATTCGGAGCTGGTGCGCCGCGATTCCATCGAGCGCTGGGACTCCCGGAGCGGGCTCAGCCCCTATTTCGTCGGGCAGCACCTGATGTGGGTGGACGTCACCGACGACCCGGGCACGCTCTCGCGGGTGGACCTGGTGCACGTGATGCGCGACGGGGCGGTGATTTACACCCACCCGGTCCAGGAGCCGGACCTGACCCGCCCGGAGCTGGTCGGCTTCTGGGGCTACGACCGCCACTGGGCGCTGGAGACCATCGACTCGGTGGTGATCGACGGGCAGCCGGTCAACGCGCAGTACGGGTATGAGGCCAGCTTCGGCTTCCAGGTGCTGCGCGGGAAGCCGTTCTACTTCTTCAGCCGGGGCGGGCGCATCGGCGTGGTCTACGACGGCCGCGAGGTGGCCCTGAACTATGACGAGGTGCCCCACGAGACCTGCTGCGGACTGACCGCGCTCAGCCCGCGCTCCACCGACCGGCTGGTGTGGTTCTTCGCCCGCCGCGGGGATGAATGGTTCTACGTGGAGATCGACGTCTAGCCGGCGGGCTGCAGCCGCAGGCGGCGCAGCAGCTGCGCGTTGAGGGCCACGATCAGCGTCGAGGCGGACATCAGCACCGCGCCCACCGCCGGTGAGATCACAATGCCCCAGGGGGCCAGCACGCCGGCCGCCAGCGGCAGGGCGATCAGGTTGTAGCCGGTGGCCCAGGCCAGGTTCTGCAGCATCTTGCGGTACGAGGCCCGGCTGAGCTCAATCACGCTGACCGCGTCCAGCGGGTCGGAGCGCACCAGGATCACGTCGGCCGATTCCACGGCCACGTCGGTGCCCGAGCCGATGGCGATGCCCAGGTCGGCGCGGGTGAGGGCCGGGGCGTCGTTGACTCCGTCGCCCACGAAGGCCACCTTTTTGCCCTGCTGCTGCAGCTCGAGCACCTTTTTGTCCTTGTGCTCGGGCAGCACCTCTGCGAAATAGGTGCGGATGCCCAGTTCCTCAGCCACCGCGGCGGCCGCGGCCTGGCTGTCGCCGGTCAGCATGGCCACCTCGATGCCCATCTCGCGCAGCCGGTCCACGGCCTGCCGGGATTCGGGGCGGATCACGTCGGCCAGGGCGAAGGAAGCCACCGGCTGGCCGCCCACCACCAGGTGGATGGCGCTCTGTCCGCGGGCGCTGGCGCTCTGCTCGAAGCGGGCCAGCTCCGGCGGCAGGGAGAGGTTCAGGCTTTCCAGCAGGCGCGGGCCGCCGGCGTAGACCTCGCGTCCCTGCCATTCGGCGCGCACGCCCCGGCCCTTGATGGCCTCGAAGCCGCTCACCGGCGGCAGGCTCAGCCCTCTCTCGGCGGCTGCCTGGCGCACGGCGCGGGCCAGGCTGTGCTCGCTGTCGCCCTCCACCGCGGCGGCCAGCGCCAGGGCCTGCACCTCCTCCCAGCCGGGGATCACTGCGATGCCGGCCACGCCGAACTCGCCGCGGGTCAGCGTGCCGGTCTTGTCGAAGATCAGCGTGTCGATCTGACGGGCGTCTTCCAGCGCCAGCCGGTCGCGCACCAGGATGCCGTTTCTGGCCCCCAGCGCGGTGGTGATGGCCACCACCAGCGGGATGGCCAGCCCCAGCGCGTGCGGGCAGGCGATGACCAGCACCGTCGCCACCCGGGCGATCACCTCCACGTTGAAGCCGGTGGCCAGGATCCAGCCGAGGGCGGTCAGCGCGGCCACGGCCAGGGCCAGGTAAAACAGCCAGCCGGCTGCCCGGTCGGCCAGCAGCTGGGTGCGGCTGCGCGACTGCTGCGCCTGCTCCACCAGGCGCATGATGCCGGCCAGCGCGGTCTGCTCGCCCGTGGCGGTGACCTCCACCCGCAGGCTGCCGTCCCCGTTGATGGTGCCGGCGATAACCGCGCCGCCCGGCTCTTTGGGCACCGGCAGCGATTCGCCGGTGATCATGGCCTCGTTGACCTCGGATGCGCCTTCCAGCACTCTGCCGTCGGCGGGCACGCTGGCCCCGGGGCGCACCAGCAGGCGGTCGCCGGTGCGCAGGCGGCTCACCGGGACGGTCTCGGTGCGGCCATCGGGGAGCAGGCGCTCGGCGGTGTCGGGCATCAGGCGGGCCAGCTCGGTCAGCGCACCGGAGGCCTGGCGCACGGAGCGCATCTCCAGCCAGTGGCCCAGCAGCATGATGTCGATCAGGGTGACCAGCTCCCAGAAGAAGCCCTGCTGGCCGGGCAGGACCAGAGCGGCCAGGGAGTAGATAAAGGCCACGCTGATGGCCAGCGAAATCAGGGTCATCATGCCCGGCTGGCGAGCGCGCAGCTCGGGGACGGCCATCTGCAGGAAGGGGACGCCGCCGTAGAGGAAGATGATCACCGAGAGGGCCGGCTCGATCCACTGGCTGCCGGGGAAGGCCGGCATGGAAAAGCCGAGCAGCTCCTGCACCATGGGGCTGTACAGCAGGACCGGGATGGAGAGAGCCAGCGAGACCCAGAAGCGCCGGCGGAACATGTCTTCGTGCCCCCCGGCAGTGGGGGCATGGCCGGTATGGTCGACATGGCCAGCGTGCTCATGCGCGGCATGCTCATGAGCGGCGTGTTCTCCGGCAGCGGGAGCCTGCCCCCCTTCAGCGGGGGCATGGCCCACCACCCCGGCGGCCGCGCCGGTGGAGGGGATGTGCTCGCCGTGCCCGGCGTGTTCATGGCCGGTGTGCCCGGGAGCTTCGTATCCTCCGTGACCGGTATGGTCGTGGTGCGAATGCGCCGGATCGCCTTCGACCGGATTTTCCGGCGGCTCCTCCCGGTGATGCCGCCCGTGCGGGCCGTGCTGCTCGGTCATGACTGCCTCCTCAGGCCCAAAAAAGCGGGCCTGCTTTCATCATAGCCCGCCCGCGGGAGGATTCAATCGGGGATGTCCCTACCGGGGCTGCGCACCGCTTTCTCTCTGGTGGGGTTAAATTGGTAAAATAGTGTAACAACGAACCCCGTTAAATCGGGATTTATTCGTGGTGGACTTAACATTTTGGTTGTGATATCATGGTATTCAATCGTTTTTGAGGCGTAGTTATTACAACTCAAAGATTAATCACATGTTTTCACTCACCTCTCGTCAGGTAAGCATCATAAAAATACTGGCCGACGCGGGCAAGCCCATCACCACCGCGGAGATTGCCGCCCGCCTGAACCTGTCCACCCGGCAGGTCAACTATGCGTTGAAGGCCATGCAGAAAAGCCTGGAGGACAGCGGCGGGGGGACCATTCGCATCACCCCCGGGGTGGGCGCGTCGCTGGAAGGGCCGATGGAGAACTGGCTGAGCCTGATGGAGGAGCTGAATGCCCGCGAGCGGGTGAAAACCGTGCTGACCACCGAGCAGCGCCGCCAGCTGCTGGCCCTGCGCCTGCTGGACGCGGACGACCAGCTGATATACACCGCGCTTAAGTCCGCCGCGCAGGTTTCGCGGCAGACCATTATCCATGACCTTGACTATCTGGAATCATGGTTTTCGGGCCGGCGGCTGGTTTTGCGCCGCCGGCCTAATTTTGGCGTTTTCCTGGCCGGGAGCGAGTTCGACCGCCGCCAGGCGCTGGCCGGCCTGCTGTGGGGCTCGCCCGAGCTGGGCGAACCGGTCTTCCGGCTCTCCTTCCGCGACGGCCTGACCCTGCAGACGCCGGGCGACCAGCTCAGGCTGCTGCAGCGCGCCCGCCAGCTGGTCGAGTCGCTGGACGTGCTGGCCGGGATGCGGCTGGTGGCCGACATCGAGGCGCACATCGGCGGGCGCTTCGTCGATGACGCGGTGCTGTACCTGGCCCTGACGCTGGCGTTGCAGGCCCGCCGCGCCCGCCAGGGCCGGCTGCTGGAAATCCCGTCCGAGACGGTCGAATGGCTGCGCAGTTTGCAGGTCTGGGAGACGGCCGCTGCGGCCGCCGCTGAACTGCTGCCCGCGGACGTCGTGGAACAATGCGACGCGGAAATCGCCGGCATCGCCATCCAGATCCTGACCGCGCCGCGCAACGACCGCTGGCCACAGGACCTGGAGGTGGACCCCTCCTTCAAGGCGCTGATCGACCGCCTGATGGCGCACATCAGCGGGGAGTACGGCCTGCCGCAGCTGGCCGCGGATTCGACCCTGCGCGACGGGCTGTTTGTACTGCTGATCCCGGCCTGTTTGCGCCAGCGCTTCGGCGTGGACTCGCCGCTGGTTCACCCGGCCGGCGAGCCGGAGGAAGACTTCCCGCAGGAGCGCAAGCTGGCCGAAGACCTGGCCGGCATCATCGCCGCGGAAACCGGGCTGCAGCTGCCCGAAAGCGAGCTGGACGGCCTGGTCTACCTGCTGCACGCCGCCTGGATCCGCGAGCGGCCGTTTTATCTGGAGAATGTCATCGCCGTGTGCCCGAGCGGCATGGCCACCGTGCAGCTGATGGTGGCGCGGCTCAAGGCGCGCTTCCCGCACCTGGGGCGGCTGCAGGTGGTCTCGATGCGCCAGCTGACGCCGGAAATGATCGCCAAGGCCCAGCTGGTGGTCACCACCGTGCCGCTGCCGGAGTATGGCGACGGGGACGGCAAGATCATCGAAGTTCACCCTCTGCTTCTGCCGGAGGACGTCGAACGCATTACTCATTTTCTGGCATATCCCCCCGAAAGGAGGTGAGGCGATCGGAAGGCTCTCTGACCGGTTTTTTCGTCCGTCTTTTTCATCCACCGCACAGTCTTTTTGATTTAGGAGATACAACCATGAAAGAACGTGTACAGCAATGGGGAGGCTTCCTGGCTTCCATGGTCGTGCCGAACATCGGCGCGTTCATCGCCTGGGGCTTGATCACCGCTCTGTTCATCGCGACCGGGTGGCTGCCCAACGAGCGCTTCGCGCAGCTGGTCAGCCCGATGATCAGCTACCTGCTGCCCATCCTGATCGGTTACACCGGCGGTAAGATCGTCTACGGTCACCGCGGCGGTGTGATCGGCGCCGTGGCCACCATGGGCGTCATCGTCGGCACCGGCATCCCCCAGTTCCTGGGCGGTATGATCATGGGCCCGCTGTCCGCCTGGATCCTCAAGAAGATTGACGAGGTGCTCCAGCCGCGCATCCCGATCGGCTTCGAGCTGCTGATCAACAACTTCTCGCTGGGCATCACCGGTGTGATCCTGACCCTGCTGGGCATGATCGCCATGGGTCCCGCGGTTGAGGCGGCCAGCAATGCGCTGGGCGCCGGCGTGCAGGCGCTGGTCAACGCCCGCCTGCTGCCTCTGGCGGACCTGATTGTGGAACCGGCCAAGGTGCTGTTCCTGAACAACGCCCTGAACCTGGGCGTGCTGGCCCCGCTGGGCGCCGCCGCCGCTGCGGAGAAGGGCCGCGCCATCCACTTCCTGCTGGAAACCAACCCCGGTCCGGGCCTGGGTATGCTGCTGGCCTACTGGGCGGTTGGTAAAGGCATGCTCAAGGACACCGCTCCGGGCGCTGCGATCATCCACTTCCTGGGCGGCATCCACGAGATCTACTTCCCCTACGTTCTGGCCCACCCGATCATGATCCTGGCCATGTACGCTGGCGGTATCGTGGCGGACACCTGGTTCGTTCTGTTCGACGCCGGTCTGGTGGCCACTCCTTCCCCCGGCTCCATCTTCGCCTACCTGGCGGTTATCCCGCGCGGGTTCCACTTCCAGGTGCTGGGCGGCGTCTTCCTGGGCGCTGTGGCCTCCTTCCTGGTTGGCTCGCTCATCCTGCGCCGCTTCCCGGTGAAGGAAGAGGAAGAGGAAGCCGAAGAAGAAGAGATGGCTTCCATCCCCGGCCTGGCCTAAGCCGGTTCTTGTTTGAATGTCGGGTAGAAAGAGCTCCACAGGGGGCTCTTTCTACCCCCTGAAATTGAAAGCAAGTCCATCTCAGCAGAAAGATCGGTCACATGCCAAAATCCATTAAAGCCTCGGATGTCAAAACGATCATCTTCGTGTGCGAAGCGGGCATTGGTTCCAGCCTGATGAGCGTGAACGCGCTCAAGAAGAAGTTGAAGGCGGCCAACATCGACAATGTCAACGTGATTCACAAGCCTGCCCGGCTGGTTCCGCCCGAAGCGCCGTTCATTGTCTGCCACTCGCAGCTGGCCAAGATGGTCCGCAACCGCGCGCCCAATGCGGTAGTGGTGGGATTCAAGCACTTCCTCAACGATCCCGCGCTGGACCGGATCGTGAAGGCGCTGGTCGAAGGCGGCGAGATCGTCGAAGAAGGCTAATAACCCGGCCGGAGGGGGAGCGGGCGGCTGATGGAGCGGTACCGGGCGGCAAGCCGGGGCAGTTCAACCTGCCGGAAGCCGCCGCCGCGCCCCGGTCCACCGCCCGCCGGCAGGGAAATCCCCCGAAGAGAGAACCATGACAGACGTATTAACCCTGAAAACCGTGCGCCTGAACGGGACAGCCCGGGATAAAGAAGACGCAATTCGTCAGGCAGGCGCGCTGCTGGTCGAGGGAGGGTATGTCGCGCCTGGCTACATCGAGGGCATGCTGCAGCGTGAGCAGAGCATGTCCACCTATGTGGGCAACGGGGTCGCCATCCCCCACGGGCAGTTCGACGACCTGTCGCTCATTTATAAAACCGGCATCTGCGTTCTGCAGCTGCCTGAGGGCGTGATCTGGGAGGACGAGGAGAAGGTCTACCTGGTGGTGGGCATCGCCGCGACCTCGGACGAGCACGTCAATATTCTGGCCAACCTGGCCGAAGTCATCGAGGACGAGGAGACCGCGCAGCTGCTGGCCCGCACGGACGATCCGGAGCTGGTGGTGAGCTACCTGAACCGCCCGCCGGTGGAGAGCTAGCGCTCCCGTCCAATCTCAGAACACAGGAGGAACCCGTGATTGAGCTTGAACTGACCATCCTAAACCCCACCGGCCTGCACGCACGGCCCGCCAAGGAGTTCGTGGCCCTGGCGAAGAAGTTCAAGTCCAGCATCACGGTGTTCCACGGTGAAAAGAAAGCCAACGCCAAGAGCATGCTCTCGGTACTGGCGCTGGGCGTGCACGCCGGCCGCACCATCCGCGTGGAAGTGTCCGGTGAGGATGAGGAAGAGGCCGCCCGCGCCCTGGAAGAAGCGGTGCGCAGCGGGCTGGGCGAAGGCGAATTGATCAACCGCCTGCAGGGCCAGGCCGCCCCCGCCCGGCCCGCGCCGCCCGCTCAGATCACCGCGCAGGCTGCGCCTGCCGCGGCGGGAACCGCGGAAGCTGCGGCAGCAGCCGCACCGGCCTCGCCAGAGGTCGCTTCGCAGACAGCCGCTCCTGCTGCCGAGACCGCCGGCGAGTGGCGCGGCATCCCGGCCGCGCCGGGGGTGGTCATCGGGCGCACCTTCCGGCTGATGCGCCGCAGCGCGACCATTGAGCGCACCTCCAAAGGTGCCAGACAGGAAAAAGAGCTGCTTCACCGGGCGATCGATCAGGCCCGCGGGGACCTGCAGCAGCTGGTGGAGGACATGCGCGCCGCCAGGCGCGACGAGGCGGCCATTTTTGAGGCCCACCTGGAGCTGCTGGCCGACCCCGAGCTGATCGAGGCGGTCGAGGCCGGGCTGGAGCAGGGCCTGAGCGCGGGCGTCGCCTGGGACCAGCAGATTGCGGAGCGGTCGGCGGTGCTGGCCGCGCTGGACGACCCGACGCTGGCGGCCCGGGCCGCCGATTTGCGCGATGTGGGCGACCGGGTGCTGCACGCGCTGGCCGGCACGCAGGCCTACGGCCCGGTGCGCTTCCCCGATTACCCGGTCATTTTGCTGGCCCATGACCTGACCCCGTCCGACACGGCCGGGCTGGACCCCTCCCGCGTGCTGGGCTTCTGCACCGCCGCCGGCGGGCCGACCAGCCATTCGGCCATCATCGCCCGGGCGCTGTCGATCCCGGCGGTGGTCAACGCCGGTGAGCGGGTGCTGGAGATCCCCGACGGGACGCTGATGATTATGGACGGCACCAGCGGCCGCATTCAGCTGGACCCGGACGAGGCCGCCCAGCAGCAGGCCCGCGAGCAGCAGCGCCGCGAGCGCGAGCGCCGCGAGGCGGCCGAGCGGATGGCGCAGAACCCGGCCGTTACCCGCGACGGTCACCGCGTGGAGGTGGCCGCCAACATCGGCGGGGTGGAGCAGGCCGCGCTGGCCTGCTCGATCGGGGCCGAGGGCGTGGGGCTGATGCGCACCGAGTTCCTCTTCCTGGACCGGGCCACGCCGCCCTCCGAAGAGGAGCAGTTCGCCGCCTACAAGGCCATCGCCGAAGGCATGCAGGGCCGCCCGGTCATTATTCGCACCCTGGACATCGGCGGGGATAAGCCGCTGCCCTATATTCAGGTGCCCAGAGAGGACAACCCCTTCCTGGGCGAGCGCGGCATCCGCCTGTGCCTGAACCGGCCGGAGCTGCTGCGCGAGCAGCTGCGCGCCATCCTGCGCGCCGCCGCCTACGGGCACCTGCGCATTATGTTCCCCATGGTGGCGGACATCACCGAGATTCGCCGCGCCCGCAAGGTTGTGGAAGAGGTGCGCCAGGAGCTGGGCGCGCCGGAAATTGAAGTGGGCATCATGGTGGAGGTTCCCTCCGCGGCGCTGATGGCCGACATGCTGGCGCCCGAGGTGGACTTCTTCTCCATCGGCAGCAACGATTTGACCCAGTACACCCTGGCGGTGGACCGGTCGCACGCCGTGCTGGCCTCGATGACCGACGGGCTGCACCCGGCCGTGCTGCGGCTGATCAAGTACACCGTGGATGCGGCCCACCGCCACGGCAAGTGGGCGGGCATCTGCGGCGAGCTGGGCGGCGACCCGCAGGCGGTGCCCATTCTGGTGGGCCTGGGGCTGGACGAGCTGTCGATGGGCGTGCCGTCCGTGCCGCTGGTCAAGATGCAGATCAGCCAGCTTAGCCTGGCCGAGGCGCAGGACCTGGCCCGCCGTGCGCTGGAGTGCGCCACGGCCGCCGAAGTGCGCGCCCTGGCGGCCGAATTCGCCGCCCGATTGGAAGGTCAGAATTGAGAAAAGAGGGGCAAGATGGTGGATAAATTTGAGCTGTACCGCAAAGCCGAAG